>Ga0265297_10008814_pt1 | contig 13298 bp, 11 predicted proteins | sample Munlanlwell13791_FD_192502 | JGI IMG/M metagenome (GOLD analysis project Ga0265297, IMG submission 192502) | Leachate microbial communities from a municipal landfill in Southern Ontario, Canada - Leachate well 137-91 | ecosystem: Engineered > Solid waste > Landfill > Unclassified | place...
ATGGCGTAGAGATAGGTATCATTTCCGCTTCCGCCGTCCATGGCGTCGTTGCCTGCTCCGCCTGAGAGCGTATCGTTGCCATTGCCTCCTTGGAGGATATCGTTGCCTTCGGCACCCGACATCACATCATTCCCCTCTCCTCCGATGAGGGTGTCATTCCCACTGTTACCGCTGAGACTATCGTCTCCCCCGTCTCCGTAGAGGGTATCGTCACCCGCTCCGCCGCCAATCGTGTCATTTCCGCCGAAGCCGTGAACTCTATCATTTCCACCCAGTGCATCGAGGGTGTCATTGCCTGCGGTCAGATCGAGGCTGTCGCCTGCTTCGGTGACGAAGAAGGTGCCGATGACGTCGCTAAAATCAAACGTGCTTCCGTCTGAGAATCGGAGGGTTTCGATACGATTTGCACTGTTGGCCCAATTGACAAGTGTCACCGTGTCGGTTAGCTCATCAAACGTTTTACCCGCTTCGGCACGGCCGATAATCAGATCGTTGCCGGATGAGCGCAAGACGATATCGCTTTGGAGCATATCGCTCAGGCGGAGGGTGTCGCTGCCGCCGTCGTCCGTGATCGTGTCGGCTCCGTCGCCTGTGCGGTAGAGGTAGATATCGTTGCCGCTAGAGCCGTTGATACGGTCATCTCCCGCCCCTGCGAGGATCGTTGCACCCGCTGAGGGTGTGGTGAATGTCTCATTTGCATCGCTTCCGACGATCAAAGCATTTCCCGAAACATAGTTTTGGTTACCGTAGACGTAGGCTTTGAGAATATCGGCATAGACGGCGCTTACCAGTTCACGCAGGAGCGGATCGGTGATAGTGCTAGAGATACTTGCCCCGTCAAAGGCGAGAAACGTCCCCTGTATGGAATTCATCGCATCGGCTAAAAAGAGCTTCTTCTCCAGCGCGACGGTCGTGCTGTTCATATAGGCGCTTACGTTTGCCGCAAATACACTCGGATCGCTGATAACGAACTCGTCGATACTGATATCGTAAGCAGCGTTTGCCATGACGTCGGGGTAGAAGGTCTGTAGGGAGAAATAGGATTGGTATCGGGTTTGAATAGTGTTGTAGCTTTGTTCGACTTCGGCAACTCGATAGGGAATTCTGCTAGCGGCTACCGGATTTCCCCCGGTCGTCATTCGCAATGCCGCACTATTAATGGCCTGTTCGATCGTAACGGAAAAGTTCTTTTGTCCCAAAAACCGTTCGTAAATCCATACTTTTGTATCGATGGCGGAGAGGGTGGGAGGTGTGGAGAGATTGTATTTATCCTGAGCGGTTCGCAGCAGATCGTTCAGTCCTGTCCATTCGGCCATAAAGGCATCGAAGTGATTGGCAACCTGTGTGATATCGGTGGACATCGTGAGTGCGAGGTTACGGAGAGTGTCGTTGACGTTGTAGGCGATCTCGCTGTTATAGACGACACCGTATCCGCGCAGTTTCGGTAAGCTTGCCGCATCGGCATGGAGGGTATAGTCAGGGATCAGCGACGTATCGACGGTCGTGATCCGTGAATCGAAGGTGAGTTCGACATCGGCGGCGAGAGATCGTGCCCCGGTAGTGTCGCCGTAGCGTCCCGCTTCGGAGAGGAGGTTGCCGTTTAGGTTGATGTTGGTGGCAAATACGTTTAGCTCGATGGTGTTGACTCCGGCTTGGGAGAGGGTTTTTAATTCGCTTGCCTGAGAAATACCGTCTTGGTTGGTATCCTGCCAGACTTTGAGCTGATTGTAGAGTTCGTCGTGTCGGTCGATGACACCGTCATAGTTGCTATCCGCAAGGGTGCGCAGTTCAGCAAAACCGCTCGTCGTAGCCGTACCGAATACTTCGCTGATACCGTCGATCTTGCCATTAGCGTTTTTATCGAATGCTACGATCCCCTCTGATGCCTGTACCCACCCTACTTTTTCTTTTATCCCGTCACCCGTGAGATCAAAAAAGGCGGTCGAATCAGCAAGTGAGACGGTGGAGATCAGACCGTCTTTATTCATATCAAGAACCAGTGGATCGCGGCGTTGTAGCGGAGGGAGTGGCGCGAAGGGGTGGCCGTCTTTGGGGTTTAGTGGTGTTGGATCGGTTGGAGTGTTGGGTATGACGTTGTTGGGGTTGTAGACAAGGTAACCTAAATCACTTAAGCGTTGTTTTTCTTCAGGGGAAATTGGAGTATAGTCACTGCTGAAAACATGGTTCCAATAGTTGATAACCGTATCGACTGTATAGTCCTCATTATTTAATAAAAATGCGGCTACTCCGACAGCCATTGCCGCAATTTCGTATAAGGCTAATCCCGCTAATATTTCAGGTCCGGCAACAAACACTACACCACCAACAACAATAGCAATAACTCCTGAAGAAGCTCCGAGGGTTGCTCCAATACTAACCTTAGTTGGATCGCCTCCAGCACCTCCGATTTCTTCGTCTTTATTCAGTTCGACAAGATACAGTCCAATTCCAGCGACTCCACCAATACCACCTAAGGCAACGCCACCAAGCGTAGCCAATTTATTGACTTGTAGCACTTTAGAACCTGCAAAACTTATCTCACCTCCATTGGTTGACATTATCAATGAGGTACTCAATTGTGCCATTCCTACTGGGACTCCTAGTATTCCGCTTACACCTGAAGTGAGTTTTAATCCACCTTCCAAAGTACTTACATTGGATTCACCTAAATTCTTAATACTGTCCGCCGTACCTATGACCAACGGTGTCTTTGATGAAAATATCTCTGAGATTTCCTCTGTTGGTACTGTTGTTCTTGAAAAAGTAATTGTTCCTGACATGTTAATTGTTCTCCTGTCTGTAAGTTATGTATTGCACTAAAAATTCCCATGCCAATACCGTTAATATGAGTGTTCCAAGAAACTTAAAAACTCCATAATAGCTACTTTGATCCCTACTTTTCAAAAAGTGACGATATGTGTTCTCGTAGGTAGAGACTATTTTTCCTTCGATTTCAAGTTGCCCTATTCTGTTTGCTTCTGTATTTGGTCTTGAAAACCACCAAACTTTTACATATATCTTTGGATCAAACCGACTCAATGGATTCAAGCCCTGTGCCTCCATATGAGATGTTCTATACTCTTGTATACTCCCATGGTAATTGAATAATATTTTTCTTCCATCTGATGTCAGGACATAATGCAGCTTATTTTTATTATGTGAAAATACCCAAATACCACTATCGACATTCATTTTTGATAGTGGAGGATATTCATAACCCTCGTCAGGCAAATATACTTTGTAATACCACATCGGCATCCATATGCATAGAAATAAAAATGAAAACGTAAAAATCAAAGCTCTTGCTTTAAAAAACTTACTTGGATCTTTGTAAACATTCCAAAAAAAACTTAACTTTCTTAATGTTCTCCCTAATACTGTAAAAAATGTCATGCTATTTTCCTTTGTGTTGAATTTGTTTTGTAAGATAGTTGATTTGCTCCAGCATTACCAAGCAGATTACTAATACCGCGCACCCCTGCCGCAAATACACTCGTATCGCTGATGACGAACTCGTCGATACTGATATCGTAAGAAGCGTTTGCCATGACGTCGGGGTAGAAGGTCTGGAGGGTGAAGTAGGATTGGTATCGGGTTTGAATAGTGTTGTAGCTTTGTTCGACTTCGGCAACCCGATAGGGAATTCTGCTAGCGGCTACCGGATTTCCCCCGGTCGTCATCCGCAATGCCGCACTATTAATGGCCTGTTCGATCGTAACGGAGAAGTTCTTTTGTCCCAAGAACCGTTCGTATATCCATACTTTTGCATCGATAGCGGAGAGGGTGGGAGGTGTGGAGAGGTGGTATTTATCCTGTGTGGTTCGCAGCAGATCGTTCAGTCCCGTCCATTCGGCCATAAAGGCATCGAAGTTTTTAGCGACGGCGGTAATATCTTGTGACATACCGAGTGCGAGATTACGGAGGGTGTCGTTGACGTTGTAGGCGATCTCGCTGTTATAGACGACACCGTATCCGCGCAGGCTTGGAAGACTCAATGATTCGGGATGGACGGTATAGTCAGGGATCAGCGACGTATCGACGGTCGTGATCCGTGAATCGAAGGTCAGTTCGACATCCGCAGCCAGAGAGCGTGTCCCTGTACTGTCACTGTAACGTCCCGCTTCGGATAGGAGGTTACCGTTTAGGTTGATATTGGTGGCAAATACGTTTAGCTCGATGGTGTTGACTCCGGCTTGGGAGAGGGTTTTTAGTTCATTTGCCTGAGAGATACCGTCTTGATTCGTGTCCTGCCATACTTTGAGCTGATTGTAGAGTTCGTCACGTCGGTCGATGATGCCGTCATAGTTGCTGTCGGCCAGAGCGCGCAGTTCCGCAAATCCGCTCGTCGTAGCGGTACCGAATACTTCACTGATACCGTCGATCTTGCCGTTGCCGTTTTTATCGAATGCTACGATCCCCTCGGAGGCTTGTACCCACCCTACTTTTTCTTTTATCCCATCCCCTGTGAGATCGAAAAAAGCGGTGGAATCGGCGAGTGAGACGGTAGAGATTAAACCGTCTTTGTTCAGATCGAGGACTAATGGGTCGCGGCGGAGGAGAAGCGGAGGGAGTGGTGCTACTGGGTGGCCGTTGGTGGGGTTTAGTGGTGTTGGATCGGTTGGGGTGTTTGGTGTGAGTTTATTGGGATCGTAGGTGAGGTCAGGGTCATTATGTAAATCACTCATATTATCATTTACAAATTTGTTAAACTCTTCATCACTAATATTTAAAAAATTTTCTACACTTCCATAGAGTTCATGAATTTTTTGTTCTACTTTTGTTCCGGTTATGACTGCTTTATATGCTGTTCTTGTCATAACATTGGAAAAAGTCTTTCCAATTGCCGTCATTGTTCCAGAACCACCAAGATAATAGGCAGGTCTTTCTTGCACATCTTTTACTAAAGCATCTATAATCAAACTACGACTTTCTTCGTGAGTTATTGCTTCATAAAGCACTCTCATCTCATTAATAGCCTGCTGCTGATACACATGACTATCCAAATCCGGTACAACGCTACTACTATCAATCTGGTAATCTCTATATCCTGAAATTCTCGCCAAAAAATCTCCTAACGATATAGGAGCTTTTACTGCCGTATCATAAAACCCATCAAAAAAATCATTTACATAATCTAACGCTGTTTTTTCGGTTGCCATTTTTTTTCCTTAATTTTTATTTTCTACTTTTTTTAACGGTAAAATAACCGCTACTATAAGTTCTATAGTGCTATACACAAAAAATGCATATAGCCAAACTTCTACTCCCAAATCTAATTTAAAGCTATCTATAAACCTAACTAACAATAAAATAGGTATTACCCATATCCAAAACCAAATATATAACGATCCAACAAAACCAATAGCCTTATTTGTCTTATATTCGGTTTCACAATTTGGGCATTTCAACTTTGTACCTGCTTTTAATATATAAATATTCCACCACTTTTGCAGTTTATTTATATCTGTTCCACAAACTTCACATTTTTTATAAAACAAATTCTTCATGCACCCATCCTGTTATTTTTAAAGTCTTGATTATTTACAATCTGTACCGTCCGCATCATCGTACCCAGTCCTGTCCATTCAGCCATAAAGGTCTCGAAATTATTGGCAACCGCTGTAATATCAGTGGACATAGTAATAGCGAGATTACGGAGAGTGTCGTTGACGTTGTAGGCGATCTCACTGTTATAGACGACACCGTATCCGCGCAGTTTCGGTAAGCTTGCCGCATCGGGATGGACGGTATAGTCGGGGATCAGCGACGTATCGACCGTCGTGATCCGTGAATCGAAGGTGAGTTCGACGTCTGCGGCGAGAGATCGTGTCCCGGTAGTGTCGCCGTAGCGTCCTGCTTCGGTGAGGAGGTTACCGTTTAGGTTGATATTGGTGGCGAAGACGTCTAATTCGATCTTGGTGACTCCGGCTTGGGAGAGGGTTTTTAATTCTGATGCCTGAGAGATACCGTCTTGATTAGTGTCTTGCCAGATTTTCAGCTGATTGTAGAGTTCATCACGGCGGTCGATCACTCCGTCATAATTGCTGTCGGCGAGTTGTCGCAGTTCGTAAAATCCGCTCGTTGTAGCCGTACCGAATACTTCACTGATACCATCTATTTTTCCATTGCCGTTTTTATCGAATACAACGATTCCATCAGTAGCTTGTATCCAGCCTACTTTTTCTTTGATTCCATCACCTGTCAAGTCAAAATAGGCAGTTGAATCGGCTAAAGAGACCGTAGAAATGGTTCCATCTTGATTCATATCAAGAACAAGTGGATCACGGCGTTGAATTGGATTTGGTTTAGGTAATGGACCATTGGGAGTTCCACCTCCACCAGAGCCTGTTCCGCCTGGCTCTGTTCCTCCTCCACCATTCTCATCATCGAGTTGTTTTGCTAATTTTTCAGATGGTCTTAATGGTTCCCGAAGATTATCGACAGTTTTATCAAAAGCATTTTTAGCAGCCTGATTATTAGGTCCTGTGAAAGCTGGTATGATGCCGCTACCAAGATCTACAATATTATGAAGTAACTCTTTTGCATCTTCTGATGTCAAAGCTTCTCCTGTTTCCTTTGCTTTTTTAACTTTTTGTAATTGACTAAGGTCTTTTGGATTGGGAATAAATGGCATTTGGTTCTCCTATTGTTTGTTTTGATTTAAAAGTAATACAATTTCAGTATTGTTATTGAGTTTAGCTTTCTGCATTGCATTTTCACATATAGAAGAAAACGTACATAATCCATGGTCTACTAACAGTTTCATACCGTCTACTTCATTCGTTGCAGCGTAATATCGAGCTAGTTTTAAAAGACCGTGTTGATCCAAATCATTCAATGATTTTGCATCTAATATTGCAGTCAAATACTGCATATTATTTTCATGAATTGCTCTATACGTTTTACTTTGTATAATTGCTTTTGTTTGACTAGACAAAGGCGTTTTCAAAAGCGCTTTAATAGGCATATATTTTTCTAATTCAAGACCGTATATACCTACAATTACGCCTAAAAGGTCATGTTCTCCAATGTTCACTAACGCGCCATGATCTAGCAATGTTTTAAAAACTTCAAAATTATTGTATGTGTAACTGATCAAAAGTGCAGGATAGCTAGTTTCATCATCTTTTTTACTGCAATAATTGACATCTACACCATGATTAATCAACAATTCTGTGATCAAACTTCCATTTTTTATATCATTACTCAGGGCTATTGTCTGAAGTGGGCTTAAGTTCTTGTAATAGGGAAGTTGATAATTTAATTCGGGCTGATATTCTAAAAGAAATTTCAATATATCAATTTGAACCACTTTCCCGAACAAAGACGCATCAACAGCTCTAGCACCATTTTTATCTGTTTTATTGATAAGACTTCGATCCTGATCCAAATAAAATTTGACTTTGTTTATATCCCCATCTTGTACAGCTGTGAGAAAATCATCCATCAATAAATTAGTTGCCTCTTTATCCCCTTTAGCAACATCTTTTTTTATTTCGGCATAAAATGCCTGATAATTACCGGAATCTGCTAATTGCTTTGCAGATGTGTAATCCTTATGAATCAACTGTTTTGCTCCCATCAAAACACCGAAGATTAATACAATACCTATGAGCCACTTTTTCATGCTGCTTTTCTTTCTGCTGAATTAAACATATAAAAACAATTATTTATAATATCTATTTTTAAATTTGATGTAAATATTTTTGGTTTTAAATAATTATTATTTGATAAGTGTGTGATATCTGTTGTAAAATTATCGGTCGTGCTGTTCATATAGGCGCTTACGTTTGCCGCAAATACACTCGGATCGCTGATAACGAACTCCTCGATACTGATATCGTAGAGGGCGTTTGCCATGATATCGGGGTAGAAGGTCTGTAGGGTGAAATAGGATTGGTATCGGGTTTGAATAGTGTTGTAGCTTTGTTCGACTTCGGCAACCCGATAGGGAATTCTGCTAGCGGCTACCGGATTTCCCCCGGTCGTCATTCGCAATGCCGCACTATTAATGGCCTGTTCGATCGTAACGGAGAAGTTCTTTTGTCCCAAGAACCGTTCGTATATCCATACTTTTGTATCGATGGCGGAGAGGGTGGGAGGTGTGGAGAGATGGTATTTATCCTGTGTGGTTCGCAGCAGATCGTTCAGTCCTGTCCATTCGGCCATAAAGTCATCGAAGTGATTGGCAATGCGTGTGATATCTGCGGACATCGTGATGGCGAGATTACGGAGGGTATCGTTGACGTTGTAGGCGATCTCGCTGTTGTAGACGACACCGTATCCGCGCAGTTTCGGTAAGCTTGCCGTATCGGGATGGATCGTATAATCAGGAATGAGAGAGGTATCCACCGTCGTGATCCGTGAATCGAAGGTGAGTTCGACATCGGCGGCGAGAGATCGTGTCCCGGTAGTGTCGCCGTAGCGTCCCGCTTCGGTGAGGAGGTTACCGTTTAGGTTGATGTTGGTGGCGAATACGTTTAGCTCGATGGTGTTGACTCCGGCTTGGGAGAGGGTTTTTAGTTCGCTTGCTTGGCTGATACCGTCTTGGTTCGTATCCTGCCAGACTTTCAGCTGATTGTAGAGTTCGTCACGGCGGTCGATCACTCCGTCGTAGTTGCTGTCGGCGAGTTGTCGCAGCTCTTCGAATCCGCTCGTCGTAGCGGTACCGAATACTTCGCCGATACCGTCGATTTTTCCGTTACCGTTTTTATCGAATGCTACGATCCCTTCAGAAGCTTGCACCCACCCTACTTTTTCTTTTATCCCATCCCCTGTGAGATCGAAGAATGCTGTGGAGTCTGTGAGTGAGACGGTGGAGATCAGACCGTCTTTGTTCAGATCGAGGACTAATGGGTCACTGCGCGGGGGATCGAATCTCTCTGGATCGAATGGGTGGCCATTTTGGGGATTATTAGGGTCATAGGGAATATAAGGGCTGTCTGGGGTGTATGGACTAAACTTGGTTGAATCGTAGGTGAGGTCAGAATCACAGGGGAGATTGGAGGTAAGTTGATTCAAAAGTTTATCAATCAAGAAATCATAAGCCTCTTTGGGCAAACTAGCTATATCATGTAAAATATCTGCAAACTGATCAAACATATCTACTAGTGCATCGACCGATGAATTACTAGAAATATATTTTTGATAATATTCCAATCCCATGCGAGTGTTATCAACGTTATTTGGATTATTCCAATAATCACCATTTGTATTGATAGTATCATTAGATTGGGCATTGCGCAAATTCAATAAGCCACCCCCAATCTCAGCAATATTTGCAGGCACTGACAATGCCCCACTTACTGCTCCAAAATATAGTGATGCTGAAGAAGTGTAATCTGAAACAAAACCTTCGTGAACATTTCCATATTCATCTACAATACCGTATCGGCTCCCATCAATTCCTCTTCGTTGTAGATCCAGTCGTTCACCTGTTCCAAAATCTAAAAGGTCACTCTCCCAATGCAATGTATCAGTAAATGTTTTCACATTTTGATCAAAATCCATATCAGCTGGAATAATATAAGGTCTTCCATCTGGGAAATCATCATTAGGTTTAAATGTCGGGTCCATCACAGGTTCGCCATTTGTGTTAAATAGGTATTTGGAATTGATTTTGTAAAGAACTTGTTTAGTATTTTGATCAGTAACGTTTGATTCAAATATCTCTTTTGTAAATACAACACTCATTGTTTTTCCTTTTATTCTTCAATATTAGTAAATTTGGTATCTATCTCATACGGATAATACCGGCGAACATAGTAAAATTGAGGCTCTATCTTAATAACTCTAATTTCATTTTCAGAAAAATTTTTTCCTAAGCCTCGATGCTTATTACTAGAATTAGTAAGCGTATCTGTTTCATCAAAAACTATACTCCTCGAGACTGTCCCAGTTGGCTTTAAATTAAATTCAATCAACTTTCCTTTTCCATCATGATCTTCCGAAGAACGCACAGCAATTTCACGTATATAATAATCCCTCTTTGCGTAAAAGCGATCAATAGTACGCTCAACACTCGTACTTAAATAGTGCCACCAGCCCATGATAGTAATAGCAACAACCAATAGCCGAATTGCCTGAGCAAATCCTTCTGCATATGACTTACCCAGGCCTTTAATGAACATAATGATCAGAACAATGACAAATATTGTGACGGGAATATCAGCAAACATCAATTTATCTGCACTCATACTATTTGTTAAAAAGCAATATGCATAATAGATAGGTCCAGATATGACTATAAGCGGCATAATGATTAATGACAAATACCGTGCTCTAATAACTTTTAAATATTGATTTTCTCTGTTCATGCTGATCTCCTTGAACTTTTATAATTTTGATTATTTTCCACATTATTCCTCAACAGCAGCATTGTATTGAGACCAGCCAACTCGGCGATAAACTCATCGAACTGCGTGGCAACCTTGGTGATATCTCTCGCGTACTCCACCCCCATCGCTCTGAGGGTGTCATTTAGGTTATAGGCAATGGAGGTGTCCATGACCACTCCAAAACCTCGGAGATTCGGGAGGGTTTTGGATTCGGGGTATTCGGTATAGTTGGGAATTGTCGAGGTATCGATGGTCGTAACACGTGCATCGAATGTCAGCTCTATATCGGCGGCGAGTTCACGATCCCCTGCACTGTCGGTATAGCGTCCTGCTTCGGATAATAGGTTCCCATTTAGGTTGATGTTGGTACCGATGACATCGAGTTGGATATTTTTGACTCCTGCCTCGGCTAGGGTTTTTAGTTCGCTTGCTTGGCTGATACCGTCTTGGTTGGCGTCTTGCCACACTTTGAGCTGGTTGTAGAGTTCATCACGTCGGTCGATAACTCCGTCATAGTTGCTATCGGCGAGTTGTCGGAGTTCATAAAACCCGCTCGTCGTTGCGGTACCGAATACTTCGCTGATACCGTCGATCTTACCGTTACCGTTTTTATCGAATGCTACGATCCCCTCAGAGGCACTTACCCAGCCTACTTTTTCTTTGATACCGTCTCCTGTGAGATCAAAAAAGGCGGTCGAATCAGCGAGTGAGACGGTAGAGATCAGACCGTCTTTGTTCATATCAAGGACCAGCGGATCGCGGCGTTGAAGCGGAGGGAGCGGAGCGAAGGGGTGGCCGTCTTTTGGGTTTAGTGGTGTTGGATCGGTTGGGGTGTTGGGGATGATGTTTTTGGGGTTGTAGGGTAGGAAATCTCCGTTTGTCGGTAAACTCCCATTAATAGGTGTGGGAATATCATTCTCATTAAACCCAAACTGTTGAATTAACCGTGCTCTCTCCATTGGGGTAAGTGTTCCAAGGGCATCGGGGTTTATTGTAAAGAAGTCATGGAGTAACGTTCCTAATGTTTGGTTCTCGTTCGTCATAAGTCCCATTGTGGTAAATGCAAGAGAAAGCGCATTCAGTGTCCCCATTATCAAAAGAGCTTCAGGGGCAAAAAAGATGACTCCAGCTGCACTGATTGCAAACAATCCGGCGGAGGCGTTAAAAGCTAACGCGGTACTTGTACCATTTATTCCTTTCTCTGATAGAACAGATGCAGTAAATAACGCAATATTGGCACCACCGCCAATAGCACCTAAATGCGTAGCAAATTTTCCAAGCTGCGTTACTGTTTTTGTATCAGTATTGGTTGATGCCCATTCCAAAGATGCAGTAACGACACCTGCTGCCCATGATGCATCTGCAGTTGTTCCTGCTACTAAATTTAAGGTTGGGGTTAAAGCATCATTACCATCCCATGAAACTTTTTCTAAACTTTGTGTCCCGTCTACTAAATTCACTTGTGAACCAATGAGTGTAAATGCTGCCATTATTTATCTCCTAATTTAAATTTTTCACGTAATATTGATGCCTCGAAAAAAATAATTGCTAAAAGAAACAAGAAAGGGAAACAAAACATAAAAAATGCTTTTTCCTTTACTTTCTTAATCGAAAGCATATAGTCACTTTTTCCTTGACTATATGTAACAACTCTGATGTTTTTAATTTCAAGTTCAGCGATCCACCCCAATCCTGATGGCATTTTAAACCACCGCATTTTGACAGGTAATGAGATAAATCGATTGTAATTTCCCTGAGTATCATAAAATAATCGATTTATTTTTGGATACAAAACATATCCGCCTTTAATACGTGTAGCTTGCCGATTTTTATTGATAAATGCTAAATCTACATCATTTTTACCGTATTTTATTTGTGTCAAATTACCCTCATTCAACATTAATTCCTCATACTCTGGATAGGGTATAGAAAAACTTTGATAATCTGAATATGCTTGAATACCGCCTATTACAATCCATGGAGTTAAGATTAAAAGTACAAAAGCCCGTATTTTGTACCATGTTGTACCGTTACGATCTAATGACCACATATGCCACATCGCTTTAGGTATATACGGCACCCATCCGAATAAAATATCTATGAGCCATTTAATCATGCTGCTTCCCTTTTCTTTAAATTTAATATGTAAATAGAATTATTTATAGTATCACCTTTTAATTCATAAGTAAATATATTTTGTTTAAAAGTATTATTATTTGATATTTGTGTGATATCTTCCTCAAATACACTCGGATCACTCACGACGAACTCGTCGATACTGATATCGTAAGCAGCGTTTGCCATGACGTCGGGGTAGAAGGTCTGGAGGGTGAAATAGGATTGGTATCGGGTTTGAATAGTGTCGTAGCTTTGGTTGATTGCGGTTACGTTATAGCGCAGTCCGGTAGCGGCTGCGGAGCTTCCCCCGGTAGCCATCCCCACCGCCGTCGAATTAATGCTCGATTCGATTGCATTGGAGAAGTTCTTTTGTCCCAAGAACCGTTCGTATATCCATACTTTTTCATCGATAGCGGAGAGAGTGGGAGCTGTGGAGAGGTGGTATTTGGTCTGAGCGGTTTTTCCTCGCTCCCAAGCTCCAGCTTGGGAGTGTATAGTATCAGTCTGCATTCCCAACGTGGACGTTGGGAACGAGAGAAGCGCCGTCTTTGAGGTAGATGCTGATATCCGCACCGTTGGATTTGATGATCAGGTCATCACGGGTGATTCCCGCTGAGAAGCTGATTGTGTCGGTTCCTGCGGTATCGATGATCAGGTCTTTGCCATCACCTCGTGAATAGATATAGGTATCATTACCCGCTCCCCCCATAAGTTTATCACTTTGGGTTCCCCCTTTTCTCGTTCCCAACGTCCTCGTTGGGAATGCATACGTATGTATGAACCTTTTTGGTTATCACCACATCCGTTCAACATCAATCAGCCCTTCCTTATCTTCATAGTTCC
>Ga0265297_10008816_pt1 | contig 13297 bp, 11 predicted proteins | sample Munlanlwell13791_FD_192502 | JGI IMG/M metagenome (GOLD analysis project Ga0265297, IMG submission 192502) | Leachate microbial communities from a municipal landfill in Southern Ontario, Canada - Leachate well 137-91 | ecosystem: Engineered > Solid waste > Landfill > Unclassified | place...
CGCAGGGTCAGCCTGTCGCCGCGCAAGGCGACCAGTTCGATGGCGTGCACCATCACACGGCGGGCCTGGCGTTCGATCTCGATCCCCTTGCGGGCATATTCGTACAGTGGCCGGCCGTCGCGCTTGAGCGCGGAATGCATGGGCGGGACCTGATCGATCTCGCCGATGAAGCGGGGCAGCACGGCCATGACATCGGCCTCGGTCACGGCGACCGGCCGGGTCTCGATGACCTCGCCCTCGGGGTCGGCGGTGGTGGTGCGTACGCCCAGCTGCGCCTCGGCCAGGTAGACCTTGTCGGCATCGAGCAGGAACTGGGAAAACTTGGTCGCCTCGCCCAGGCACAAGGGCAGCAGACCGGTGGCGAACGGGTCCAGGGTGCCGGTATGGCCGGCCTTTTCCGCGTTGTACAGGCGCTTGGCCTTCTGCAACGCCAGGTTGGAGGTGATGCCCTCCGGCTTGTCGAGCAGGAGGACGCCATCTACTTTGCGCTTAGCCATCAGTCGTTAAGCCGGCTGTCGCGTAGCGATGCTTCAGGCCCCCTCGCCCATTGGGAGAGGGCCGGGGAGAGGGGACGATCGTGACGGGGCACGACCAACATCAATCCTGACCTGCCTCGTCACCATCGTCGTGCGGATGGCGTTTGTCTTGTTCGACCGCCTCGTCGATCAGTTGGGACAGGTGCACGCCGCGCTCCACCGACTCGTCGTACTGGAAGGTCAGGCTGGGCACCAGGCGCAGACGCATGCGCTGGGCCAGGGCACGGCGCAGGAAACCGACCGTGTGCTGGAGCGCCTTGGCCACCGCCTGGTGGTCGCCGGTCATCACGGTGAACCAGACCTTGGCATGTTCGAGGTCGGAGGTGACCTCGACGGCGTTGATGGTCACGCCCTTGACGCGCGGGTCCTGGACCTCGCGCCAGAGGATGTCCGCCAGCTCCTGGCGGATCTGTTCGGCGACGCGGCGGGAACGGGGAAAGTCGGATGGCATATATGTAGCGGTCAGCGGTCAGCGGTCAGCGGTCAGCGGTCAGCGGTCAGCGGTCAGCGGTCAGCGAAAACATCATCGGGCTGAATGCTGATTGCTGAAAGCTGAAAGCTGACCGCTATTCTCACAGCGTCCGGGCCACTTCCACCACCTCGAAACACTCGAGCTGGTCGCCTTCCACGAGGTCGTTGTAGTTCTTCAGGCTGAGGCCGCACTCGAAGCCGCCCTTGACTTCCTTGACGTCGTCCTTGAAGCGCTTCAGGGCGTCGATCTCGCCGGTATGCACCACCACGTTGTCGCGGATCACGCGCACCGAGCCGGCGCGCTTGATGACGCCTTCCAGAACCATGCAACCGGCCACGGTGCCGACCTTGGTGATGCGGAAAACCTGGCGCACCTCGGCCATGCCGATGACGGTTTCCTTCTTCTCCGGCGACAGCAGGCCGCCCAGGGCCGCCTTCACGTCATCCACGGCCTCGTAGATGATGTTGTAGGTGCGGATGTCGACCGCGGAGTTCTCGGCCAGCTTCCTGGCCTGGGCATCGGCACGCACGTTGAAGGCGATGATCACGGCGCCGGAGGCGATGGCCAGGTTGATGTCGGATTCCGACACCGCGCCGACCGCGGCATGGATGATGTTGACCCGCACCTCGGGGGTGGACAGCTTCTGCAGGGCGTGGCTGAGGCCCTCGTAGGAACCCTGGACGTCGGCCTTGAGGATCAGCGGCAGGGACTTCACTTCGCCCTCGCCCATCTGGTCGAACATGGTCTCCAGCTTGGTGGCCTGCTGCTTGGCCAGCTTGACGTCACGGAACTTGCCCTGGCGGAACAGGGCGATCTCGCGCGCCTTGCGCTCGTCGGTCAGGACCATCACGTCCTCGCCGGCGGCGGGAACCTCGGACAGGCCCTGGATCTCGACCGGGATGGAGGGACCGGCTTCCTGGATCGGCTTGCCATCCTCGTCCAGCATGGCGCGTACCTTGCCGAAGGCGGCTCCGGCCAGCATCATGTCGCCGCGCTTGAGGGTACCGGACTGGACCAGGATGGTGGCAACCGGGCCGCGGCCCTTGTCGAGACGGGACTCGATCACCACGCCCTTGGCCATCGCCTCGACCGGGGCCTTGAGTTCGAGCACTTCGGCCTGGAGCAGGATGGATTCGAGCAACTGGTCGATGCCCGCGCCGGTCTTGGCGGAGACATCGACGAACATGGTATCGCCACCCCACTCCTCGGGCACCACGCCCTCGGCGGAGACTTCCTGGCGAATCTTTTCCGGGTTGGCACCCGGCTTGTCGATCTTGTTCACCGCCACCACGATGGGCACGTTGCCGGCCTTGGCGTGGTGGATGGCCTCGCGGGTCTGCGGCATGACGCCGTCGTCGGCCGCCACCACCAGGATGACCAGGTCGGTCGCCTTGGCGCCGCGGGCACGCATGGCGGTAAAGGCCTCGTGACCCGGGGTGTCCAGGAAGGTGATCATGCCGCGCGGGGTCTCCACGTGGTAGGCACCGATGTGCTGGGTGATGCCGCCCGCCTCGCCGGCCGCCACACGGGCACGCCGGATATAGTCGAGCAGCGAGGTCTTGCCGTGGTCGACGTGACCCATCACGGTGACCACCGGGGCGCGATGCAGCCGCTCGGCTTCCTTGTGTTCAACACCGGTATCTTCCAGGTAGGATTCCGGGTTGTCGGTGGGGGCCAGCTTGGCGATATGGCCAAGTTCTTCCACCACGATCATCGCTGTTTCCTGGTCGAGCACCTGGTTGATGGTGACCATGGAACCCATCTTCATCAGGGCCTTGATCACCTCGGCCGCCTTGACCGACATCTTGTGCGCCAGGTCGGCGACGCTGATGGTTTCGGGCACCAGGACTTCCTTGATGGTCGGCTCGGCCGGCGCGACAAACTGGGCATGCTCTGACTTGTGCCGGGTCTTGCGGCCACCACTGCGCCAGCCACTTTCCGATTCCAGGGCACCGCGCACCTTGAGGCCCTTCTTGCCGGCGGATTCGTCCGGACCCACCTTGCTTTTCTTGGCTACGGTCTTGTCGACCTTGGGCTTTACCGAGGGCTTGGTTTCGCCGGGCGCCTTGGCGGCAGGCTTGACCGCCTCCACCACCTCCACCGCCTTTTGGGCCACATCTGCTTCCTGGGCCTGCTTGCGGGCGATCTCGCGCTCCTGCTTGGCCTTCAGTTCGGCCTCCTGGATGGCCCGCAATTCGGCATGCCGCTTGGACTCGTGCTTGCGCGCCTGGATTTCCTCTTCGCCCAGGATCATCGGGACGATGGCCGGTGCTGCCACAGGCGCTGCCTCCGGAACCTCGGGGGCAGCCTCGACCGGAATCTCGACCGGTGCCGGCTCAGGGATGATCTCAACCGGAGGGGCGACCGGAACTTCCTCGACCGGCGGCTCCACGTGGGCTTCCTCGACCGGCACCACCGGCGCTTCGCGCTTCATCAGGACGCGCTTCTTGCGCACCTCGACCTGGATGGTGCGGGCCTTGCCGCTGCTGTCTGAGGTCCGGATCTCGGAGGTCTGCTTGCGGGTCAGGGTGATCTTGGTCTTCGGGGCCTTGGCACCATGTTTGTCGCGCAGATAATCCAGCAAGCGCGCCTTGTCCTGATCGGACAGGGCGTCCGCGGTTCCATTCACCGATACCCCGGCGGCCTGCAACTGCTCCACCAGAAGTGCCGGGGCGACTTTAAGCTCGTTGGCAAATTGTTCGACGTTCATCTAACCCTCTATGTTTACCGCTTTACCGCGCTCAGGCGAACCAGGGCGCACGCGCCGACATGATCAGCGCCTGAGCCCGGTCTTCGGCCATGCCTGTGAGTTCCACCAGTTCGTCCACGGCCAGGTCGGCCAGATCCTCGGCCGACTTGATGCCCTTGGCGGACAGTTCCGCCGCCATGCCGGCATCCATGCCCTCGACGCTCATCAGATCGGTCGAATCCTTTTCCACCGTCTCCTCCTGGGCGATCGCCGCCGTCAGCAGGGCATCGCGGGCACGGGCGCGCAGCTCGTTGACGGTATCCTCGTCGAAGGCCTCGATCTCGAGCATCTCGGAGAGCGGCACGTAGGCGATCTCTTCCAGGGTGGAGAAACCTTCCTCCACCAGCACCTCGGCGACGTCCTGGTCGATATCCAGCCGTTCCATGAACAGGCTGCGGATGGAGGAGACCTCGGTCTCCTTCTTCTCCTCGGCCTCGTCCTCGGTCATGATATTGATGGTCCAGCCGGTCAGCTCGGAAGCCAGGCGGACGTTCTGGCCGCCGCGGCCGATGGCGTTGGCCAGCTGGCTCTCGTCGACTACCACGTCCATGCTGTGCTTTTCTTCGTCGACGACGATGCTGGACACCTCGGCAGGGGCCAGGGCGTTGATCACGAACTGGGCCGGCTCGGGCGACCACAGGATGATGTCGACCCGCTCGCCATTCAGCTCATTGGTGACCGCCGTGACCCGGGTGCCGCGCACGCCGATGCAGGAACCTTGTGGATCGACCCGCTGATCGTTCGACTTGACGGCGATCTTGGCGCGCAGGCCAGGATCGCGGGCGGCGGCCTTGATCTCGATCAGGCCCTCGGAGATTTCCGGCACTTCCAGGGCGAACAGGTCCTTGATGAATTCGGGCGCGGTGCGCGACAGGATCAATTGCGGGCCCCGACCGCCGCGCTCGACACGCAGCAGGCAGGCACGGATGCGGTCGCCGATGCGCAGGTTTTCCTTCTGGATCATCTGGTCGCGCGCCAGCAGGCCCTCGATGCGGCCGGACTCGATGATCGCGTTGCCGCGCTCCATGCGCTTGATGGTGCCGGAGACCAGGGCATCGTTGCGGGCCAGGAAATCATTGAGTACCTGCTCGCGTTCGGCGTCGCGGATCTTCTGCAGGATGACCTGCTTGGCGGCCTGGGCGCCGATGCGGCCGAAATCGACCGCCTCGGTATGCTCCTCGATGAACTGACCGACCTCGATGTCCGGATCGATCTCGCGCGCCTCGAACAGCAGGTACTGGCGATCCGGGAACTCCAGGCCGGCCTCGTCGGGCAGCACCTCCCAACGGCGGAAGGCCTCGTACTCGCCGGTCTTGCGATCGATCTCCACGCGCACATCCGCGTCTTCGCTGAAACGTTTCTTGGTGGCGTGAGCCAAGGCAGATTCCAGGGCGCCGAACACCACATCCGGTTCCACATTCTTTTCGCGCGCCAGCGCATCGGCCAACAACAGTACTTCCCGACTCATCGCATCCTCCGGGGCAAATCCATCTTAAATATTCGGTACCAGACGGGCCGAATCGATATCGGCCAGCGGGATCGCCACGGCCCCCGACTCCGTCTCCAGATTCAACACACCGTCCGCGATGCCGGCCAACCTGCCGACAAACTTCTTGCGTCCCGCCTCGGTGGGCATGCGCAATTTGATCTGCGCCTGCTCGCCGGCGAAACGGACGAAATCCGCTTCCTTGACCAGGGGCCGATCCAGACCGGGCGACGACACCTCCAGGCGGCTGTAATCGACTTCCTCGACCATGAACAACCGGGTCAGCTGATTGCTCACCTTGGCGCAGTCCTCCACGACGACGCCGCCCGGCTTGTCGATATACACGCGCAACAGGCCGCGCCCGACGCGTTCGGTGGCGACCAGTTCGTATCCCATTCCGACCAGGGTCGGTTCGATCAAAGTTTGCAGTTCCATCGCTTCAGAAACAAAAAAAGGGCGCAACGCCCATAAAAATCCGGCGAACTATAACAGGTTTTCGGAAATGAATTAAATCCCGGGAAAAGGAACTGTGCAACGCACGGAGTGGTGCCCGGGACCGGACTCGAACCGGTATGACCGAAGTCGAGGGATTTTAAGTCCCTTGCGTCTACCTGTTTCGCCACCCGGGCGGTCTGGGCCGGTCAAGGCCGGTAAGGCTGTTTGGAGGCGCGTGCCGGAGTCGAACCGACCTACACGGATTTGCAATCCGGTGCATAACCGCTTTGCTAACGCGCCGCGATAAAACCACTGTCCTGCAAGGACGCACATCCGCGACCCTGAAAGGGAAAGGGGAAAGCCTGTAAGCTTTCCCCATGAATCCTGGAGCGGGAAACGAGACTCGAACTCGCGACATCTACCTTGGCAAGGTAGTGCTCTACCAACTGAGCTATTCCCGCTGCGAAGGCTCGCCATTCTAGCCAGCAAAATATTTCTGTCAATATTGCGATACATGTTTTTTTGAAAGGCTTCTCTCGTGAGTGAAACATCCCTGCGCACTACCGTCGCCGAGACCTCCCGCCTGACCGTCGTCGAGCGCCTCAACCGCGGCAGTTCCGGCAACGTCAGCGCCCGCTGCGACAGCGGTTTCCTGGTCACGCCCTCCGGCCTGCCGTCGGACGCGATCCGCCCCGAGCAGGTGGTGCGCGTGGCCATGGACGGCTCCTGCACGGGTCCTCTGCCGCCGTCCAGTGAATGGCGCATCCACCGCGACATCTACCAGGCCCGGCCGGAGGTCAATGCGGTGGTCCATGTCCATTCCCCGTTCGCGGTCTCGCTGGCCTGTCTGCGCCGCGCCATCCCGCCGTTCCACTACATGGTGGCGGTGGCAGGCGGCCAGGACATCCGCTGTGCCGGCTATGCCCTGTTCGGCAGCCAGGCCCTGTCCGATCACGTTCTGGCGGCGCTAACGGGGCGCCGCGCCTGTCTGATGGCCAATCACGGCCTGGTCGCCACCGGCCGCAACCTCGAGCTGGCGCTGGCCCTGGCGATCGAGGTGGAAGGCCTGTGCGAGCAGTACTGGCGCGCCAGCCTGATGGGCGAACCGGTGCTGCTCAGCGAGGTTGAGATGGCCGAGGCCCTGGCCAAGTTCGCAGGCTACGGACAACGCTGATGCTGGCCGAGGCGCTGGCCTGGCTGCTCACCCCTGTCCCGGCGACGGCGCGGCGGCTCGGCCACCTGGCCGAGAGCATCGCCATCGCCGCCCGCCACCGGCGCTGCCGCGCGGCCTGGGCGCCCCACCTCGCGGCCAGTCGGCAGACGCTGCTCGAATCGGCACGCGCCGCCCCGGGCCACCGGGTTGCCCTGGTGCTCGGCTCGGGCCATCTGCTGGATGTGCCTCTGGCCGAATTGGCCGAATTGTTCGAGTCGGTCTGGCTGGTCGATATCGTGCAGCCCTGGTCGAGCCGTTTGGCGGCGCGCCGATACGCCAATGTCAGGCTGATCGAGTTGGACCTGACCGAATGCCTGCACCGCCTGCCCGAGCCGCCGCCGTTGCCGTCGATCTTCCTGGATGAGCCGGCGATCGACTGGGTCGCCTCGGTCAGCCTGCTGTCGCAACTGGCCAACCCGCCCCGTAGATGGCTGCAGACGAACCGGCCCGACCTGGATGCCGAACTCTATGGCAAGGCGCTGATGGCCCGACACCTGGAATGGCTGGCGAGTTTCCGCGTACCGGTCTGCCTGTTGGCCGACATCGAACAGACCCGGTTGGATACCCGCGGAGAAATTGCCGAGCGGCAGGACTACCGGCCGCTGCTGGCCGGCTGGCAGATCAATGCGGAATGGCGCTGGAACCTCGCCCCGCCCGGCGAACTGGCCAATGGCGAGACCGCCTTTCACCGGGTCGCGGCGTTAAGCCGCCGCTGAACCCGAGGCTCACAGTGTGGGCAGCACGAACACCTGGACGATGTTCAACAGGCCCAGGCCGAGGTTGACGCCGACCAGAATCCGGATCCGGTTCAACACGGCGCCCGCAGCCGGCCAGTTCTCGGCCGCCACCGCCCGCCTGAGGGCGCCATAGGGCAGGAAATAGAGGTAGAAGAAGATCGCCGCCATCAGGTAGCCGATCCCGGCCATGGCGTGGACATGGACCGGCACCGCCGCCATACCGCCCAGTTGCAGGGTCAGCAGTTGCCCGCTCAGGATCAACAGCAGCACCGCCGCCCAGACCCATGGGAAAAAGCGGTCGAACACACCCTGCCACAGGCGCAGCCGCAACGGCGGCTCCAGTTGCGCGGCCGCCACCGGACGCAGGCACAGGTAGGCGAAGAACATGCCGCCGACCCAGATCACGGTGGCCAGGACATGGACTAGATAAAGCAGCTTCATGGGCATGTCGGGTTCCTCTCTTGCTGGTTTTGACTGATGGTTTTGTCTTCGAAATATACCAGTAAAAAAGTCAGGAACTATTCAACAAGAATATAATCATTTTCTTATAATCTATTCGCTGCCATGCCGGTTTGGGCATGGCTTTTTACTGATTCACTTCGAGATGGGAGTCTCCATGATGTACTTAAGCGCCATTCGTCGCGCCTTCAGCACCCTGTTCATCGCCCTTGCCGCCCTGGCGCTTATGGCCGCACCGGCCTGGGCCGCCGACGCGGCGACGAACAAACCGGCGGTGGTCTACGTGGTCGGCCAGGGCATCCTGGAAATGCCTCTGTCCGACGGGGTCAGCATGGAGGATGCGGTGGAGTCGATGAAGCTGCGCGCCAATGCGCTCAACTTCAAGCTGGTCGCGGAACTGCCTCTGTCCAAGCAGGTGGAGGTGATGACCGGCAAACCGCAGCGCCGGATGACCATCTACCAGTTCTGCGACGCCCTCACCGCCAAGCAGTTGCTCGACACCAACCCGGCCTTCGCCGCCTTCCTGCCCTGCCGGATTGCCCTGATCGAGGATGACCAGGGCAAGGGCCGCATCATCATGCTCAACATGGATGCCATGATCAAGGCCGCCAAGCTGCCACCGGAACTGAGCAAGAAGGCCGAGGATGTGCGCGACAACCTGCTCAGCATCATGATCGCCGGCGCCAACGGCGAACTCTGATCCAGAACAGCACCATGAAAAAGGGCGGGGACATCCCCGCCCTTTTTCATTCCGGCACCGGCCGATCAGACCGCCGGCAACAATTGCGGCTGTTCGCCGGGCTGGCGCAGGCGCTTCTCCAGTATCTCCATGGTGGCCCGGCCGATGTAGTCGCTGTCCGGGCTGTGCGTGTTCATGGCCTCCAGGTAGGCCTGGGCGATCACCTTGCCGAGCGGGTCCGGGTTATAGAGCAGCTTCTTGATGACGAACGGGTTGAGCGTAAGCGGATTGTAGTCCGGGTCCAGGTAGCCCTCGCCGATCAGGCGTTTCTCGACCGGCGTGTTGGGCTGGATGCCGATGAAGAAGATGAACGGCAACACGTTGTCGCGGCCGAACATCCGGTACAACTCCTTGATCCGGTCGATGGTGGCGAGCAGGGTTGCCGGTGTCTCGCCCGGCGCATTGAGCGGCATGTACAGCTTGACCTGCTGGTCGCTGTGGCCGGCCTCCTTGAACAGCTTGAAGGCCTCCATCTGCTGGTCGAGGTCGTAGCCCAGGGTCAGGCTGTCGATGATGTCCTGGGTGCCGGTGAAGGACAGGTCGATGCTGATCAGGCCGGACTTCAGCATCTTGCGGGCGATCTCGGCGGTCAGGTGGTTCAGGCGCAGGTAGCCGGTCCAGTAAACCTTCACCTCGCGCGCCATCATCTCGTCGAGGATCGCCTCGACGTGCCTGGTGCTGCGCAGGGTGGAACAGAACTGGGCGTCGGTGAACCAGATGTACTTGACCCCGTAGACCTTGTTCAGGGCCTCCACTTCCTTGGCCACCTCGGCCGGATCGCGGAAGCGCTGGCGCGCGCCCTCGATCTTGTTGTACAGGCAGAAATGACACTGGAACGGACAGCCGCGCTTGGTATGGACGCCGATGTAGCCGTCCAGGTACTCGCGGAAACCGGGAAAGATGGATTCGACGTAGGTGAAATCGACCGCGGTCAGCCGCGCCAGGTCGAAGTTCTCCTCCGCCGGGCGGTGGATCACCCGGCCCCGTTCATCCTTGTAGTAATGGTTCCCGGCCGGTTTCTCGAAACCGTCGACCACCGACAGCATGGCCTCCTCGCCCTCGCCCACCACCACGACCGAGTTGGTCGGGCATTTCTCGGCGACGTACTTGCCGAAGATCGACACCGCAGTGCCGCCGACCACGATGCGCGCATCCGGCAACAACCGCCGTACCAGCTTCAGGTAACCAAAATTGCGGAAGCGCGAGGCCGCGTAATCCCAGATGATGCCGACGGCATCCCAGGTCGCCTTGAGGCGGCGCAGCGGGCTCGGCGAGTGGTCGAAGTTCATCACCACGTCGAGGGCATCGTTCTCCGGGTGCGGCCCGAAGGTCTGCATGTTGCGCCAGGAAAAGGCCACCACGTCCGGCTTCAAGGCCTCGATGCGCTCCTTCAACGCCGCCTGGCGCTCGGCCGGCGGCACCAAGGCCATGTCGAGCAGTTCCTGGCGGATATCGGGGCGCTGCTTGTGGATGAAATCGGCGACATAGATCACCCCGCCCGGATAGATCTTCCAGACAGGCAGACGGACATACAAGACGGTTTGGACGGTTTGAGACATAGCGGTGCGTTATAAAGATGTTCTGTGGCCTTGTCTCGTATATTAGGAAACACTAATGCTTTTGTCTGGCGAACTTTGGCCTATGCCTGCCCGCCACTGGGCGAATGGTGACCAATGCGCAACACCGTGACCCGCCTCATTAGCTGACACCATCAGCCTCGCCGGTAATTCAATATCCGCCCCTTGTAGGCCTCGCCGCTTTCCTGGTGGGCGGTGGCCCGGGTTTCCCTGTGCAGATAGCCCAGTCCGGCCATCTGACGGTTGAACGCCGCCCGGTTGCCCCGGTCCGGATCGACGATGATGACCTCGACCGACGGACAGGAATGGCGGTCGATGTAGCCGGCCAGCAGGCCTGGCAGATCGCGCTCGTAGAGCACATCGCTGCCGACGATGAGATCGAACCTGCCCAGGCCCGGGTCCGCATCGGACCAACTGCCGGTCCGGAAATCGAGGGGTTCCAGCCGATTCAGGCGCAGGTTTTCCGCCATGAACGCGGCGGCCATGGGATGCAGGTCGCTGGCGGTGACGTCGGCGCCGCGGCGCTGCATGACCAGGCTGGCCAGGCCCAGGCCGCAGCCGATCTCGAGCACCCGCCTGCCGACCAGCGGCAGCGCCTGGACGATGCCGGCCAGGATACGGGCCGACGGCCAGACCAGGCCGAACAAGGGCCAACTCGCCGATGAGATGCCCGCCCGCTCGGCCACGCCATCGGGATCGGAATATTGCTGGCGATCGAGCAGGGAACGGATGTCGAAGTCCAGCCCGCCCAGGCAGAGGGTCTCAATCTTGATCTGATAGTCGGCGCGGGCATCGGACAAGGCGGGCATCTCATGACGTGTCGTGGATCGGGAAATGATCAGGTCGAATGACACGGCGCCCGGCGATGAGCGGGATGCAAGCCGAAGAGGGCATTCCAAAACAAACCGGGGTTAAGGCCCGGCCCCGCATTGTAACCAGATATGCGTTCCGACTTGGGGCGTTTCCTGCCAGCGGCCACCACTGACAGATCGGCGACATAAAGTTGATCCCGCTCAAACAGCAACTTGACGCAGACCACGCGTAGGTATAACTACTTTTCATTCAATAGTTGTTGAACTCACTATATTTATTGGACAGATGGAGTCTTGGGGAGAGGGGCAATTGTCCAGTCAATTACCTGAGCATGAGGGAAGTGCGCCACCACAGACGATATTGATCGTCGACGACTCCCCTGAGAACCTCACTGTTCTCAACGAGTTGCTGCAGACGCTATACCGGGTGCGTGCCGCCTCCTCCGGGCAGAAGGCACTGCGTATCGTCGGCACCCCACCGCAACCCGACCTGATCCTGCTCGACGTGATGATGCCGGGCATGGACGGCCACCAGGTATTCCGGCAATTGCGCGCCGACCCCGGCACCCGCGACATCCCGGTCATATTCGTCACCGCCCTGGACAGCCCCGAGGCCGAAATGCAGGGTCTCGAAGCCGGCGCGGTGGACTACATCACCAAGCCCATCGTCGCGCCGATCCTGCTGGCCCGCGTGCACAACCAGCTGGAATTGAAGCAGGCCCGAGACCGGCTGCGCGACCAGAACGCCTATCTGGAGCATGAAGTGGCCAAGCGCATGGCCGAGAACGACCTGATCCAGGTGGTCAGCATCCGGGCTCTGGCGCATCTGGCGGAAACGCGGGACTCGGAAACCGGCAACCATATCCTGCGCACCCAGGGCTATGTCCAGGAACTGGCCACCTTGCTGCAACGACAGCCCGGATTTGCCGACGTACTGAACGACCGCTACATCAAGCTGCTGAGCCGTTCGGCGCCCCTGCACGACATCGGCAAGGTGGGCATCCCGGACGCCATCCTGCAAAAACCCGGCCCGCTCACGGCCGAGGAATGGCGGATCATGAAGACCCATTCAGAGAAGGGCAGCGAGGCCATCGAGATGGCGGAACGCGATACCGCCGAGGACGTGGAATTCCTCACCCTGGCCAAGGAGATCGCCCACTGGCATCACGAAAAATGGGATGGCAGCGGCTATCCGGACGGCCTGGCGGGGGAAGCCATTCCGATATCCGCACGCATCATGGCCCTGGCCGACGTGTTCGACGCCCTGATCTCCAGGCGCGTCTACAAGGACCCCGTTTCCTACCAGGAAGCCAGGGACATCATCGCAGCCGGACGCGGCCGGCATTTCGACCCAGTCATGGTCGATACCTTCCTGTTTCATTTCGATCGCTTCTGTGCCATCTCCGACCGCTACCGCGACCCTGCCCCGGCCACCGGCAAGCCATGACCGAACCGGCCGGACACCCCGCCACGATGCCTGCTGACCTCACCCCGGACCGACCCGGACCGGTATCTCACGGCAGCATCCTGGGCGTCGTGCTGGTCTATGCCGTATTTGCCGCGCTGTGGATACTGCTCTCCGACAAGGCGGTGGAATGGCTGTTCAGCGACCCGGTCAAGATCACCCTGGCCAGTTCGATCAAGGGCGGCCTTTTCGTCGCCATCACCTCGGCGTTGCTGTACCGACTAATGCGGCGCATGGTCGGCGCCAGCGAGGCCCCGGCTTGGGGCCTGCGGCGTCCGGGCCTGCCATTTGCCCTGCTGGCCGCGGCCATCCTGATCCTGGCCGCGAGCGCCATCGGCCACACCTTCAGCCAGCAAAGCGACCAGAAGGTGGCGCAACTCCAGGCCATCGCCGACCTCAGGTCGCACCAGATCACCGACTGGTTGAAGGAACGTCTGGGAGTTGCCGAGCTCGTGTCAAACAGCGCGTTCTTCGCCGCCGACTACCGACGCTGGCGGGAAACCGGCGACAGCGCCAGCCGGGACCGCTTGCAGGCCCAACTGGCACAGTGGAGCCAGCACCGGGACTTTGCCGCGACCATATTGCTGGACGCGCACGGGACACGCCTGTGGGGCAGC
>Ga0265297_10008817_pt1 | contig 13296 bp, 18 predicted proteins | sample Munlanlwell13791_FD_192502 | JGI IMG/M metagenome (GOLD analysis project Ga0265297, IMG submission 192502) | Leachate microbial communities from a municipal landfill in Southern Ontario, Canada - Leachate well 137-91 | ecosystem: Engineered > Solid waste > Landfill > Unclassified | place...
GATATTGGAAGTGCATTAACAGAAAATCCAGAACAAGATTTTTTAAGAGGTTGTTATGCAGACACAGGAGTTTGTTTTAGAGCTAAAGCAAATGTTTATCAATTAACTGAACCATTAGCAGGCAGATTAGAAAACCAGCTTAAAAAAAGAAATATAGTTTTGCCAACTCCCCAAGTAATTTATTTTTCAGGATTAAACCTAAGAAGAGATTCAAATTCAGAATTTGGATTAGTTTATGATTTAGAAGATAATGCAGAAGTTATTGATGCTCCTAAACTTGTTTTAGATGGAAAGTTTAACAGATTTAGTGACAAAGGAATTCCAATTTTAGATGTAAAAGGAAAAAGAACAAGTTATATTACTAGTGGTTCCCGTTTGTCGAGGTTCTACCTTAACAACAATGGCAATGCCAACTCCTACTGCTACAATCTTCGTGATCCCGGCGATAGGGGCAGGGTGGTTGTTGTCGACGCCGAAGGCACGACGCCTGCAGAATAACTATAAAACGATTTTCAGATAGTTTTATAAGCATCTGCTTTCTAAAGTTTTTATGCTGTCAAAAGAGCAAATAAATGAGATAAGGGAACATCTTGAAAAAGCACAGAATCCTATATTTTTTTTTGATAATGATGTTGATGGATTAATCAGCTTTATTTTGCTTAGACGATATATCGGACGCGGGAGAGGAGTTGCTATAAAGAGTTTCCCTGAACTTAATAAAGAGTATGTTAAAAGAGTTGAGGAATTTAATGCAGATTATGTTTTTGTTTTAGACAAGCCAGAGATTTCAAGAGAGTTTATAGAAGAGGTAGTGGTCAAGAATATCCCTATTATCTGGATAGACCATCACGAGGTTGAAGATAACCGGAGGGTTTCCAACACACAATTTACTTTACTAAACTATTATAACCCTATTTTTTCAAAAAACAAACAGAATGTTCCTACGAGTTATATCGCCCAGAAAATAGCTGATAAAAAACAGGATTTGTGGCTTGCAGTTATTGGATGCATTTCGGATAATTTCGTGCCGGATTTTTATTCAGATTTTGAAAAAGAATATCCTGATTTATGCAGAAAGAAACCAGATTCTGCTTTTGAGATTCTTTATGAAAGCGAATTTGGAAATTTGGTAAAGGTTCTTAGTTTTTCACTTAAGGATAGGACAAGCAAGGTTGTTTCAATGATGAACTTTTTATTCAATGTCCGGTTTCCTATCGAGCTTTTAAAAGAAGACAATAAGAATTTTTTAATATTGGAAAGATACAGGCAGGTTAATAGAGTTTATTTGAAAATTGCTGATAAGGCAAAAAAAATCGGCAGAAATTCAAAAAAAACCATATTTTTTCAGTATGGCGGAGAATTAAGTTTAAGTGCAGAATTAGCCAATGAACTTTCATATAGATTTCCAAGCAAGATTATTATTGTATTTTATGTTAAAGGAAGAATGGTTAATGCATCAATAAGAGGCAATATTGACATAAGAAGTGCAACTCTTAATGTTCTTAAGGAAATTGATGGCGCGAGTGGAGGAGGGCATAAACATGCAACAGGTGCGAGAATGATGGTAGAAAATATTCAGAAGTTTAGGGAATTATTTGAAAAAGAAGTCGGATATAGTGCTTATTAACCAGATTTAACACAAGCTCTTTTACACCGAGCATACACCAGTTTGATTCTGGTTAGAGTCATATTCACCAAAAAGATTATATAGCTATTTTTTTACATATTAATATGGAAAACGAAGAGTTAATTATAAATAAACTAGATGTATTAAAACAAGAAATTGATTTTATAAAAGAACATATAATAGATGTAACTCTGACTCAAGATGATATTGATTCTATATACGGATCTGAAGAGGATTTAAAAAAGGGAAGAACAAAGAGGTTATAAAATGTATTTTGTAGAGCTTTCAGTAAGAGCTCAAGAATTCTTAAATAAATTGGATAGTAATATAAAATAAAGAATTGAAAAGAGATTAAAAAATCTTGAAAGTAATCCTATTCCAAGCGACGCAAAGTTTATTGGAAGAGATAATGGTGAAATGATTTTTAGGTATAGGATTGGTAGATTTAGGGCTTTGTATAAGATTAAGGAAGTTCAAAAAATAGTTTTAATTAATAAGATTGATAAAAGAGATAAAGTTTATGATTAGGGCATACACCAGTTTGATTCTGGTTAGGGACATTTTTTAATTTATCTTTATTTTACAAAGTATATCTTTTTTGATATAATCTTTTACACAAATTGTTTCTTTAGCCTTTTTATCCTTATCTGGTTTTTTCAATTTTAAAAAGGTAATTCAGAAAGCATAATGCAACAATAGAAGTTCCGTATTTTTTTCTTGGTGTTATTGTCTTTGTTATACATTTAATATTTTTTAGGTTAAATTTTTTTGAGTAGCCATTTATGTATAATTCATTAAGACTCATAGATAACTGTTTTTTACATTCTGCCTCAGTTAAGCTGCCGTTATATTCGCAAACAAGCCCGCCGTATTTTTCCCCGCTGATTTTGTTATATAACATTCCGAAGATAATTCCTGCAGTTGCCCTTTCCCCTTTTGAAGAATTTGCAACTGCCATAATTGTTTCCATAACACTTCCATGGATTAGTTTTTTTGGGCGTTTTATTTCCCTTGCAATGCTTGGTAAAATAGAAGAGTAAGTCATGATATTGCACATTTCAATACCTGCATTTTTTAATGCTAAATGATAGGAGCCTGCATGTATTGTTATGTTGCTTTCACCTTTTCCTTTTGCAATAAAATAATCTTTAGGTATTCTGTTTCCAAATAAAAATCCTTTTTGGTATTCGTTTTTTATTTCTGGTTCAAATCTTTTATGTTTCACTTTCCTTGGGAATTTTTGTTGATAATTTTATCAAAATATATATTTTATTAGTTTTTAAAGTTATTTCCTTTAAATATTTTGCAGAATTTATTTTTTCTTTGCCTTTTTTTCTTCTAATGGCTCTGAATTTTCTGGGTTTTTTTTACTGACTACCCCTTCAATTTTTTCTTTTATTTTTTTTAGGGGGTTTTTATCCTGCATATCTCTCGCAGAGCTGTAGTAATTTTTTATTACATTTTTTGTCCCTCCGCTTCCTCCTGCCCATGCAAGCATTATTCCGAGGACAAATCCGAAATCATAGAACCAGCCTTTATTATTTATTTCATAAATTCCATAATCTTTTAAAATTCCAACAATAAGCATTATAGGAGCAATGACTCCGTGAATAACCCCTGTTGTAAAGCCGGCCTTATGATTATCCCAATAAGAATGCTCTGCATAATATGTATAAACTCCTGAAGCTAAAAACAAAGAACCTATAACAACTATTAATGCTAAAATAAAACCCACACCCCTCATATCATTTTTAATGAGTGCATAATTTATAAATCCTTTGTTCTTTTATTGATTATGAAAAGGAGGGCGAGATGAAAGAGAAATCTTCTGAAGATTTAGTTAAGGATATAGCTAATTTGCTCAACATAAAATATAAAAAAAAGTTTGTTGCCTTTGGATTACTTGGGAGTATGGCGACTGGAGATCAAACAGAATTTTCGGACATTGAAGCTATCTGTATTTTAAAAGGCAAAAACATAGATAAAGATTTACATTTTGTGTATAATAATAAATATATCCATATTTGGTATGGAGATTTAGATGGCATTATACAGGGGTGTAAGGAAATAAATATTGATTGGCCTGCTGAAATAGGACATTTTAAAATAATTAAGATTATCGAAGGAGATAAGTCAATAATAAAGAAAATTCATAATGAAATAAATAAAATTTCTCAAAAAAAGCTTAATAGATGTATAGAAAATAATCTGCCCGCGATTTTAGAAGATAGAGATAAATTTAAATCAATTAGAAGTAGGGCAGGTATGAATTTATACGAAGTTAATAGCATTAAATTCCATCTAGTTAATAAAACAAATTCACTAATTGCTTTATTAAATAAATCCCCCATAGCCGGAAGCGGATACAGAAGTTTTAAATGGATTTACAAATTAAGAAAAAAACCAAAAAATTATGCAAAAGATATTAATGCTATAATTAAAGAAGATAACTTAGATAAATTAATAATTTTAGTTGATAAATTTGTATCTAATTTTATTAAATTTATGAACAAAAACAAAATTAATTTTAAGGAATTTGATAATTTGAGAAAGGTGGAATTATGAACCAAAAACTTTATAATTTAAGTAAGTATTATGTTAATAGAATGTTCCCTGGTGATCCATATGGGTCGCCAGATGCTTTTTATTCTTGTTTAAAACAAGAGGTAAAACTGGGATGAAACTTAATATTTATCTTTTCAGGCACGGACAGACATATTATAATAGGGATAAGATATTTACCGGATGGAAAGATTCTAAGTTAACTCCCTTGGGAATTAAGCAGGCAAAAATTATTTCTGGAAAATTAAAAAATAAAAAAATTGATGTTGCTTTTCAAACCCAGTTGTCAAGAAGCAAAGACACTTTAAAAGAAGTATTAAAATTCCATCCAGAATGCCGGGAGATAATTACTGCAAATGAAATGATTGAAAGAGGATATGGGAAACTTGAAGGAATTTCTCATGAAGTTTTTATCAATAAAACTGGAAAAGAAAAATTTGATTTAATTCATAGAGGATATAATATTTCTCCTCCAGGAGGAGAAAGCTTTAAAATGGTGGAGAGAAGAGTTGGCAGATTTATCAAGCATCTTAAAAAATTTATGAGTAAAGAACAGGTAAATGTTGCCATTTCTGCACATGGGAATTCAATAAGATTATTTAGGAAAATATGGGAGAAAAAACAAGTAAATGAAATGACAAAGTGGTTTATTCCATATGATAAAGCATTTCATTATACAATAGAGATTTAGATGGGGGTCTTAATAAGAAGGCATGAGGGGATACCTAGATTAACTGGGATTGCAAAATTAAGCATAATTATATTTTTTGCAACTATATCTTCTGCACTTATCGATACTATTTGGGCAGTTTATCTCGACAGTTTTTTTCACAGCGAATCAATAGTTGGTTTTTTTTCAGCAGCATTAACAGTAGTTTCATTTATTTCGTATTTTTTATTTATTCCATTTATAGAAAAGACAAGCAAGTCAAGAATATATGTTTATACTTTATTTTCCTTTATAATCACCTATATCCTGTTTGCAATTAATAAAAACTTTTACATTTTTGTTATATTAGCATTTATCCTAATGATTTTGCACACTTTTAGAATAACCAGCTTTGGCATTATTGTCCGAGATAAATCTGAAGAGACAAAGCTTTCAAGAAATGAAGGATTAATTTATACTTTTACTAATATTGCATGGGTTTTGGGGCCTTTAATCGCAGGATATACTGCTGAAAAATATGGCATTAATATTATATTCGCCCTTGCAGCTGTTTTTGTCTTTATTGCGTTTTCTTTTTTTATCATTTTGAGGGTAAATGATGCGAATATAAAGAAGAGGACTGATGAAGGCATTGTGAAAAACTTTGTTAAGTTTTTTAACAATCGGAACAGGGCATTGGCATATGTAATTCGCGGAGGTGTTTATTTATGGTGGGTGCTTATTTATTTGTTTATCCCCTTACATATAATAAGAAGCGGGCTTAATGATTTATGGATAGGATATTTTTTATTTGCTGTTGCTGTTCCATTAATTATATTTGGGTATAGATTTTCTATTCTTGCTGGAAAGTGGGGATTTAAAAGAATATTTAAATTTGGATTCCTTTATGTTGCAGTTATTTCATCTTCCTGTTTTTTTATAACTAACATCTATATAATTTTAATGATGCTTGTTTTAGCAAGTATCGGGCTGGCTTTATTAGAGGCAACATCGGAAGCTTATTTTTTTGATGTAATCACCAAAGAGCAGGAATCAAGATTTTATGGCCCATATAATACTTCAGTAGATTCCAGCCAATTTATTGGAAAAATCTGCGCTTCTCTTGTTTTGCTAGCCCTTCCATTTAAATACCTATTTCTTTTGTTTGGAGGATTTATGTTTATAATGTTTCTTATGTCTCTTAAGATTAAAAATGTAGTTGAAGCAAGAAAGTATTAATCTTTTTCATCTAAGAAACCTGAGACAATTACTATCCCTAAAACACAAATTAAGGTAACTATAAATGCGCTTATTAATTTTCCCTGAACAGGAGCAGATTCAGAAATTTTATTCACATACTCTGTAATCAAATCTTTCCAAACTAAAGCAATTAAAAATCCAAATGCGGCAACTATTGCACTTTTTAATGATATTTTGAATTCTCTTTTAAATTTAGCTGCATGAGATTTTGCTCTTTCCCTGGCAATTGAGATAGATAATCTTTCTTTTTTTTCTTCTAATCTCTTAATATCTTTTTTGAGCACTCTTTTCTCACTTTCTTTATCCATAAGATAAACAACAAAAAAAAGATTATAAATCTTGCTATAACCTATGGAAACTTATTTAATAGGAGATTTACTTAATATCTTATGGGAAACAAAATAAGGAAAATGATGAGGAAGAAAATAAGAGATACTAATATTAAGATAGAATATTCTTTTGTTAAAGTATTAACTGGTTCTGATTTGTCGAGCAGGAGATTACCAATTATGTCTGTTAAGAGCATTAATAGTGGGCCAACTATTTGGCTTACTGCAGGGGTTCATGGAGAAGAGGTGGGGGGAATGGTTGTAATTCAGGAAATTTTCAAAAAACTAAAAAATAATTTATTAAGAGGCGAGGTTTACGCATTGCCACTAGCAGATCCTATTGGGTTTGAAACTTCATCAAGAGTAATTGTCCAGAGTGAAGAAGATTTAAATCGTTCTTTTCCAGGAGATAAAGACGGTTCTTTAGCTGAAAGAATGGCTGACAGAATTTTTACAACAATAACAAAAACAAATCCAGATTTAGTTTTAGATTTGCATAATGACTGGAGAAAATCAATTCCTTATGTTGTACTGGATAATGTAGGGCAGAGCAAAGAAATTTATAATAAAAATAATTTTTTTGCGCATAAAACAGGTTTCCCAGTTATTTTAGATACTGATGATGTTGAAAAAACTTTAACTGAAAGTCTTGTCAAACATAATATTCCTGCATTTGTAATGGAATTGGGGGAGTCTTTTGTTGTAAATGAGAAAAATGTCGGATATGGGGTTAATGCAATTTGGAATGTTTTATCTTATCTGGGGATGGTAAACCCAGTAGAATGTTTGTCTGGATATAATTTAAATGAATCTGTCAAAGGGAAAATACTTAAATATTCATCAAATCCTGTGAGCCATTCAAGCGGGGTTATAAGATTTTTGGTTAAACCAGGGGATATTATTGAAAAAGGAACCCCGGTAGCTAAAGTATATAATGCCTTTGGAAAACTTCTTGAGGTTTTAAGAGTGCAGGAAAAAGCAATAGTTCTTGGATATTCAGATTATTCTGTGGCGTTTCCTGGAGCGCATGTTGTTTCTTTCGGGGTGATTTAGTAACCCTTAATTATTTAAATCAATGATTTTATTATAGAATATGAAAAGAGGCAGGATTAGAGCGTATATCGGCATCTTATTAATTGTTGTTCTTTTTATTTTAGCTTCTTATTATGCAAATAAAAATATTGATTATCTTAAGAATAGCATTTCAGAAAGTTATTTAGGAATGCTAATTTATTTTTTATTAGTTAGTTTAGAAATTATTATAGCTCCTACATCGCTTGTTCCATTTATTCCTATTGCTTCTGCTATTTGGGGAAGTTTTACTGCATTTATGCTTACATGGATTGGATGGACTTTTGGCTCTATAATTGCGTTTTTAATTGCAAGAGGAGTTGGAGTTCCTTTGCTTGAAAAAATTGTGTATCTTCATGATTTTGAAAGAGTTAGAAGATTGATTCCTGAAAAAAATTTGTTTTTAGGTGTTTTAATCATCCGGTTATTTATCCCTTTTGATATAATGAGTTATGCAATTAGTTTGTTTACTAAAATTAACCTTAAAAAATATACTTTGGCAACATTAATTGGGTATGCTCCAATTACTTTTGTGCTGACTTATTTCGGAGATATTTCAACACAAGTATGGGTTATACTTGGATTAATTGGAATAGCCCTCTTGTTAATTCTTATTTTATTCCATAAAAAAGTTAAGTCTATGCTTGTGAGATTATTTAAGGAGTAAGATGAAGATTAAAAACCAATAAAAGAATAAAATCTTATTTTCTACCCCTTAATTATCTCTTCACATTTATTGACAAAATTATACGCATCTTTTTTGATTTTTTCTGCAATTTCTTTTGTTGTTTGTTTTGTTATACTGTATTGTGCTATCTCTCTTTTATGTTTTGCATCAGCTATTTTTTCAATTTCTTCTTTATGAAACATTGCTAATCTAAGCAGCATTAAATTGTGTTCATCTAAAATCTTATTTTTAACAAATAACTCCTCTAAAATACATAAAGTTGCTGTATGATTCTTACTTCTATAACCTATCTTAGCTAATAATGAAATTGCAGCAGTATACATTGCATAATATCCAGTTATAACAACCCATTCATAAGTTGAATAACCTTCAGGAATATTTAATTCTTTTCTAAATTTTTTATCTTTTTGAAGTTCATCTAATATTTTTAAAGTAATAAGATTATTTTTTGCTTTAGATAAATATTCGCCGGCTAATCTTTTAGCACTTTCATCTTTAATCAAAAGCCCCCTTTTTATGTAAAAGGTTATTAATCTTTTCATTTTATATAAGCATAATAGTAAAAAAGTTCATAACCCTTAAGTATTATGCCATAATTTACTAAATCGTCCCAAAATTGCTTATTTTCTTCTTTAATTTTTGCAAACTCTGTTTTTAACATAATTATTGGGGTAAATTCAAGATTTGTTTCATATCTTAATCCTTTTATTTTATTTTCAACTTTGCTTCTATTAGAACTAACACAAATCACATCAATATCGCTTTTTTTTGTTGGACTTCCTTTTGCATAACTGCCAAATACTGCTAAAAAATCAATGTTTTCTTCATCAACATTTAATAATGCTCTGTAAATTGCTCCATATTTCTCGTTAAATTCTTCTTTTCTTTCATCTGTATAAAAAATAAATGCAATCCTAATTTTTTCTTTTGTAAAATCTAATGAGTACACAAAAGTTTTTCCAAATTTATTTTCAATAAGTAATTTCCTGCTAACTAGCTGATTTACTATCCTGTGAACAGGTTCATAAGATAATTTAGTTCTTTCTTGAATTATCTTTAATGTAATCTCTTTTCCTTCTGGAAAAAAGCCACTTAAGACTTTCAACTCATTTTCTGATAATTTATTGATATTTGCCATTTTTTATATTATTGTTTTTCCAATAATATTATTGGTATTCCAATATTTATAAATGTTCTTATTGAAAAATACGAAGATTATCCATTCTAGCCCTTATTACATTCAGTAATATTATGCTCCACGCTGTAGCTTAAACCTAAGTTGACTTATCTCACCATAATTGTAATGGTTATCGTCGATAAGAGTTTTTGAAATTTTAATCTGATTTTTGGTCAAAGTCTTCTAACTTTTAGGAGTTAAAGGCCCTGGATTGGAAATTATTTTTTTGCAGCTTTCCAGAGAGCATTAAAATAGTTTTTATAACTTGTTGAAACCTCTTTACTTATTGTTCTTATAGCAAAGGGATATTCTTTTGTCCATGTTATAACTGCAACTCTATTACCATAAATCCAGATTGAAGAAGGACTACTATTCTTTTCATCTGAGTATTTCACTTCTGTGAAATTTAATTTAGAAAGGTTCTTACCTCTTTTTAATCCTTGTTCTGAACTATCTAATATTGCTTTCATTAAAATCTTATTTTTTACCCTTTCTTTTTCCCAATGTTCAACATAATAAGATAATGTTTCTGGTCCTTTTCCACTACCAAAAGCGAACCATTCTTGTTTTATTTTAAGGATATCCTTTAATATTGTTTTTATTCCTTCTATTCCCTCAAAAATTTCTACAATGGGTTTTTCCTCTTTTGGTTCAAAAAGACTATTTAATTCAGGTATTATTTCTTCTAATTTTTCTTGTTTATCTTTTAGTATATCAATGATCTTATTTGGCGAAACGGGACTAAAATATTTTACATTATTTTTTATAACGTAACTTACAAATCCTTTTTTGATTAAGTTACCTAGTATCTTATAAGTTAATGAACGTTCTAAATCCGATTTTTTTGCAACATTGCTGGCTAAAGAGGAGTCAATTTTTAATAATGTCATATAAACTTTAATTTCTTCTTCTAATAATCCAATCTCTTTTAATATATCTGTATTTACCATAATAAAATTAATATTCCTATGCTTTTAACCTTTTCTGTTGTTGTTATATTATAACAACAAATGTATAAATACCTACCTAAAACCCTATTTAAATGAAGAAAATGAAACAACCGGAACAATATTTAGAAGAAAGATTTAAAGTAGGCAATGTTAAATATACTCCAATAGATGTAACTTTAGATGGGTATACAACTACTTTTCTATATCCTCCAGTAAAGACTCCAAATTATTTTGGGGTAAGTAAAGATTTTCAAAAAAGAGGGTCGAGAATACCTACAGCTAGAGAGTTATGGAATTTATTATACTCTGCAGGAGAATGCGTATCTAGTGATTGGGATATACAGCAAAGATTAAAATCAGAAACAGGAGTAATTGCAAGAAATATTATTGATTCCTGGGATCAATCTCTTCAGTCTTCAACCTGGATTCAGGTTTCTAAGGAAGGAATTTATATTCTAGAAGATCCATTTTTGGATCATACTCCTAGTGAAGATGAATTAGAAGATAGATTAAGAAAAAAACAAGATAATATAACATTAATTAGAATTCCAGCAATTCAAGGTTTTATGGATATTAGAAAGTATCCAAGGACATCAAAAGGTATTTATGGAAATGTTTCTAATTTACCTATTTTAAAATCAATTCTTGGAAAAAGAGCGTCAAAAACATTTGGGCCAAATTATCCTAAATGGTTTACATGTAATCTAGATGGAGGTTTCATTTATCTTTTTTTTAAAGATCATCATAATGGTAAAACTAACCATATTGGAACTATAAATCCTAATAATTCCGAACTTTCAACCTACTATCAAGTTAGAATGAATAACTCAAAATTGCCGGTTATAGAGAGATTATCTGATAGTGAAATTTCTAGATCTCATAGTTCTATATTAGAAATTATCAATGATTATGAATCCACAGAAAATTCGCCTACTATAGGTTTTAGTCATAATAGAGAAAACTCTGGACCCTTAGTTATGTAAATGAAAGTAAAATGACAAAACATAAAAAAATAGATAGAGAAATGGAATTATTAAGAATAAAAACTCAAACTTATGAAAATATTCATAGAGTATGTCATCCAGATCCAGCTTCAGAACCCGTAGGTCTTGGATTAAATGCTACTGAATTTGAAAAAGCAGAGTATGAACAAATAAGACAAGATTACTATGTTCTTCAGTCTCATACTAAACATTCAAATGATAATGATGGTATATAGTTTTTTATCATAAAATTCATCATCTTTTTTGCTATAAATCATATTATAAGTTCTATAACAATCTATGTAACAAAAAGTATGATATGCTCCTCGCAACTGAAAAATCACGAAAATTTTAGTGCCGTCAGTAGCTTAATACCTCGCTTTGCTCAATATTATAAAATGCTCCTGCCGGGATTCGAACCCGGGTCAAAGCCTCGAAAGGGCTTTATGCTTGGCCTCTACACCACAGGAGCTTACTGCATGTTTAAAAATACTAAAATTAGTTTTTAAACCTAACTATTGAGGGTTAAATCGTAATAAGAATTATATATTTAGTTTTTTAGCATACTGTCCGAGAATTGGAATTTCTTTTATTTCTCCAGATAAAGCATAAACCCAGCTGATTATCCAAAGAATAAATCCAAAGAGGTATATAATTGGAGAAATAACCCATCCAACAAATGGGATAATAATAACTACCGCCCCAATTAAATAAACAACAAATATAATCAGGCTTTGTTTTGCATAGTGCATAACATATTTATCTTTTTTCCAAGCTAAAATTGCAATTATAAAACCAACTATGCTTAGGAATGTAGCTAAAAAAGCATATAGTTTAGCATTCTCATTTAATTTTAAACTACCTGCTTCTTTTTTCACCTTCTTTTTTGCCATATTATAATAAGGATATTTATGTTTTTAAATCTTTTTAGTCACTTTTTTGTAGACTGCCTATCAATAAAGGATTTTATTGCATAATAGCTCCCACCGAAAATTATTATTCCTGGAATAAGAGTTATGCCCAAGGTAGGAATTAGAGCAACAGTTCCAATTGTCCCTATAACTCCTGCTCCTGCACTTTCTAAAACCTTGGAGATTATTGAGATTCTTTTTTCAACATTTTTTTCAAGAGCATCAATTTGCATTATATATTTCCCATTTTTAAAAATCTTAACTTTTCTTTCTTCTTCTGAAGCAAGAATTGAAATATTCCCCTTTCTAGAAGCAGAAATTCCTGCTGCGTGTCTTGTTCCATATCCAACAAAAGGCCTTGCCTTTTTAATCATAACTCCATAGGCAATTAATTCACCTTTTGTATTAATTATTACTGCCCCATCTATAACTGCCAATCCCTTTAAAATTTTTTCAGCACCTTTTTGAAAAACATTTAGTTTGCCAAATTTATGTTTTATAAGGTTAGAATATTCCACCTTGTTTCCTATAACAAAGAGTGCCCCTTCACCAGATTTTGCAATTTCAATGGAAATTTTTAGCAATATCTCCTCAATTTTTTTAATGTTTTCTTTTGGCATTTCATAACTTAAAATAGTTTTTAATATTTAAATCTTACGGACAAAATCTGATGTGTATAGGGGGTTAATGATGAAAGAATATATTATTTTTATAGTATGCTTATTGTATAACAAATATTTATTAATCATATTATATTGGCTTAACTTAACAGGAGTTATGCTGTTTTTACTAATTTAACTAAAGCAATAATAAACTATAAAGTTAGGTAAAAATATTGATTATTAACCTAAGGGTTTTCTTTATATTAAAAGATAAGTGAGCCTACCCGGATTCGAACCGGGGACCCCTGGCTTTCCTAGGGAAGCATCAGTTCTAACGAACTAACGTCATATAAGACCAGTGCTCTAACCTGGCTGAGCTACAGGCTCATGCTCCAATCAATTATATACGATATTTAAAGATTTTGAATTTGGACAATTTTATCACTGATAAGGGTTTAGATAAATTTTTAAACCTTTATTTTATAAC
>Ga0265297_10008819_pt1 | contig 13293 bp, 13 predicted proteins | sample Munlanlwell13791_FD_192502 | JGI IMG/M metagenome (GOLD analysis project Ga0265297, IMG submission 192502) | Leachate microbial communities from a municipal landfill in Southern Ontario, Canada - Leachate well 137-91 | ecosystem: Engineered > Solid waste > Landfill > Unclassified | place...
CCAACATATTTTCGTCTGAACCGGCCAAAATCATTCCCTGGCTCTCAACTCCGCGTAAAATCACCGGATCAAGGTTATCGACTAAAACTACCTGTTTACCTAAAAGCTCTTCTTTCGTGTAATGGGCCTTAATCCCGGCGACTACTTGTTTTTGACGGTCGCCTAAATCAAGTTTCAGAACCAATAATTTATCCGCATTGGGATGGTCGTTAACTTCTTTGATTTCGGCTATCCTTAACTCTAGCTTTCTAAAATCATCGATTGAAACCATTATGATCCCTTTCTATGCCTGGCGCTTATAATGTATTGCGCGAGCATAACCTAATTGGTTAAAATTTTAACTCAGCATAAAATTCAACCTGATAAGCATTATTGGCCTGGCCGTCTCCCCGAAGAAAAGGGCTGAATAAGCTTCCGTTTGTGTCATCCCTTCTTTCTTTGTAAAATTTACCGGGGACAAAAATGCCGCCTAAAAACCCGACCATTAAATTCGAATTGACCTTATAATCCACGAATAAATCTGCCTCACAGCCTAAATCCCGGGAAAGATATTTTCCCTGACCGTCCAAAGTTGCGACAGGCCTAGTAAATGCGCTCAAATAATATCCATACAAACTTATACAAAGTTTTTCGGTTAGATTATAATCAAAACCCACTGAAGGCATGATTAAATTTTCAAAATCCCCGGAAGCAAAAGTATTCGGGCGCGGGACTCCATAGTTTAAACCAAATCCTCCGCTCATCGCTACAATCGGCAGCATATCCACATTACTACTGCTGACTGCATCGCTTAAATTCATATTCAAAGGCGACGCATAGCTAAAAGCGCGGTTCCGGCTGCCTTCATATTTAGTCAATCCGCTTTCGGCATCTTCCGGGGTGGCCTTATTTCCGGAACAGATTAAGAATTGTAGCTCCGGCACAAACTTACCGAAGCTATAGTCAAACCCTGAGTAAACCATATAACCGGCATGGGTAATATTTTTATAGTCAGGGTCAAGGCTTTTGGCAAATCCGAAATTGCGGGCTGCTTCTAACTTCAAATTATAATTTGCACCGCGATACTCCCAGGCAGCTCCTGCCGTTCCTAAAAAATCCTTGTCTACCGGCGCAGCAAAAATGTTGTCCCTTTTGCCTTCTGAAGTATAATCTGCCAGCATACTGACATAAGGCCAGAAACTTATCTTTTCTAAATTTATTTGGATATCGGCAGCAAAAAGATTGGCTGCGTTTGGCTCGTAGTTTTGCCCTTGCTCCTCTTCCTGTTCGATATGCGGGCCTAGGTGGTTTTTATAAACCAGGTCGGGCTTGCAATAATAGATACGCCAGAGGTAATCTTCGGTTTCCTTATAAAAAGTAAATCCGTAATTTTCGTAACTACCGTTAACCGAGAACCCATTGCCAACTTCGTAAATATATAACCCTGCCTTAAATCGTTTGTTATCAAAGAGTTTGGAGTCTAGCCAAAACTCCTCAACCTGAGGCAGCAACTCCACACCGCGGTAACTTTCTATCCCGCCGCCTGAAGTCAATAAGGTATTGTGCACAAAAACCGGAGCGTCGTAATCATAAGGGCCATTGCGCTCCAGCTTGAAATAAAACTTACTCTCCTTTTCTTTAAAATCAACCGTAAGAGCAAAACTATAATCAATGCCAAAATAAGTGGAATGATCATCCTTATTATGGCTATCCAAGCCAACTACATTTTTTAAGGTTACTAAATCCGTGCGTAAATAACTGTCCAGGTTAAGAGCCAATTGAGCATTGCTTAAAAGCTCCTGGCAATATCCGCAGGAAATAAGGCTTAGGATTAAAGCTGAGGGCAAGCTCAAAAGGAGGAATTTTCTCAGCATTAATATATATTAGCATTTACGGGAAAAAACTCAAGTTAAAGTAGATGGATTTATTGCCTTTTTTAAGCTATACTTTATATAGGGATGGGTATATTTATTGTTTGTTAAAAGGCGAGGTTCCGATGAATTTGGGATCTAAAAAAGGCTTTGCTTTACCGGAGATGCTTCTAGCCGCTTTAATCGCTTCTTTTGCCCTTTGCGGTATATTATTAACCTATATCGCCTGTATGGATTCTATTAAAATATCAAAAAATGCAAGTATCGCCACAAACGCAGCGCTTGGCTTAGTTGAAGAAATCCGCAGTACTCCTTTTCCGCAAATTATCCCCAATTACGACCAGCTTAATTTTACAGTAAACGGTATTAATAACAGTATGGGAGTAGTTTATATAGATGATACAAACCCTGAATTTTTAGTGGTAACTGTCAGCATCTGCTGGCAGCAGGGCAATAGATTTATCGGGGAAGACTTGAATTTAAACGGCGTACTTAATGCCGGAGAAGATACCAACGGAAATAATATGATCGATTCAACTGTGAAGTTAGTCACCCAGGTGGCTAACCGGTAAAACATGAAAAAAGGACTTACTTTAATCGAAATTTTAGCTGCCATCCTGATTTTTTCTATCATTATGATAGCGATAGGCCTGACTGTAGTCGCAGGAAAAAATTCCCTATTTACAAGCGATACGCCAACCAAACTTCGCCAGAATTTGCTATTTTCAATTATGTCAATATCAAGAGAGCTGCGGGAAACTGCGCCGGCGCGGACTAATTTAGCAGCCGGAGCAAGCAGTAATTCTATAACCTTCCAGGTGCCTTTTGATAATAACGCCGACGGAGTAGTTGTAGATGCTGTCGGAAATATAGAATGGGGCGCTAATATTACTTATTCCCTTAATGCGGACAACCAGTTAATCCGCACCCAGGGGGCTAATCTGTCGATTATTGCCTCCGATATTACCGGTTTGCAATTTAACCGGCCCATAGCTGAAGACAGGATCATTCAAGTCGATATTACGGCTCAAAAAACAGACGGCACAGGAAACTGGCAGGACTCTGAACAGGTGATTTTAAAAATGAGGAATTAGCTATGTTTAATCCTGTTAAAAAACTTAAAAATAAAAAAGGTTTCGCCCTGGTTACAACCTATATGGCAATAACCGTATTGTTGGCTTTTGCCGGGTTTGTGGTTGAAGTAAGTAATTCTCAAAATAGGACTGCCAATGTTTTTAAAAGGCAGGCTCAGGCAATTGGTATTGCTGAAGCAGGACTAGACCGGGCCCTTATCTGGATAAGGGCTCAACCCATCCCTCCGGGAAGTTCGGTTAATCCCTGGGGCGGGCCGCAAAATATGGGAACACCTGCTATAGGCAGTTATAGCGTTACAATTACTGATCTGGGATCTCCCGGGGGCGTACCCAGCGTAAAGAGGTACCGCGTAACTTCTACCGGAACAGTCAGCGGGGTAACCCAAGTTTTAACTAATTACTTACAGACAGATAATTATGCCCGCTACATTTGGTTTACTGATAGCGAAAGCTATGGCGGCACGAATGTGTGGTTCTGGGACCAGGACTGTTTAAACGGCCCTACCCACACCAATGGGCATTTTAATATCAAAGGTAACCCTGTGTTCGCCGGAGAGGTCCGCTCAGTAGATAGTTACATAAGGTATTATAATAACGGCAGCAATATCAATTCAGCCAATTTAAGCAACTCGCCTTATGATCTGCCTGATTTTCAGAGCTCAGTAACTTTAGGGGCTGAGTCAACCAATATGCCTACTCAGGCATTAAGCTTGAGAAGCGCATCAACCAGCGCCGGAGGATTAAGGCTAAGCGGGAATTCGACTGTTGTTTTAAACGCAAACGGCACAATGAATGTAACAAATTCGGCCAGGGGCTGGAATAACCACAACATGGCTTTGCCTACTAACGGAGCACTTTTTGTAAATAACGGGAGCTTGACTATTTCCGGTACGCTTAATGGCAGGCTGACTGCCGGCTCAAGCCGCGATATTATTATACCTAGCAATGTACTATATGCTAATGACCCCCGCATAGACCCCACATCAACTGATACCTTGGGATTAATCTCGGAGGAAGATGTAATGATTACAAGCGGCGCTCCTCATAATTTAGAAATAGACGGATCAATCATGGCTTTAAATACATCTTTTATGCTAAATAACTGGTGGGTGGGGCCGGCAAAAGGAACTTTAACTGTTTTCGGCGGGATAATCCAGGATGAACGCGGGCCGGTAGGCACTTTTAGCGGCACAACCAAAGTTTCAGGTTATTCTAAAAACTACGAATACGACACGCGGCTATTAAACTCTCCTCCCCCGTTTGTTCCTACTACCGGAGACTACATAACACTTTCTTGGGAGAACTAGAATGAAAATCAAAAAATTAATTATTCTCTCCACAATTTTTATAGCTATTATACTTATAACTTTTCTTATTACCAGCAACAATGATAATACTTTGCTGGAAGAACCTAGCTCGTTAAATGTACAAGTAGGCAAAATTACACCTTTACCGCCGCAAAACAACGAACCAATTCTTTTGCCTTTGGTTAAACGCTCAATTACCATCACCAAGGTTCCTGACAAACAACAAAAAAATGAAATCCCCCCGGCATTGCCTGAAAAAGGAATCAGGACAATAACCAGCAGTTCTTCCAGCTATAACCCTGCAAACGTAGAGTCTTCCGAAAATAGCCCAAGAGCGGGCATTGTCAAAGAAGGGAAATTCCCCTCTCCAAAAGAAGTTAAAGAAATGAATTCGGCGGGAATAGTGATGTATTAAACTTTAGCCAAAAATTACTGGCGGGGCCGACGAGATTCGGACTCGCGATCTCCTCCGTGACAGGGAGGCGCTTTAAACCAGGCTAAGCTACGACCCCAAATGGGAAGCTAAATTCTAACCTAAAACTCAAACCTTTGCAACAGGTTTTTATTGCCAAAATGGTGGGCGATAGAGGACTTGAACCCCTGACCCTCTGAATGTAAATCAGATGCTCTAACCAACTGAGCTAATCGCCCTAAAAATTTAGAATATACCTACGATTAGCGAATCCCCGCTAGGGGATGAGCTAATCGCCCGGAATTTTATACTCCGGTAAGCTTACCGAGAATTATCAAAGTAAAAACCATCACAAAAAGAGCTACTGTTTCGATGATACCTAAAATCGCCAGGTAATTTCCGAATCCTTTTCCGGTTTCGCCCATAGCATCGCAGGCGCAGGCGGCGCATTTTCCTTGAAAATATGCCGATAAGCCAATAGCCAGGCCGGCAAAAGCGCCGACCCCCCAAAGATAGTGCCCTTTATTGGCCAATTCAATCATCTTGGTCATAACAATATTTCCATAGATGGTCTGGGTTAAAGGAGCGCCTACCAAGGCCACCAACAAAAATGAGGCGCTTTTGTTTTGGGTAAAATTTTTCTTCCATGCTCCGATTGCAGCCATGCCGGCTACCCCGGTACCTGCTGCCGAACCGCAGGCAGCTAAAGCCAGGACTAAAATCAAACCTAGATCTTTTAATTGCGGTAAAATCCCTGTTTCCATTTTAGCTCTCCTTATTTAACTTTTCGTTTTAGAAAATGGTTTGTAGGCAAAACCTGACCAGGTGACATTAGCATGTCCGGAAAACTCAAGCACATTAAGCCTTACCCCGTGGACTAGAACCGACATCGGCCCGAGGATAATATTAAGCGCATGCCCCAAAACAACAACCAATGCTGCTGCCAGGAGAGTTAAAATATCCCCTTGCTTAATAATACCGGCGGCCATGCCATTAAAAGCATCGGCGATAGCTACCGTTGCCAAACCAACTGCAAACAAACGGATATAAGAAACCACGTCGGTGAAATTATTTACCAGGCTTAGCGCTATTGTCCCTAACCCCTCACCAATTGCCTTTAATATATTTTTTTGGGGGTTGGTAAAAAATAGGACTAATACCAGACCCCCGATAATCAGCCAGTTGGCAAATGACGGAAAATTATCCCCCAGAATAAGGTTTTTGGCTAGAAAAAACGCCGCCCAGATAACACACATCCAGCCAATATCCGCCAAGGCATTTAAAGCCGGGCTCTTCAGCACGGCTTTCCAGCCATGGGCTATTGATAAATGCAATGCGCCGACAAAGAAACAAAATGCCTGGATAAAATTAGTATTATTTAACGCCGGTACTAAAGGTCTAACCCCAAGTTTTGAAAGCCATTCTTGCCCGAAGAAAGTAGCTGTCAAAATCCCCCATATAATAGCGCATAAACTTAGGATGTAAAAGAGAAAAAAGGCGCTTTTGTCTTTTACCTTGTTGCCGATTTTTTTGTATAACCAGAAATTAAGCAAAAAATAAATCAGTCCGTATCCGGCATCCCCGATAAGTATCCCGAAAAAAAGGCTGAAAAAAACTATAAAAAGAGGACTGATATCGATCTCTTTGTAACCCGGAACAAGCTCCAGTAATTTTAAAAGCGGTTTTATCAGCGCAATCCACTTAGGGTTACGGGTCAGAGTAGGCACTAGATCATCTTCTTTGGGCTCAAGGGTTAGCATACCCCAGCCATTATACCTGGCCTGTTTGATTAATGCCTCTTCGGCCTCGATGGGAATATAACCTTTCAAATAGAGCAATCCACCGGCCTGTCCCATGCCGGTTAAAACAGAATAGAAATCTTTCTGGCTTAAAAAATTGTCTTCGGCTAAAATAAGTTTTTCTTGGAAAACCAGATGGGCGGCTATTTCATCCTCGACATCCTGCATAATCTTAGTGTCTTCTTTGAGCCTGCGCTTCATTTGAGACAAACTTAACTTTGGCAGTTCTATCTCTTTAAAACCAAGCTCGATATGCCCAAAACTGACAACCAAACAATTTAAAACCTGGCCGGCCCGGGAAATTTCCTTTAAAACTATTTCTCGAGGAAGGTTTTTAATCTGTTCTTTCGGGATCTGGTAAAATTTAAACTGTATATTTTTTTCCTGTAAAGTTCTTATTTGTTCTGGCTCAAAATCCCCCCAATTCTCCCAAAAATCTATAGCCAGGCTTAATGAAACCGCGTACTCCTTAAGCTGGCCGTATCTCTTTGATAAATCAATCAAGTGATGACAGGCCGTTAACCAATCTTCCGATTTAACTGCTTTTTTGGGTAAAATTACCTTACGATTTATTCCCGAAAGGATCGAGCGGGCCTGCCCGATTAAATTTAATTTTTCATTTATTTCATTAAGCTCAATACCTTGCGGTAAGTTCTCATTTTCCACGTGCACCACCCCCAAAGAACGTAACCGCGTAAGCGCATCAATGCTTTGGCTGCTCTTAATCAATAAGAAGACTTTTTTCATCGGGACAATCATGCAGATACCCCTTCCAGGACAAGCTCCTCTATTTTTTTCTTGGCAATTTTACAACGTCCGACGGCATTAGCCATCTGGTCGCCGATATAAATCTTAATTAAACGGATATTTTCCTCGGCGGCCGGGATTTTTACTTTTTCAAAGAGATTAACTCTTTGAGTTGTTATCTGCAGTTCGCGGCGTAATATCGAAACGCCTTTTTCAGCAATCTCGATTGCCTTAATTAAAGAGATGGCGTCTTTAAAATGTTCGATTGCTAAATCAAGCCATAGGGGCATAACAAACAGGTCATAATCTGTTTCTTCAAAATCAACTGTTTCAAATACCGGAATATCTACCCCGGCGATATTTTTTAAGCGCGAACTTATTCCTTTAATTTTTAAAAATGGCTTTAATCCGGTACCAATCGGATCCGCTAAGAGGCCTGCCCAGGAGACGATCGACTGTTTTCTTTTTTCAAAGGCTTGTTTCTTGTCCGTAAGCTGCGAATTTTGCTGAAGAATCTCCAGCTGTAACTGCTGTTTCTTTAATTGCAGAGTGGGCAGGTAACGCTTGAATTGCTTTAAAGCGTCGCGCTGCCTTTTTAATTCGCCTTTGGTAAATTTAATTTTGGCCATTCATTAATAATTTTGAATATTTGATTATATTTTCTAACGGGTCCAGAATTTTTCGATAATTGATAATTTTATTCCGGTTTCTTCGGGGGTAAAACACTCGGCTAGAATCTTCCAGCCCAGATCCAGGCCTTCTTCCAGGGGAATATTAACTTTAAGCGACATCATCTTCTCTTCAAAAAGAGAGCCATATTTAAGTAATTTCTTGTCCCAGTCGCTCATTTGAAAACCCATCGATTGTTTTTCCAGGGTTTCCCTGTAATTTGCAAAGAGCTGGATCATGGTATCCATAATTACCCGGTGGTCTTGTCTAGTCTTTCCGTTAACCTGTTGTTTTAACCGACTCAAAGAACCAAAGGGCTCGATTACTTTATTTTTCAGGTAAAATTGCCCCTCGGTAATATATCCGGTGTTATCAGGGACCGGGTGGGTAACATCATCTCCGGGCATGGTTGTCGCCGCAAGAATAGTGATTGAACCCGCTCCTTCGAAATCAACGGCTTTTTCGTATCTGGCAGCCAACTGGCTGTAAAGATCGCCGGGATACCCCCGATTAGAGGGCACCTGCTCCATGGTAATCGAGATTTCTTTTAAAGAATCCGCAAAGTTTGTCATATCAGTTAACAAAACCAAAACTCTTTTACCCTTTAGGGCGAAATCTTCCGCTACCGCTAAACTTATATCGGGAACAAGAAGGCATTCTACCGTAGGATCGCTTGCGGTATGGATAAAAAATATGCACCTTGAAAGCGCGCCGTGAGCATTTAAGTTTTCTTTAAAAGACAGGTAATCATCATACTTTAACCCCATACCTCCTAAAATAATAATATCGACTTCGGCCTGAATTGCAATTCTTGCCAAAAGTTCGTTATAAGGTTGGCCGGCGATTGAAAAAATAGGAAGTTTTTGGGATTCTACCAAAGAGTTAAAAATATCAATCATCGGAATCCCGGTGCGGATCATTTTATTGGGAACAACTCTTTTAACCGGATTAACCGCAGGCGAACCTATATCGGTTAAATTTTCGGATAATGCCGGGCCTCGGTCTAAAGGCAAACCGCTGCCGTTAAATATGCGGCCCAATAAATTATCGCCCGTCGAAATGCGCATCGGATGGCCAAGAAACCTTACCTTGTCGCCAGTTGAGATCCCCCGGCTACCGGCAAAAACCTGCAAAGATATTTTTTTAGAATCAATCCTGATCACTTGGGCTAAAGAAGTGCCGCGGCGGGTCGAAATTTCTGCAATATCCAAATAACCAACCCCTTCGGCTTCGACAACAATAACATCCCCTGCGATTTGAATTATATCCGTATAAACTTTTTGCATTATTTAAGCTTCCTCTTCTAGTTTTCTATCATTTAACATTTTCTTTATCTGCTCTTCTATATTTTTAAACTCGGGGCTCAGAAATTGCGCCGAGTTCCAGCTGCGCATAAGCTGGCGCAGGGTTTGGAAGAAACGCAGGGCTTTTGCTTTATCTTCTAGGCGGTATTTTGAGTCCAATATAGCGCAGATAAATTCTAATACATAAATCTGCCTTTCTTTAGGAGTAGCTTCGTCAACCGGATCAAAAGCATTTTGCTGCAGATAGACAAAATCAAAGAATTCACCCTTCAAATATTGAATATAATCTGCCAGCGATGTACCCTCTTCGCCGATAACTTTCATCATTTGAGAAATTTCATAACTGCGGTGTAAAATAGCCTGGCCTTTAGACTGATCTTCGGTTTTTACAAAACTATTGTATTTACTCCAGCTAATTAAAGGGTCTATCGCCGGATATTTTCTGGCATCGGAGCGTTCACGGGAGAGCCCATGAAAAGCGCCAACTACTTTAAGGGTGGCCTGGGTTACCGGTTCTTCGAAATTTCCGCCGGCAGGACTTATGGTGCCTCCGATGGTTACCGAACCGTTTTGGCCACTATGTAACCTTACAGATCCTGCCCGTTCATAAAAAGAAGCAATCCGCGATTCAAGGTACGCCGGAAAAGCTTCTTCCCCGGGAATTTCTTCCAGCCGGCCGCTCATTTCGCGCATAGCTTGGGCCCAACGGGAAGTTGAATCGGCTAATAATAAAATATTTAAACCCATCTGACGGTAATATTCGGCAATTGTAACTGCGGTATAAACGCTGGATTCGCGGGCAGCCACAGGCATTGAGCTAGTATTACAAATTATTACCGTGCGGTCCATAAGCGGTTTATTTGTACGCGGGTCATTTAATTCCGGGAAGGTTTTTAATGTTTCAACCACTTCTCCGGCTCGTTCACCGCAGGCAGCGATAATAACTATATCCACTTCTGCATGCTTACTGGTCAGCTGTTGCAAAACCGTTTTTCCTGCGCCAAAGGGGCCGGGAATGCAATAGGTGCCGCCAAGGGCAACCGGAAAAAGAGAATCAATCAGCCGAATTTTAGTTACCAATGGCTGTTGCGGTATAAATTTTTCCGCATAAGCCCGGATAGGTAATTTTACCGGCCAAATCTGCTGCAGGAAAACATCGTGAGTGCGGCCTTCGCTGTCTTTAAGTTTAGCTATGGGCTGCTTTAAATTATACCGGCCGGATGCGGCTATACTTATTACTTCCAGGCTTCCGCTAAGAGCAAAAGGCGCCATAATATAATGTTTAAAAATTTTTTCGGGTACGTATCCCAGCCAACTGCCCGCTAAAACCTTATCTCCGGTTTTTGCCAAAGGAGTAAAATCCCATTGGGTTTCATCTCCTAAGGCCTCAAGATACACTCCCCTCTTAAGAAAAGCTCCGCATTTTGCTGCCAAAGCTGGAAGCGGATTCTCAAGGCCGTCGAAAATCTGGCCTAATAACCCCGGCCCTAATTCTACAGAAAGAAGTTCATTGCTAAACTCTACAATTTCTCCGGATTTTATCCCTTGAGTGCTTTCATAAACCTGCATTTCAGCCAGCTTGCCTCGCACACGGATAACTTCAGCCTTAATCCGTTCCTGCCCATGGATAATATAGGCCACTTCATTCTGAATAATGAACCCATCTACCTGAGCGATAACCATATTGGCGTTAACATTAACTATTTTTCCGGTTCTTTTATTTTCCATATTAAGTTAGTAATGTTTGGTTGAATAAACTTTCTTTGTCCGCTTTCTGAATCCTATCCCAGCGCTTTAATATTTTAAGTTTTAAAGCATAAGTTAATAAAAAATCGAGGTCAAAAAAATGATTGGTGCTTAAATACTCGAGGTAATTCCATCTTTCCTGGTCCAAACTCTTTTCTGCCTCAAAAAGCGACTGCATCCTGTAACTAGTCATAGCTACGTGGCTAATATGCGCATCCTGCGAATCAGGAAGCCTGATGAACTTCTGAGGGTCGGTTTTTTTCCTCCGGGCCCTGGCTTTAACCAATGCATTTCTTAGGCTTATTTCAAAGTTGACCCATTTTTCTAACGTCTCATTTGAAGAGATATTTAATAAATCGGGCTGCTCATAACAGGCGCTATGCAAAAGCCCGATTTCTTTCTCCGGCACCAGGCCCTTACATTTCTTTAAAAATTCTTCCAGGCCGATCGCGGGCTTCGAGAGAAAATTCAGCATCGGAAGGCTGGATATCAGATAAATATAATAAGCCATATTATTGTGATTGTAAAATTTTAATCAGCTCTGGCCTCAGGTTTGTAGATATATATTCGGCTAATGCCGGTGTGGTAAAATCAAAAATCGACTTACCTGAATCAAAGCTTATTGTAAATCCCCCGTAAATACTATCTGATGACTTTAAGGTAACCTGTTTTTTTGACTCCTGTATAAGCTGACTTAAAAATTCTTTTTCCAGTTTTTCCTTATCTTGCTGGCTTAAAGATATTATTACTTCGGCACCCGAAGAAAAAGAGGCGTTTTTAATCAAAGAAATTATAATCCCCGATAATTCTTCCGTAGACAAAGCTTGGCGGATATTGGCCTTAATAATTGCATCTAAAGTAGAGTTAATCTCTTTCCTGAGACTGATTAAAAAATCGCGGCCGGCCTGCTTTAAAGAAGCCCGGGTAGAATCATCTAATCTTTTGGCCTCAATATTTGCTTCAGCGATAATTTTTTTGGCTTCGGCCTTGGCATCTGCAATTATCTTCTGGGCCAGGGTATCGGCTTCTTTTTTTATTTTTGCCGCATTATCCTCGGCGGCCCTGATGCCTTCTTGCTGAATTTTTGCGATTAAATCTTTAATTTCTTCTGCCATATAAATCTCCTAAAATTTCTTCTACTTTTAAAACCGGGTTATCTGCCTTCAAAATAGGCCGGCCGATAACTAAATAATCACTCCCTGAACTTTGCGCCTCCAGAACGGTAGCTATCCTTTTTTGATCATCCCGGGATGAATCCCCTGCCCTAATACCGGGGGTTACGATTAAAAATTTATTTTTTATCTTACTGCGCAGCAATTTTGCTTCATGAGCTGAGCAAACTATTCCGTCTAAGCCCGAAGCCAACCCCAACCTTGCTAGCCCCAGCACATCTTTTGTCCCGGAAGCCTGGCTGGTTAAAACCGTAACCCCGATTAAAAGCGGCCTGGTTTTTAAAACTTTTTTCTGGTTAGCTGCTTCCTTAACGCTGGCTTCAATCATTTCTTTGCCTCCCAAAATATGCAAAGTAAGCATTTTGACTTTAAGCCTGGCTGCCTGAGCTATCGCTTTAGCAACTGTATTCGGAATATCAAAATATTTTAGGTCTAAAAAAACTTCCGCGCCGCGCTTATGGAGCATTTCGATAATCCTTGGCCCATAAGCGGTAAAAAGTTGGCTGCCTACCTTAAAAATCTTTATTTTAGGGTAAAGTTTATCTACAAAATATTTGGCCTGCTCTAATGTATCTACATCTAAAGCAAGAATAATCTGGGATTTTTGGGCTGCCATAAATTTATATTTTCAAGATTCCGGTTATTTCTCTTAAGCTTCTTATTTTATTATCAGCCATGTATTTTTTTAAACCTTCAATAATCTCTGAGGAAATACCCGGGTTTATAAAATTGGCGGTGCCTACGCTGATTGCGGTTGAGCCGGCGATAAAAAATTCCAAAGCGCTTTGGGTATCCATTATACCACCCATACCGATTATAGGAATTTTAATTTTATTGTATACCTCCCAGACCATCCTGACGGCAATCGGCCTTATTGCCGGTCCGCTTAAACCCCCTACCCAAGAGCCTAATTTAGGAGCCCGCTTATTCACATCTATGCTCATACCGCCAAGCGTGTTAATCAAGGATACTGCATCAGAACCGGCTTCTTCGCTGGCCTTGGCGATCTCGGATATACTGGTAACATTGGGCGATAATTTTGTAATCAGGCACTTTCTGGTTAACCTCCTTACTTCTTTTACTAATCCAAAGGTGCTTTGGGCATCCTGGGAAATTAATTTATCTTTATGCAAATTCGGGCAGGAAATATTTAATTCTATTGCGCTGACTTCCTTAAGATCATCTAAGATTTC
>Ga0265297_10008820_pt1 | contig 13291 bp, 11 predicted proteins | sample Munlanlwell13791_FD_192502 | JGI IMG/M metagenome (GOLD analysis project Ga0265297, IMG submission 192502) | Leachate microbial communities from a municipal landfill in Southern Ontario, Canada - Leachate well 137-91 | ecosystem: Engineered > Solid waste > Landfill > Unclassified | place...
CGCAGCAAGTCCTGAACCGGCCCGGCCACGTCGAACAGCCCGGTATAGGCATAGGCCAGCACATAGGAAGGCACCGCCATGGGCAGGAACAGCGCCCATTCGAACAGGCGCTGGCCCGGAAAACGGCACATGGTGACGAGCCAGGCCGTGCCCACCCCGATCACCGCGGCGCCGATGCCGACGCCGACCATGAGGATCACGCTGTTGGCGATATAGCGCGGCAACACCGTCTCGCTCAGGTGCTGCCACATCTCGCCCGCCGGCGTCAGCGCGGCCGAGGCGACCATGACCACGGGCAGCGCGAAAAACAGGGCGACGGCAAAGGCCAGCGCGCTCCACCCGTTCAGGCGGCGCCAGCGCCGGGGACCGGCGGCTGCATTCGGGCGGAGATCGGAAACGGCCAACGCGACGACCCTTCGGAGCCTGCGAACGATTCTCAATAACTAGGCTAGTGCGCCGCAACAATCAAGCCATCGAACCGTCATCCGGCTCCAGACCATCGTCGGGTTCCAGCGGCTCCAGGTCTTCGTCGCGGCCGATCACGGGCATCGACTGGCGGGGATCGACCAGGCCGGCCGCCTTGAGGTCCTCGATGCCCGGCAAGTCGCCGATCTGGGCGAGGCCGAAATGCTCGAGGAAGACGTCGGTCGTCTTGAAGGTGAGCGGCTTGCCCGGCGTCTTGCGCCGCCCCGCCGGCTTCACCCAACCGGTTTCGAGCAGCACGTCCACGGTCCCCCGGCTGACCGCGACGCCGCGGATCGCCTCGATCTCGGCACGGGTCACCGGCTGGTGATAGGCGACGATCGCCAGGGTCTCGATCGCGGCGCGGGACAGGCGGCGGGTCTCCTCCGTGTCGCGGCGGAGCAGGAAGGCGAGATCGGGCGCCGTGCGGAAGGTCCAGCGGCCGCCGACCTCGACCAGATTGACGCCGCGCCCGCGGTAAGCTTCCGCCACCCGCGCGATCAGCGCGCGAAGCTCGATGCCGGGCGGCAGGTGGCGGCCCAGGTCGGCTTCGCCCAGCGGCTCGGCGGCGGCGAAGATCAGGGCTTCGACCATGCGGCTGAAATGCAGGAGGTCGGCCTCGTCGGGGGCCGGCCGTTCTTCCGGCGCTTCCGTATCCGTCATTCCCGGCTCGGTCATTCTTCGGGGGCCTTCCTGATGAAGATGGGGGCGAAGGCTTCGTCCTGGCGAAGCTCGATCTTGCCCTGGCGCACCAGTTCCAGGCTGGCGGCGAAAGTCCCGGCCAGGGCCGAGCGGCGACCCAGAGGATCGCTGAATTCGCCCGGCATGAAGAGTTCGAGCCGCGCCCAATCGAGCTGCACGCCCATCATGGACGACAGGCGCTCGATCGCCGCCTCCATGGTGTAGATGGGCGGCAGCTTCACGGTCATATGGCCGCCGGCCTTGCGCGCCACCCAATCGCCATAGGCGCGGATCAGGTCGTAGAGGCTGACCGCCCATTGCGAGCGGCGCACCACGGTGACCCCTTCCGGCGCGCCCCGGGCGAAGACGTCGCGCCCGAGCTGGTGGCGCGACATCAGCTTGGCCGCGACCTGGCGGATCGCTTCGAGCCTCTCAAGCTGGAGCGCCATGCGCGCCGCCAGTTCCTCGCCCGAAGGCTCCTCCCCCGCGGGCGCCTCGGGCAGCATCAGGCGGGATTTCAGATAGGCGAGCCAGGCCGCCATCACCAGATAGTCGGCCGCCAGTTCGAGGCGGAGCTGCCGAGCCTCGTGGATGAAGGCGATATATTGGTCGGCCAGCTTCAGGATCGAGATCTTGCGGAGGTCGACCTTCTGCGCCTTGGCCAGCACGAGCAGGAGGTCGAGCGGCCCCTCGAAGCCCTCGACGTCGACCGTCAGGCTCTCCCCCGCCTCGTCGACCAGGGGTGCCGGCTGTTCCTCGAAAGGCAGGCTCGGCTTGTCGGTCATGGCCGGGTCCGCCGTCAGCCCCCGCCGTGCAGCGAGAGCAGCGTCCGGATGATGAAATCGATGACCGGCGCGATTAGCTCGAACACGGGGTTGAACGGAACGCCCAACTGGCCGGAGACCAGGGGCACCACGAAAACCGCCAGGAAGACGATCAGCATGCCATAGGGCTCGACCCGCGCCAGGCGGCGGCCGAGCGGGCGTGGCAACAGGCCGACGGCGACCCGCCCGCCATCCAGCGGCGGCAGCGGGATCATGTTGAAGGTGCCGAGCACGGCATTCACGATCACCGCATTGACGCAGTTGTTGGCGAGCCAGGTCGCCGCACTGTCGGGCAGATAAGGCACGATGTAGAGCAGCCCGACCGCGATCAGCGCCATCAGGAGATTGGCCGTGGGACCGGCGGCGGCGACCAGCACGGTGTCCCGCCTCGGATGACGCAGGTTGCGGAAATCGACCGGCACCGGCTTCGCATAGCCGAAGGCGAAACCCGCGGTGAGCAGGAGGAGCGCCGGCAGCAGAATGGTGCCGAGAGGATCGATGTGGCGGATCGGATTGGCCGAGATCCGGCCCAGCATGCGCGCCGTCGGATCGCCCAGCTTGTCGGCGACCCAACCATGCGCCGCTTCATGCAGGGTGATGGCGAAGATCACCGGCAAGGCCCAGACCGAGATCTGCTGCAGGAACTGGGCGAGACCGTTCATGCCGTGACCCCTTCGGCCAGGAGAAGGCCGTCCAATTCGGCCCGCGCCGCGGCACGGTCAAAGGCGGCGGGCGCCGCGCGCCGGCCGGCGGCCCGGGCCCAGCGCCGGGCAGCCGCATCCGACAGGCCGGGCAGACCGGGCAGCAGCCCGGCCAGTTCCTCGAACTTGCCGCTGCAATGGAGGACGATGTCGCAACCCGCCGCCAGCGCCGCCGCGGCCCGCGCGGGAAGGTCGCCGGAGAGAGCCTGCATGTTGATGTCGTCCGAGACCAGGACGCCGTCGAAACCCAGCATGTCGCGCACCACGAGGTCGATGCCCCGGGCCGACTGGGTCAGCGGCCGCTCGGGATCGACAGCGCCATAGACGACATGGGCGGTCATGGCGATCGGCATGTCGGCCAGTGCCGCGAAGGGCACGAAATCGCTGGCCGCCAATTCGCCGAGCGCGGTGGTGACCAGCGGCAGGGAGATGTGGCTGTCGGCCATGGCGCGGCCGTGGCCGGGCAGATGCTTGATCACCGGCAGCACGCCGCCCGCCAGCAGGCCGTCGCAGGCCGCCCGGCCGAGTTCGGCCACCACCGCCGGATCGCTGTCAAAGGCGCGGTCGCCGATCACGTCATGCGCGCCCGGGACCGAGAGATCGACGCAAGGATGACAGTCGACATCGATGCCGAGGCGGAACAGGTCGTCGGCGATCAGCCGGGCCTGGAGATAGGCGGCGCGCCGGGCCGTGGTCCCGCCCAGGGCACCGATCGCCCGGGCCGGGTAGTAGGACGGCCAATGGGGCGGGCGGAGGCGCGCCACGCGGCCGCCCTCCTGGTCGATCCAGACCGTGGCGTCGGGCCGCCCGACCACCTGCCGGCATTCGGCCGCCAGGGCGGCGACCTGTTCCGGCGTCTCGACATTGCGCGCGAACAGGATGAAGCCGAGCGGCGGCGCCGCCGCGAAAAGATCCTTTTCCGCGCCGCTCAAGCTCTTGCCGGCGATGCCGACGACGGCGGCCCTGGAGGCCTCAGCGAACGACATTGCAGTCCTGATTGCGGAGTTTCAGCTTGGCGCAGACCTGCCCCGCCGCATCCTTGGTGGCGAAAGGCCCGGCGCGCAGGCGGTAGAGCGTGGCGCCGTTCACCTGCACCGGCAGGATGATCGGCTTCAGCCCGGCGAGCAGGTCCGAATTGTTCTTCACCAGCCTGGCCCAGGCCTGTTTCGCCGAAGCCTCGTCCTTCAGGGCGGCGAGCTGGATGGTGACGCCCCCCGCAGACGGTGCCGCGGGGGCCGGAGCCGGTGTGGGGGTCGCCGCCGGCTTCGACGGCGCAGGTGCGGCCGGAGCCGGTGCCGGTTTGGCCGGGGCGGGCGTCGCCGGGGTCGCGGCCGGCTTGGCCGGAGCGGCCGGAGGCGCCGCAGGGGCCGGCGCCGGGGTCGTCATCGCGGTAGTACCGGGGGCCGGGGTGGCGGCCGGCGGGGTCGCGGGCGCCGCAGTCGCAGGTGCAGGGGCCGGGACCGCCGGGGCCTCGGCGCTGGGCGGCGGGGCCGGCGGCGGCGCGGTCGGGCGCGCCATCGGCGTGTCGGGCGGGGGTAGCAATTGCTCGGGCAGGCTGGAATCGCCCGTGCCGCCGCCGATCCGATCGAAGATCAGCTTGTCCTGGTCGGGCACTTCCATGCCGCCCGGTTCCTCCGGCGGCACCTTGGTCGGCGCATTGTCGGCCCGCACCAGGGGTACGCTGCTGGCGTCGGTCACCGTCTGGTGGTCGCTGCCGGCGAGCAGGCTGAGCCCGAAATAGAGCAAGGCGCCGCCAGCCAGACCGAGCAGCAGCAGCCGGCCGATCTTCAGGCCGCCGCCCTCCTCCTCGGTCGAGGGCGGCACCAGGCGCTCGCCCGGCGGGCCGGGGCGATAGGGCCCCTGGCCGTAAGGATCGGGCGAATAGGGATCTTGCGGCGAGCTGCCCTGCATCAACGCATCTCCTCGACCGGGGTCACACCGAGAATGCCGAGGCCCGAGGCGATCACGTCGCACAGGCCCTGCAGCAGGGCGAGGCGCGCCAGGGTGAGCGCCGCATCGTCAGCATGGATGAAGCGGAGCGACGGGTCTTCCTTGCCCTTGTTCCAGAGCCCGTGGAAGGCCGCCGCCAGATCATAGAGCGCGAAGGCGACGCGGTGCGGCTCGCTCGCCTCGGCCGCGGCCTCAAGGAGCCGGGGGAAGGCCGCCATCAGCTTGACAAGGGCGAGTTCGTCGGCCGTGGCGATCCGCTCGAGCGGGGCCGCCTTCAGCGCCTCGCGCGAAGTATCGAGGCCGGCGATCTCCGCCGCCGCGTTGCGCAGCACGGAGCGCGCCCTGGCATGGGCATACTGCACGTAGAAGACCGGATTGTCCTTGGACTGCTCTGTCACCTTGTCGAAGTCGAAGTCGAGCGGCGCGTCGTTCTTCCGCGTCAGCATCATGAAGCGGACGACGTCCTTGCCCACTTCGTCGACCACGTCGCGGAGCGTGACGAAACTGCCCGAGCGCTTGGACATCTTCACCGGCTCGCCGCCCCGCGTCAGCTTCACGAGCTGGCAGATCTTCACGTCGAGGTCGGCCTTGCCGTCCGAGATCGCGGTCACCGCGGCGCGCATCCGCTTGATATAGCCGCCGTGGTCGGCGCCCCAGACGTCGATCTGGCGGGTGAAGCCGCGCTTGAACTTGTCCAGGTGATAGGCGATGTCGGCCGCGAAATAGGTCCAGGCGCCGTTCGACTTCTTCAGCGGGCGGTCGGTGTCGTCGCCGAATTGGCTCGCCTTGAACAGGGTCTGGGGCCGCGGTTCCCAATCGTCCGGCTGCTTGCCCTTGGGGGCTTCCAGCACGCCTTCGTAGATCAGGCCACGCTCGGTCAGGGTCGCCAGTGCCTGGTCGATCCTACCCGTCGTATGCAGGCTGTGTTCGGAGAAGAAGACGTCCTGGCGGATGTTCAGGGCTTCCAGGTCTTCGCGGATCATCGCCATCATGGCGGCGATGGCGAATTCCTTGACCGGGGCGAGCCAGGCCGATTCCGGCTGGTGCAGGAAGCGGTCGCCGTATTTCTCGCGCAGGCCCTGCCCCACGGGGATCAGATAGTCGCCGGGATAGAGGCCTTCGGGGATCTCGCCGATCGCTTCGCCATGGGCTTCGCGGTAACGGAGATGGGCTGAACGGGCCAGCGTATCGACCTGGCCGCCGGCGTCGTTGATGTAATATTCCCGGGTGACGGCGTAGCCGACCTTTTCGAGCAGCGCCGCCAGCGCATCGCCGAACACTGCCCCCCGGCAATGGCCGACATGAAGCGGCCCGGTCGGGTTGGCCGAAACATATTCGACATTGACCTTGAGCCCGCCGCCCCGCTCGGAAGCGCCGAAATCCTTGCCCGCGGCGAGCACGGCCCGGAGTTGGTCACGCCAGAAATCATCCGCCAGGCGGAGGTTGACGAAGCCGGGCCCCGCCACCGTCGCCTCGACGACATGGGGGTTCTCGCGCATCACCGCGGCGATCTGCTGGCCCAGCACCTGGGGCTTCAGCCCCATGCCCTTGGACAGGGCGAGGGCCGCATTGGTGGCGACGTCGCCGTGCGCGGGGTCGCGCGTCGGCTCCAGCACCACGGAGGAGAGGTTTTCCGGCAGGGGCGGAATGGTGCCCGCCTCTGCCAGGGCCGCGAGGCGGCTCTTGAGGTCACGGGCCAGGTCGTCGAAGAAATGGGTCATGTGTTCACAGTGATGTCGAACAGGCGGGCATGGTCCTCGATCGCGAAACGATCGGTCATGCCGGCGATGAAATCGGCCACGAGCCTTGCGGTTTTCGGTCTGCCCGGCCCTTCGGCCCGCCGCGCCCAGTCGGCCGGCAGGCACTGGGGTTCGGCGAGATAGAGATCGAACAGGTCCCGGACGCACCGCCTGGCCTTGGAGGTCATGCGGTTCACCCGGTCGTGGCGATACATACGTGTCCAGAGGAAAGCCTTCAATGCCCGATCCTGTTCGGCCATGGCAGCCGAGAAAGCGATGACGGGGACATTGTGGCGGCGTATCGCCTCGACCGAATCGGGTTTCAGGGTGGCCAGCCGGCGCTGCGATTCGGCCAGCAGGTCGTCGACCATGCGGCCGATCAGGGCGCGCACCACCTCATGCGCCACGCGCTGGCGCTCCAGCCCGGGGAAACGCGCCTCGACCTCCCGCACCACGGCACCTACCAGCGGCAGGTCGCGCAGGTCGTCAAGCGTGAACAGCCCGGCACGGATGCCGTCGTCGAGATCGTGGTTGTTGTAGGCGATGTCGTCGGCCAGCGCCGCCACCTGCGCCTCCGGCCCGGCATGGGTCGCCAGTTCCAGGTCCTGCTCTTCCATATAATCGAGGATGGCGGCGGGCAGCGGGCCGTCGCCCCGGCGCCGGCGGCCGTCCGGCCCGATCAGCGGGCCGTTGTGCTTGACCACGCCTTCCAGCGTCTCCCAGGTCAGGTTGAGGCCGTCGAACTGGGCGTAACGCTTTTCGAGCCGGGTCAGGATGCGCAGGGTCTGGGCATTGTGGTCGAAGCCGCCGAAAGGCGCCATGCGCTGGTCCAGCGCATCCTCGCCGGCATGGCCGAAGCAGGTGTGGCCGAGGTCGTGGGCGAGCGCCAGCGCTTCCGCCAGATCTTCGTCGAGGCGCAGCACCCGGCTGATCGAGCGGGCGATCTGGGCGACTTCGAGGCTGTGGGTCAGCCGGGTCCGGTAGTGGTCGCCCTCGTGATAGACGAAGACCTGGGTCTTGTATTGCAGCCGGCGGAAGGCGCTCGAATGGATGATGCGGTCGCGGTCGCGCTGGAAGGCGCTGCGCGTCGCGCTCTCGGGTTCGGGAAAGCGGCGGCCGCGGCTGCGGCGCGGATCGCTCGCATAGGGGGCGCGGACGTCGGTCATGGCGGCAAACTACAGGGCCGATCCCCGCGCATCAAGAAAGGCGGCACTGCGTGCCCGTCAAATTGACATGGGGCGGCCAGACCCTATGTTTAAGCGAGTTGTCCCCCCCTCCGGTCAGGAGTTCGCCCATGTCCGCGACCCAGATTGCCGCCGATCCCACCGGCCTGCCCCCCGCCGGCGATTTGCGCAGCGTCGGCCTGACCGATGCGGCCGCCGCGCGCGTTGCCTTTCTCCTCAAGGAAGAAGGCAAGCCGGACACGTTCCTGCGCATCTCCGTCTCGGGCGGCGGCTGCGCCGGCTTCCAATACAGCTTCGCCTTCGACGACCAGGTCCAGGACGACGACTTCGTGATCGAGCAGGGCGGCGCCCTGGTGCGCATCGATTCGGTCTCGATGGATCTGCTCGCCGGCTCGGTCGTCGACTATGTCGAGGACATGCTGGCCGCCTCCTTCCAGGTGCGGAACCCGAACGCCACCTCGTCCTGCGGCTGCGGCTCGTCCTTCGCGGTCTGAGCCTCGATGCGGGTCGCCAGCTTCAACGTCAATTCGGTCAAGGCCCGCCTGGCCAACCTGCTCGCGTGGCTGGCCGAGGCCTCGCCGGACGTGGTCTGCCTGCAGGAGTTGAAGACGGTCGACCTGCCCCGCCAGGAGATCGAGGACGCCGGCTACAATGTCGCCTTCGTCGGCCAGAAGACCTACAACGGCGTCGCCCTGCTGGCCAAGGCGCCGATCGAGGTCGAGGAGACCCGCCTGCCGGGTGAAGACGAGGACGAACAGGCCCGTTACCTCCAGGCCGTCGTGGGCGGCAAGCTCCGCGTCGCCTCGATCTACCTGCCCAACGGCAATCCGGTCGACAGCGAGAAATTCCCCTACAAGCTGCGCTGGATGGCGCGGCTGCGCGACCAGGCCCGCGCCCTCCTCGCCCTCGAGGAGCCGACCGTGCTGGCGGGCGACTACAACGTCTGCCCGACCGACGGCGACTGTTACGACCCCGCCGCCTTCCGCGACGACGCCCTGTGCCGGCCGGAGAGCCGGGCCGCGCTCCGCCGGATCGTCAACCTAGGCTATACCGACGCCCTGATGGCGATCGACCCGGGACCCCGGCGCTACACCTATTGGGATTACCAGGGCCGCGCCTTTGAGCGGAACAACGGGCTGCGCATCGACCATCTGCTGCTCTCGCCCCAGGCGGTCGACCGCCTGGTCGATGCCGGCGTCGACCGCAACCCGCGCGAGCAGGACAAGCCCTCGGATCACACGCCGGTCTGGTGCCGGCTCGAGCTCTGACCATGCGGGGCGTGACGGCAGACGATCCGCTGACCGGCGGCTGCCTGTGCGGCGCCTGTCGCTACCGGATCACGGCGCCGCCGATCTCCACCAGCCATTGCCATTGCACGCTCTGCCGCAAGGCCTCGGCCGCCGGCTATGTCACTTGGTCGACCGTGCCGCTCGACGCCTTCACCCTGGAAGGCCCGGCCAGCGAATACGCCTGGTCACCCCGCTCGCTGCGCCAATTCTGTTCCCGCTGCGGCAGCCAGCTCACCTTCAGGTTCTTAGGCCTCGAAGGCGAAATCGATTTCACCTGTGCCACGCTCGACGAGCCTGAGCGGGTCGCCCCGACCTATCACACCTGGGTCTCCAAGAAGCTTCCCTGGATCGTCCTCGGCGACGACCGAATCCCGCATTACGAAGAATGGGGCGAGGACGGCGTTCCTCCCGGCCCCTGACCCGTTAACGGAAAAGCGATCATTCTGCGTCAAATTGTGACGGGATGAAGCGTCGTTGTGCCGATCGTCGGCGCGATGGAAGGGAAGTCGGTGCAATCAAGTTCCGCATACCGGCACGATCAGGCCGAACCGGGCACGAGCTCGATTCTGATCGTCGACGACGACCCTGCCAGCATCCAGGCGCTCGGCGGTATGCTGACACCCTTCGGCGAGCTGCGCTTCGCGCTCTCCGGCGAGGAGGCTTTGTCGCTCGCCACCCAGGCACCACCCGATCTCGTTCTGCTCGACGTCAACATGCCCGGCATGAGCGGTTTCGACGTCTGCCGTCGGCTCAAGGCGGACCCGCGGCTGTGCGAGACGCCGGTGGTCTTTGTCACCGGCCACAGCGACCTCGCCTCGGAAGTGACGGGGCTCGAGGCCGGCGCCGTCGATTTCATCTCGAAGCCGCTGGCCCAGCCCCTGGTCGTGGCCCGGGTGCGCACCCAGCTCCGCCTGCGCCAGCTCACCGAGGCCCTGCGCCAAAGCGCCCGCACGGACGGCCTGACCGGCCTCGCCAACCGCCGCAGTTTCGACGAGGAACTGCAGCATGAATGGCGCCGTGCCTGCCGGCGCCAGGAGCCGCTGTCGCTCGTCCTCCTGGACATCGACCATTTCAAAGCCTTCAACGACCACTATGGGCATCCGGCGGGCGACCGCTGCCTGCAGGCGGTGGCGCGGGCGATAGGGGCGGTGATCCGGCGCCCGAGCGATCTCGCCGCCCGCTACGGCGGCGAGGAATTCGCGGTCGTCCTGCCTGCGACCGACGCCGGCGGCGCCCAGCACATCGCCCAGAACCTGGTGCGGGCCGTCGCGGCGCTGGAAATCCCCCATGCGGCTTCGCCCCAGGCCCGCCACGTCACCATTTCGGCCGGCGCCACCACGGCGCTACGGCCCGAGCGCAACACACAGCCCGCCCAGTTGATCGACGCCGCAGACGCCGCCCTCTACCAAGCCAAGCATCTGGGCCGGAATCAGGCCGTCTTCACCGCCTTCTCGCCGTCTGGACAGGCAGAGTCATGACCGACCGCGCATTGTGGCGTCGCGCCGTGCCGGTCGCGCTGGTTCTGCTCGTCGGTCTCGGACTGGCCGGGCTCGCGGCACGACGACAGGAAACGGCGAACCACGACCGGATGGTCGAGGACTTCACCAACCTGACCAGCCGCATCGCCAATCAGATCAGCTCCCGCCTGTGGCGTTATCAGTACGGCCTGCGGGGCGCCCGGGGCACCATCATCGGTGCCGGCTATGAAGGCATCACGCGCACCCGTTTTCGCATTTATCATGAATCCCGCGACATCGACGTAGAGTTTCCCGGCGCCCGCGGCTTCGGCTTCATCCGCCGCGTACCGATCGCCCAAGAAACGGATTTCGTTGCCGCCGCCCGGGCCGACGGCGCACCCGATTTCACGGTGCGCGGCCTCGGCCCCAACGACGGAGATCGCTACGTCATCCAGTTCGTCGAGCCGGTCGAGCGGAATGGCCCCGCTGTCGGGCTGGACATCGCCTCCGAAGCCAACCGCCGGCAGGCCGCCCAACGGGCCATGCGCACCGGCGAGGCCACCATCACGGCCCCCATCACCTTGGTCCAGGCCGCCGCCAAGCCGACCCAATCTTTCCTCTTGCTGCTGCCGATCTATCATTATGGCTTCCCCCGGAGTACCCCGGCCGAACGCGAGGTGGCCTTGTTCGGCTGGGTCTACGCTGCGCTGGTCATGAGCGAGATCCTGCACGATATCGATACGAGCGGCGATCGCGTCTCCCTCGCCCTCTTCGATGCGACCGACAACGGCGGCGAGTATCCCTTCTACGCCGCGAACGCGTTGCACGGCCTGATCGAAGACGGCGCAGAAGGCCTTCTTCACGAGGACGTCACGCTACCCATCTACGGCCGGCAATGGCGTCTCAACGTGCAGGCGACACCTGCCTTCGTCGAACGCCTGCATCAGACCACGCCGCAGGATGTCTTCCTGGCGGGCGGCGTCGCGGCAGTGCTGATCGCCGCCCTCTTCTACGCCTATCGCGACAATCTCGAGCGCCGTCGCGACGGCCTGGCCCGCCAGGCGCTGCTCGCCAATATCGTCGAAAACGCCAACGACGCCATCGTGGCCGAGGACGTTTCCGGCGTCATCACGAGCTGGAACCGGGCGGCCGAGCGGATCTTCGGCTATCCGGCGACTGAAGCGGTAGGCAGGCTCAGCGCCGAGATCCTGTGGCACGGCCCCCGCTCGGGCGATTTCGAGTCTCTGCGCGACCGCGCGCTCGACGGCCTCGCCACAGCCGCCTTCGACACCGCGGGCCTTCGCCGTGACGGCCAGGAGGTCGAAGTCGCCGTGACCGCGGCGCCGATCACCGATCCCGGCGGCGAGGTCATCGGCATCGGCAGCACCATTCGCGACATCACCGACCGGCGCGCCGCCGAACGCGCCCTCAAAGCCTTCAACGCCACACTGGAGCGTCAGGTGGCGGAACGCACGAGCCAGCTCGAAACCGCGCGCCGCGACCTTCAGACGATCCTCGATACCGTGCCCTCGATGATCGGCTATTGGGACCACAACCTGGTGAACCGGGTCGCCAACAAAGCCTATTGCGACTGGTTCGGCGTAGCCCCCAGCCAGATGCCCGGCCGCGCTCTCCGCGACCTGCTCGGCCCCGCCTACGAGGGCATCCGCGCCCCCGTCGAAGGCGCCCTGCGCGGCGAACCGCAGGCCTTCGAGCGCACCATCGCCCGTCCCGACGGCAGTTCCGGCGGCCGCCTGCTCGCCTATTACCTGCCGGACGTGATGGCGGGCGAAGTCCGCGGCTTCTACGTGCTGCTGCATGACGTCACCGAATTGACCGAGGGCCGCCAGAAACTGGCCGTCGCGCTGCGCGACAACCAAGCCCTGCTGAACACGATCAAGCTGCACGCCCTCTATTCCGAGACCGACACCACCGGCTGCATCATCGACGTGAACGAGGGCCTGTGCCGGATCACGGGCTACAGCCGCGACGAGCTGATCGGGCGCAACATCACTCTGCTCTCATCCGGCGTTCACGACCCGATCTTCATCCGCAGCCTGCGCGACACGATCGAATCCGGCGAAGTCTGGCGCGGCGACCTGTGCAACCGGGCCAAGGACGGTTCACTGCACTGGTTCGACACGATCATCGTGCCCTTCTCCGACGCGGCCGGGCGCATCACCAAATTCATCTCCCTGCGGACCGATATCACCGCACGGCTCGCCGCCGACCAGGCCCTGCTCGAAGCGAAACACTCGGCCGAAGCCGCCAACGCGGCAAAGAGCGCCTTCCTGGCCAACATGAGCCACGAGATCCGCACCCCCCTGAATGCGGTGATCGGTCTCGGCCATCTCCTGGAGCAGACCGCGCTGGACACCCGGCAACAGGATTATGTGCGTAAGAGCCTGAGCGCCAGCCGCGCCCTGCTCGGCCTCGTCAACGACATCCTGGACCTCGCCAAGATCGAGGCGGGCGAAATGACCGTCGAGGCGATCCCCTATGATCTCGAGGCCCTGTTGACCGAGCTGAAGGACGTGATCGGCCCGCAGGCGGAAGCAAAGCACCTGAGCCTCGAGCTCGAAACGGAAGCCCCGCTGCCGCCCCTCGTGATCGGCGACCCGACGCGGGTCCGCCAGATCCTGTTCAACCTCCTGTCCAATGCGGTGAAATTCACCGATCGTGGCGGCGTGCGGATCGGTACCCGCGTCATCGGCGCCGATGCCGACGAAGCGATCGAATTCCGCATCCAGGACACCGGCATCGGCATCGCCCCCGATGTGCTGCCCCGCCTGTTCACCCCCTTCGAACAGGCCGATTCCTCGACCACCCGGCGCTTCGGCGGCACAGGCCTCGGGCTCTCCATCGTGCGCCACCTGGTCGACCTGCTGCAGGGCCGCGTCGCGGTCGAGAGCGAGGAAGGCGTCGGCTCGGTCTTCACCGTCACCCTGCCGCTCCAACTCCCGGACAGCGATCAGGCCAAGCCGGTGCCGGCCAACGAAACCCC
>Ga0265297_10008821_pt1 | contig 13290 bp, 12 predicted proteins | sample Munlanlwell13791_FD_192502 | JGI IMG/M metagenome (GOLD analysis project Ga0265297, IMG submission 192502) | Leachate microbial communities from a municipal landfill in Southern Ontario, Canada - Leachate well 137-91 | ecosystem: Engineered > Solid waste > Landfill > Unclassified | place...
ATCGATCAACGCTCTTTGTACATCAACTAAGGGTTGGTCAGCTTTAATCAGTTTGATGCGCTCCGGGTGTAGCTCCGCTTGAAGTAAATAAGCCCGTCTGACCTGTTCAAAAAAACCGATTTTTTCAGCTTCAAAGCGATCGAAAGCTCCCCGTTTCATCGCACGTTCAATACCTATTTCAACAGGGGCATCCAGCAACAATGTCAAATCCGGTCTCAGCGTGCCTTGCACCAGATTCTCCAACCACTCTATAGTGCTAACACGCATTTTTCGCCCTCCTCCTTGATAAGCATATGTAGCGTCGGTAAATCGATCACAAAGCACCCAATTGCCTTGGGCCAATGCCGGTTCAATAACATGCTTGATATGCTGCGCCCGTGCTGCGAACATCAGCAGCAATTCGGCATTTTCTGAAATTTCCTCACTGTTTTTGTCCAACAATAAATGACGTATTTTTTCAGCCAGTACAGTACCGCCAGGTTCACGCGTGACAATAACTGAAATGTCATGCAGTTGCAAATAGTCCTTAATAAATGCCAGATTAGTGGTTTTGCCAACGCCTTCACCACCTTCCAGAGTGATAAATTTCCCTCTAATCATTTTTCTTTCCTTTGAAAACTATCGACTGCCAGATTATGATCTTTTAAAGTAGAGGAAAAGACATGCGACCCGTCACCACGAGCTACAAAATAAAGATTATTGCTGTTATCAGGATGCAAAGCTGCATTAATAGCATCGCGTCCAGGCATGGCAATCGGCGTTGGCGGCAAACCCTTATTCATATAAGTATTGTACGGTGTTACAGTTTTTAAATCTGTATAACCTATATTTCCGTGGTAATCTTCACCCATACCATAAATAACTGTTGGGTCAGTTTGCAACAACATATCTGTTTGTAGCCTGCGAATAAATACACCTGATATCAAGGGTCTCTCAGCCACTACTCCGGTTTCCTTTTCTACAATTGAAGCGAGTATCAATGCTTCATAGGGGGTTTTAATAGGCAGACCTTCCGCTTTATTAAGCCATTCCTGTTGCAATACTGACTGCATTTTTTCGTAGGCTCTTTTTAATAAAGCAACATCCGATGACCTTTTTTCAAAATAATAGGTATCAGGAAAAAACGCGCCTTCAGGATGTTTTACATCTGCCCCAAGCCGTGACATTAACGCTTCAAAACTAACGTTATTCAACGTATGTTCAAGATTAGGGTTCTTCTCAACTTCCTGTAGAATTTCTTTAAAACTCCAGCCTTCAGGAAAAGTAATAGCGTATTGCTTGGTTTTTCCTTGTACAAACAGGGTTAAAATGTCAGGGAGAGTCAAACCAGGAGTTAACTCGTACTCGCCTGTTTTAAGTTTATTGAAATTTTTTTCCGAAACAGCCATAATTTTAAACCAGACTGGCTTAAAGTCCAGATTTTGGGCTAACAGCTTATCGGAAATTTGATTAAACGAATCCCCCTTGCTGATTTCTATAACAATCGGATTACCGAACACGACAGGCGTATGTAAAGCGCTTTGATAGTCTTGCCAAGCCCAACCACAAGCGGCGATCAAAGTTAACAAACCATACGCGATGATTTTATATATCACCGCTAATAACCTTATTTTTAAATTGATCGAGCCAATTTTGTATTTGCCTGGTTTTCGAACCCACTAAAAAGCGTGTATTCGCAATTTTATTGATGGGCCAGATACCAATAATTGAATTACTGACAAAGATTTCATCAGCTGAAAATAATTCATCTTTAGTAAAAGTGTGTTCAATAACCGGGAGATTATGCTGGGCTGATAGCGCCATAATAATACTTCGCATCACGCCAGCAACACCGGCTAGCACAAGTGATGCAGTAAAAAGAGTGTCATTTTTAACATAGAAAAGATTAGTCATTGTCCCTTCAATAACATGGTCATTCATATCCAGCATAATGCCTTCCTGAATAGCGGAATCGTTCCATTCAGCCCGCGCCAGAACCTGTTCGAGCCGATTGAGGTGTTTAATGCCAGCTAATGATGGATTTAATCCTAAACGAGTAGTGCAAAAACGGGCGGCAATGCCCTGCTCTTCATAGGCGCAAGAGAACATTCCCAAGCTGGAGCCAGGAAACGAGGGAAAAGGATGTAAGGTTAAAACACGAGTAGTCTGAATTACATCAGGTTGACGATACCCCCGACCACCTGAACCGCGTGTGAGAATCAGTTTAAGAACAGCCTTGCCCGAATCTTGACAAAGTGCCTTGGCTTCAAAGGCAAGAAGTTCATTACCTGGGAATGGGATATAAAGACGATGACAACCTGCTTTTAAGCGTTCTAAATGCCAGTCAAGGAATACAGCTTGCCCCTTTTCGACCGCTATAGTTTCAAATAATCCATCGCCATATTGAAAGCCGCGATCGGATATTTCAACATGGTCCTTATATTCACCATTAACCAGAATCATCCGCATTAGAGACGCTGCATTGCAACGCCTCTAGTCGTAACGTTTAAAGACCAATGTACCATTTGTACCGCCAAAACCAAATGAATTGGACATGGCGACATCAATTTTCATGTTTCTTGCGCTATTAGGCACGTAATCAAGATCACATTCAGGATCCTGATTTTCCAGGTTGATTGTGGGTGGCGCAATCTGATTTTTGATGCTTAATGCAGTCAACACCGCTTCAATACCTCCGGCAGCGCCCAGCATGTGACCAATCATAGACTTTGTGGAACTGATCGCAACTTTATAGGCATGGGCGCCCAACGCGGCTTTCATCGCCAGGGTTTCGCCAATATCACCCGCAGGCGTCGATGTACCATGGGCATTGATGTAATCAACGTCATCGGTATTTAAGGCGGCATCACGCAGGGCATTTCTTATGCAGCGCGCAGCACCTTCTCCGCCAACTGAAGGCGTTGTCATATGATAAGCGTCAGCACTCATGGCATAACCGACTACTTCGGCATAAATTTTTGCGCCGCGTACTTTGGCATGTTCCAGTTCTTCAAGTACAACCACACCGGCTCCATCACTTAATACGAAACCGTCTCGATCCCTGTCCCAGGGACGACTTGCGGCTTGCGGGTCATCATTACGGCGAGATAAAGCTTTAGCAGAGGCAAAACCGCCCATTGTCGTCGGTGACGTTGTACAGCGCTCCGCTCCGCCGGCAATCATCACATCGGCATCGCCATATTTGATTAAACGCGCAGCATCGCCAATGTTATGCGTACCTGTAGCACAGGCTGTAACAATGGCAAAGTTGGGCCCTTTTAACCCGTATTTGATTGAAAGATTGCCTGAAATCATATTAACAATGTTACCCGGGACATAGAATGGCGAGATACGGCGTGGTCCGCCTTTCTCATAAATTGCATAACATTCTTCAATGCCGGTAACACCGCCTATCCCTGAACCTATTGCAACGCCGATACGTTCTGCATTGGCCACGGTGACTTCAATTCCGGAATCCTCAATCGCCTGACAACCCGCTGCAATACCATAATGGATAAATCCATCCATACGTTTTGCATCTTTTTCAGGGATATACTGAGTGATATCAAAATTTCTTATTACGCCGCCAAAGGTGCTGGCAAAAAGAGAAATATCAAAGGAATCAATTGGGCTTATGCCGCTTTTACCATTAATAATCCCATCCCAGGTTTCAGGGACAGTGTTGGCTATAGGCGTAACCGCTCCTAAACCGGTTATTACAACTCGACGCTTACTCAATGCAATTTACCGTAAGATAAAGTAAAGATGGCGATAACTCAGTGGATGAACAAAGTCCATCCACTAAAATAATCTTACGCGTTTTTTTCTACGTAATCGATAGCTTGCTGAACTGTTGTAATTTTTTCAGCCTCATCGTCTGGAATTTCGCATTCGAATTCTTCTTCAAGAGCCATAACGAGTTCAACTGTATCCAGAGAATCAGCACCCAGATCATCAACAAACGAAGCATCGTTCGCGATATCTTCTTTTACACCCAATTGCTCTGCAACAATCTTTTTTACTCGTTCTTCAATGTTACTCATAATTATTATCCTCAAACAATGCAAGCTATCACCATCTAATCTGACGCTTGCAATAGTATTGTTATTGATTTTACTAGAATCCCGTCTCCGGCAATTCCAGACGGCGGGGGAATTATACTTTATATTGCAACATTGTCACAATATTAAGGCATGAACATACCTCCATTAACATGAAGGGTTTCGCCGGTTATATAGCCAGCGCCCGCAGAAGCCAAAAATGAGACGGCATGTGCTATTTCTTCTGGCTGACCCAAGCGGGATAATGGAATAGAAGCCATCAATCCATTTTTAATATCTGCACTCAATTCTCTCGTCATATCGGTATCGATAAACCCGGGAGCCACAGTATTGACGGTAATATTACGCGAACCCACTTCTTTGGCCATAGACTTTGAAAATCCGACCATGCCTGCTTTCGCAGCTGCGTAATTTGCCTGCCCGGCATTACCTGTTGCACCGACTACCGATGAAATATTAATGATACGGCCTGTTTTGACTTTCATCATGCCGCGCAATACCGCTTTGCTCATGCGAAATACGGAAGTTAAATTGGTATTAATAATTTCATCCCATTCCTCGTCCTTCATCCGCATCAATAAATTATCACGCGTAATACCCGCATTATTGACCAGTACTGTTGGTACTCCAAATTCCTTATTAACTGAATTAATAACATCTGCAATCGAGTCGGCATCGGCTACATTCAGCTTTACACCCTTGCCATTTTCTCCCAGGAATGCTGAAATTAAATCAGCTCCGTTATCAGATGTCGCACTGCCGATAACAAAAAAACCATCCTCAGCTAATCGCTCAGCGATTGCCCTGCCAATACCGCGACTGGCGCCTGTTACTAAAGCGATTTGCTTAACCATTGAGTTGCTCCAATAAGTTATTTATCGTTTCAGGATCATAAATAGTAAAATGCTCTACATCTTTTACGATGCGCTTATTTAAACCAATTAATACTTTCCCCGGACCGCACTCAACAAAACGGGTAACGCCTTGATCATGCATAAACTTTATCGTATCAACCCAGCGCACTGGTTTATGGAGCTGTTCTTTTAAAGCATTACGAATGACTTCTGGAGCGCTATGTGAGGCGACGTCTACATTATGAATTAGCGTTGCTTTCGGCATTTCAAAAACCGTGTCCTGCAAAATTTCATCCAATTTGTCAGCGGCTGATTGCATCAATGCACAGTGAGAAGGCACGCTAACCGGTAATAGCAACGCACGTTTTGCCCCCGCCTCTTTTGCCGCAAGCATCGCTCGTTCAACAGCGGCACAATTTCCGGCAATAACCACCTGGCCTGGCGCATTAAAATTCACGGCGGAAACCACTTCACTGCCGGCAACATTAGCACAAATATTAACAACCTGATGATCTTCAAGCCCCAAAATCGCAGCCATTGATCCAACGCCTGCCGGTACGGCTTCCTGCATTAATTGCCCTCTCTCCGCAACCAACTTTATTCCGCTTTCAAAAGACAATGCACCCGAGCATACCAGCGCAGTATATTCACCCAAACTATGACCCGCCATCCAATCCGGACGAATAGCACTAAGCTTGCACCAAACCTCCCAAACGGCGACACCAGCAGCCAGCATAGCAGGCTGTGTATTATATGTTTTACTGAGCTCTTCTTCCGGACCTTGGTTAACGAGAGCCCATAAATCCTTGCCCAGTGCATCAGATGCACGCTCAAAAGTATGTATTACTTCAGGATAGCTCGCCGCCAAGTTAGATAACATACCCACAGACTGAGAGCCTTGCCCCGGGAAAACAAAAGCCAAATTATATGCTTGCTTGCTCATTATTTTCACCTGATTAATATCTAATTAATGCTGAACCCCAGGTAAACCCTGCTCCAAATGCCTCAAGTAAAACCACCTGTCCACGCTGAATGCGGCCATCACGAACCGCTTCATTGAACGCAATAAGCACTGAAGCAGAGGAAGTATTACCCTGATTCTCGAGCGTAACCACAACCTGGTCCATAGACATTTTTAATTTCTTTGCAGTTGCTACTATGATCCGTATATTCGCCTGATGCGGAACCAGCCAATCTATATCAGATTTGTCCATGTTATTTGCTTCCAGTGTTTCGTCAACAATCCGGCCCAAGGTATTAACAGCAACCTTAAATACTTCATTACCACGCATACTAATGTAACCAGCTTCATGCTTATTGCTAAGTGCTGCAACCTGGGGATTTGGGCAATACAACAGATCCTCATATTCCCCATCGGAATGAATATGCGTAGACAAAATACCCGTCTCATCTGAAGCACGCAACAACAGGGCACCCGCTCCATCGCCAAACAAAATACAGGTACCTCGATCAGTCCAATCGACAATACGCGAGCAAATTTCAGAGCCAACAATAAGCACCGTCTTGGCTGCACCTGACTTGATATATTGATCGGCAATACTCAAAGCAAAAATCGAGCCTGAGCAGGCGGCCTGCACGTCAAAGGCTACGGTGTTTTTAATACCCAAACGCTGCTGCAGTAAGCAACCGGTACTTGGGTAAACACGATCAGGCGTACCTGTTGCAACAATAATGATATCGATTTCTTCCGGGCTTATTTGCGCAGCATCGATTGCCTGCCTGGCAGCAATTTCAGCCATGCTTGCAGCCGATTCATTCGGCCCTGCAATTCGACGGCTTTTAATGCCTGTACGTTCGTAAATCCAGCTATCTGAAGTATCAACAGTCTGTGATATTTGTTCATTAGTGAGAACTTCATCTGGTAAATAACCACCGGTACCGATTACTCTTGAATAACGAATCATGCGATTTCTCTCAAAGCCAAGGTTTTCTCGACTTGTTCGCTTATTTTTCTAATAACATCTTGCTTAACTTCAATTTCAGCAAGCTGAATAGCAGTTTTAAAAGCTAGCACGTCGGCACCGCCATGACTTTTAATGACCAGCCCGCGCAGTCCCAGAAAACTTGCTCCGTTATATAATCGAGGATCGATCTGTCGCTTAAAAGACTTAAGTACGGGATAGGCTATCAACCCAGCCAGCTTTGTCAGATAATTTCTGCTAAAGGCTTCTTTTAAAGTGGTGCCAATCATCTTGGCCGCACCTTCAATGGATTTAAGTGCAACATTACCAACAAAGCCGTCGGTGACGATCAAGTCAACCTTGATATGCCCTGCATTTAAAGAGTTGCCTTCTACATAACCGATATAATTCAATGAGGATTTTTCCAGTAATTTTGCAGCTGACTTAACCTGCTCATTACCTTTCATATCTTCTTCGCCAATATTTAACAAACCCACCTTAGGATTATCAATAGCCTCAACCGCTTTCACCAACTCATTACCCATAACCGCAAATTGAAAAAGGTGCTCAGCGCTACAGTCTACGTTTGCGCCCAGATCAAGCACATGAGTATGGCCGTAAATTGATGGCAACGTGGAAATAATAGCAGGACGGTCAATCCCTGGAATCATTTTCAAAACAAAGCGTGCGGTTGCCATTAATGCACCCGTATTGCCGGCACTTACACAAGCATCCGCGTGGCCATCACGAACCAGATTGATGGCAACCCGCATTGACGAGTCTTTTTTATTTTTCAGCGCCTTGGATGGAGATTCATCCATGCCGACACACTGGGATGCATGTTGAATAGTAATCCTATCCTGATAACCAGCCGATTCTTGCGCCACTTGCTGTTTAATAACAGCTTCATCTCCCACCAAAATCAGTTTTAAGTCTGGATTGTTTTTTAAACAATCCAATGATGCTGGAATAGTCACTTCAGGACCATGATCTCCACCCATTGCATCAATTGAAATTGTTAAACTCACGCTGACGAATGACTCCGCAGTTATTAAAAAAAAGCGAACCGGATTTGATTCGGCATAGCAATATGCTAAAAGCTGTGAGAACTTTTAATCTTCTTCAACAGCACTAACGATTTGGCGGCCTTTAAAATAACCGTCCGGCGTGACGTGATGACGCAAATGCGTTTCACCTGTTATTGGATCTTGAGACAATGCTCTACCTGTCAAGGCATCATGTGAACGACGTTGACCACGTCTTGAACGCGATACTTTACTTTTTTGTACGGCCATTATAAATCTCCAGTATTTTTAAGTTTGGCTAAAATGGAAAAAGGGTTTTCAGGGGAAGGTTGCTCGGCATTGACAAGCGAACCCAAGGCGTTAATGCCCAAATTCGGAACAAGACAAGCGTACTGATGCTTTGGAAATGTCGGTAAAATAAGCAATATCTCATCTTCAACAATGTCTTTAAGAAGAACTCTCCCTTCTTCAACCAGCAACGGCTCATAGTCTTCGGGCAATCTATTGGCTTGATCTATTGATGTGACAATGCCTAGCTTGATAACACTATCAACAGGCCATTCCACAGCCTGTAAACAATTTTGGCATTTAAGCTCCAGAATAGCCTCTATCCGCCCTTCAATTTTTGCGAGCCGCCCTTCCCTCCCAAAAAAGAAATCAATGGCGACGCTTCCTGTGTCATTGGCCAGTATATCCGCCAAACGATCCAGGTTACTTAAAGGAATTCGGCCCTTCAATGCACCACGCTTATCTGCCAGGTGCAAGGGGTCTATATATTCGGGCAATCGATCTAACATAACTTTGCAATGATAGCTGGAAACAATAAATGCGTCAAACTCTAAATTAATTCATCACCGTCAATGCATGACAGACGGGCAAAAGTACTCTTCTTCTGTTCTGAGGCATTATTTGCCGGGTATCGTTATTCTGTCGAGTCATTTATTACTAGCGGTATCCTGGAAGGATCGATAGATTCAACTTACCAAACATCGCGCCAAGCACTACGTAATTATTAAAGATCCCATTAATAAAATTTATTCCCTATTGTGGGAAATTAAAATTCGACAAATCAGTGTATTCAATAAAAACCCGGGTAACAAACAAACTAAATTCCTATAACCGACATCCGTTTAACAAAGCCCTAATCATCATCTTTAATTGCATCTTTCGAAATGGGAAGCAAAGGAATGTTGTAACTCGCTATAATCGCTTGAATTTCATTTGCTTTATTCCTAATCAGCTTATCAAGCACTGCTTTTCTGGCTTTATCACCATTTCGAACACCCATCGCCATGGCAAAATCAAACTTTATCCCCGGCGTTGATTTCATCGAAATCATTGTGTAACTGTTCTTGGGGCTTTGTGCAGAGACATACGCCGCCATAGGCCCCCACAAGATAACCATATCAATTTTTTTGGCTTTAAGATCCTTGTCTATCTGCATAGCCGTATTATTTTCACTATCGCCAGACATCGATTGATAAGGGATACCTTGATCAAGAAGTCCATTTTTTTGCAGCCAGGTTGTTCCCGGGCCGCGATCAAACATGGCGATTTTTAATGATTCCTGTCTTTGCAAAGGCAGCCCGGTTAATTGAGCGGCATCCTTAATATCATCCCAACCACGTCTCTTCGCAATCAAGAGCACATAAGTTGATTTATAGTAAGGCACAGTGGTTAAGGTCAGATCATAACCCGCCGGAACTCCCATAACGATGTCGCATTTATACTCATCACTGTCCGCATCCCAATCGTTTACAGGTGCTGTCAAGGTATTGCGTATAAAGCCAATACGCTGAGCAAACCAGGTGTACTCAACTTTTTGCCTCAGTTCCCTGGCAAATAATTCGGCTATTTTGTTTTCAAAACCGTCTCTGTTTTTTGTTGAATAAGGCGGATTCAGCGGATCAGCACAAATCTTAAATTTTTCTTCCGCAGAAGCCGGCAACATGATCGCGGCTAAACATAACCCTGTGAGTATTTTTGTAACGCTCATTTTGTTTCCTTGAGTTTGTATCGTAAAGAGGCTATTTATTACATTCTTAGTTAATTATTCGCCTTCTTCAATAAAGTTGTTTTCCGCAGTATCTGCACATTATGTTTCTAGCTATCCCAGAGGATGTAAAAGCCCTTGCCATTGGTAATCACTTTGCCAGCGGCAATCATCCTGGATTTCGTCTTAAAATCATTAAAATAAATCACCTAATGTGCGTTCAAAAAATTCAATGGCTTTTTTGGATAACTGATTTTGCAAATCCTTTCTGCGGCCGGTTATTAAAACCAACACACCTAATAATAAACTCCTTTCATTTATCATGTCTTGCTGTTTATCCTCTTCGGTTGATTATAATGAAGTAACGCCTTTAGATATAGCATACCGCAATAAACGCGTGATAGGGAATTCAATGAAACCGTAAAGTTACCTTCAGAGCCGCGACTTTTTCAACTAATTTTTGACATTTTTAATTGAAAGTTGTCCGAACTATTTAGCAAAAGCCTGGTTAAAGGAAAGCTTCTATACAGAAGCTGGATTAAAAGCAATTTTATAAGCAATAATTTTTTCACGAAGCCTGAATTTGCCGCCACGGGATAAATAGAAAAAATTCATTCAAAAACATTGATATGCTCTAATCAATACATTATTCAAACTTTTTTGAAATATTGCTTTTGTTATTAACCCAATGTTTGGTACAAAGATCAAGATTTTAATAATGAAGTGCGCATTAGGCAAAACGATTCTTTCTGGTTTATGAACAAAAAATGACACAAAAAGAATTCGCCGCATCAAGGGCAGCTATCAATCAAGCTTATTTAGCCGATGAAAACCAGATCATCGCCATGTTATTGGCGTATCTGGATAAGTATGATCCCGTAACGGTCGGTGACTGCGCTAAATCACTGGTTGATACAGTCAGAGCAAAAAACGGCCAGCAAACTGCAATCGAAGCGTTTCTGCATGAATATCAGCTTAATTCAGAGGAAGGCATCGTTTTAATGGCTATAGCCGAAGCTCTGTTGCGTATTCCTGACAGCAGGACTCAAGACCTGTTTTTACAGGAAAAACTTACCCATGCAGACTGGCGTAGCCATTTACAGCATAGCGATTCCTTACTGGTTAATTTCTCGACCAGTGCTTTATTACTTACCCGCCAATTTGAAGATCATGTTGCTTCATCTGAGCGGATCTTTGACCAGCTTATATCGCGCCTGGGTGCACCATTAATACGTACTGCATTAAAACAGGCCATGCAACATCTGGCGCAACAATTTGTTATCGCTGAATCGATTCAACAGGCCGTTCAATGTTGCAGGCAAAACCCCACTTACCGCTATTCTTTTGATATGCTGGGCGAAGCAGCTTTAACGGCTACCGATGCAGAACGTTATTTCCAGTCCTATCTGGAAGCAATTGCAACACTGGCAAAACAGGCATCATCTGCTGAAATTTATGATAATCCCGGTATCTCTATTAAATTATCGGCGCTATACCCCCGTTATGAACCTTTACAACATGTCCGCGCAGTAAAGGAACTAACCGATAAACTATTGATTCTGGCAAAACTGGCTCGTACGGCTAATATTTCCATCACTGTCGATGCAGAAGAAACTGAACGCCTGGAAATGTCTCTGGATATTTTTGCCGCCGTTTTCATGCATCCTGATATAAAAGATTGGCATGGCTTAGGTTTGGCAGTTCAGGCCTATCAAAAAAGAGCTCTGCCAGTTATTCGCTGGCTCGCAGGATTGGCCGATTTGCAGCAAGGCAAAATCCCCCTGCGTCTGGTTAAAGGCGCTTACTGGGACAGCGAAATCAAACGTGCACAGGAAAATGGCCTGAGCAATTATCCCGTGTTTACGCATAAATCGGCAACTGATGTTTCCTATCTGGCTTGCGCGCAATTCATCCTGTCCCGGCCTGATGTCTTTTATCCGCAATTCGCCACCCATAACGCCCACACCGCTACCGCAATTTATCATATCGGCAAACAACATCCCGGCTATGAATTCCAGCGTTTACACGGCATGGGCGAGCCGCTTTACCGCGAAATCCTTGAAACTCAAAACTGGCATACCCCTTGCCGGATTTATGCGCCAGTCGGGTATTTCCATGAACTATTACCCTATCTGGTCAGGCGCTTACTGGAAAATGGCGCAAATACCTCCTTTATCAATCAGATTAACGACCCTGATATTAGCATCGAGCAATTGATCAGTGATCCGGTAACTGTGGTAAAGACTCCATCCATGCCGACTCAAATCGTATTGCCTCGCGGTTTATACGGTAAAAACCGGCTCAACTCTGCTGGAATTAATCTGGCTGATCCCGAATTATTAACAAATCTGCAACAAGATCTGAATGACTTGGCGGACAACCACTGGCATGCAGCGCCTTTGATTAACGGAAGGCTCTATTCCGGTGAGCCACAAATTATCAGTAACCCCTGTGATAACCGGCTAACAGTCGGTTCTGTAATTTATGCCGGCCAGGAAGCTATTGAACAAGCATTAAACGCCGCCTCCCAAGCGTTTGCCGACTGGCGGCTTTGTCCTGCAACAACCCGGGCAGAATACCTGCTGAATGCCGCAGACCTTCTTGAACAACATCGTCTGGAACTGGTTTCCTTGTGTATTCGGGAAGGTGGCCGCACGATAAAAGATGCGCTCGCGGAAGTCAGAGAGGCCGTCGATTATTGCCGTTATTACGCCCAGTCTGCTCTGGAATTATTCAGCGCACCGGTAACACTGCCCGGCCCTGTCGGCGAAGAAAATCTGCTCTATCACTATGGCCGGGGAATCTATGTTGGCATCAGTCCGTGGAATTTTCCCATTGCCATTTTTATCGGCCAGATAACAGCAGCACTGGCCGCAGGCAATACTGTTATTGCCAAACCGGCCAGCCAGACTTCATTAACCGCGATGTTCTGTGTGCGGTTACTACATCAGGCCGGCATACCTGAAACCGTATTGCAGTTTTTGCCGGCGAGCGGCGCCATGACAGGCCAATACCTAGTGCCTGACCGTCGAGTCGCAGGAATTGCCTTCACCGGCTCCACGAAAACCGCCCAATTTATTAACCGTCAACTGGCCCATCACCATCAGGCTATTGTGCCGCTGATCGCCGAAACCGGCGGCCAAAATGTAATGATTGCCGATAGCTCCGCTCTTGTGCAACAACTGGTTCAGGATGCTGTGCATTCGGCTTTTAACAGCGCCGGCCAGCGGTGTTCCGCTTTGCGGGTATTGTTTGTGCAACGGGAAATTGCCGACAAAACGATAGCAATGCTCATAGGCGCCATGCAGGAATTGTCCATCGGCAATCCCGGCGTCTATAAAACCGACATTGGCCCGATCATAGACCATGCGGCGCTTGCGCCATTACATGTTCATCTCGAAACAATGCGCCAACAGGGACAACTGCTCTATCAACTGCAGCTGGATGATAGCCTGC
>Ga0265297_10008822_pt1 | contig 13290 bp, 9 predicted proteins | sample Munlanlwell13791_FD_192502 | JGI IMG/M metagenome (GOLD analysis project Ga0265297, IMG submission 192502) | Leachate microbial communities from a municipal landfill in Southern Ontario, Canada - Leachate well 137-91 | ecosystem: Engineered > Solid waste > Landfill > Unclassified | place...
CTTCCGGCAACGCCGTCTTTACCTCCGCCCCCGATTTGAATTCCGATAACTACTTCCAGTTCCTCGTCAATCAAGCCGCTTCCAGTCTGACCGGCACACCGGCTACCATTGCCAACACCGCCACTTCCTATAGCGGTTCCACACCGGTCCTCCAGTCCTCCGGACTCGGCACCTCCCTCACGAACCAAGACACCGTCCGCGTCAATTATGATTTCAATGTGAACTTTGACACCTTGCCGGATGTGTATGGAGGTACCATGGTCTATACGCTGAGTGCGGGAGTGTAGAGGAAACTTACTAAAAAATCACCAAATAAAAACTCGATTTTATGTCGAGTTTTTTTTGTGTTAAAATGACAACATGATTATCATTCTCACGGGCACAATCGGCACGGGCAAGAGCGTGATCGCGGATTTTTTACGAAAAAATAATTACACCGTAAATAAATTTTCAGACGAAGTAAAAAACGAACTAGAAAGACAAAAAATAGCTCCAACTCGTGATAATATGCAACTCATAGGAGGCGAATTGCGTAAAAAATATGGTGGCATTAGCGCGTTGGGAAAACTACTCCGCGAAAAAATTGAACTCGAAAAAAAAGAAAATTATTGTCTGGACGGCGCACGCAATCCGGAAGAAATCATGGAACTGAAAAAATTGCAAAATGTAAAAGTTATCGGCGTAACTGTGCCGATGGATATTTTGGTGCAGAGAATTATCGCGCGCCAACGCAATCTGGATCAGAATGAAAACCCTGAGCAAATTCGCGAAAAAATCAAAATCGAACTCGGACTAATTCCCTCGCCCGCGAATTTTAATATTCAAGGCTGTCTCAAAATCGCTGACTTGGTTATCGAAAATACCGGCACGATCGAAGAGCTGGAAAGTAAAGTGCGCGACTTTCTTAAACTTTAAATTTGTCGCGAAAATAAGCCAAAACCGCGTCTAGGTATTCTTTGCGATGCGGAACAAATTCTGGAGAATGGACTCTGCGCTCCAGCTCGGAAAAATTCACCCAAGCCACTTCCGCCACTTCTTCTTCCTGCAACCTCAATTCGGAAATTTCAGAATCCTTCTTGAGAAAATAAGTTCGCGCAATTTCCCGATCCAAAATATCCCCCACCCGAGTTTCTTCTTTGCGCTCACCGAAAAATTCCACTTCGGAAAATTTCGTCGGAATCCCCAGCTCCTCCTCTACTTCGCGCTCAAGCGCCGACTCCCAACTCTCACCCGCAGAAATATGTCCACCCACCGAAAAATCCCAATGGTTCGGAAATTTTTTCTTGGTGGCGGAACGCCTCTGGAGCAAAATTCGTTTTTGGGAATCATAAATCCAAACATCGACAACCCGATGCCAATCGCCATCACGATGAACCTCCTTTCTCAATTTCTGACCGAGAGAATTTCCTTGCTCATCAAAAATTTCGAGATATTCCATTATTTTACGGTTACGGATTTGGCCAAATTGCGTGGCATGTCTGGGTTGATACCCTTGAGACAAGCAAACTCGTAAGCCAAAAGTTGCGCTGGAATAATATTGACCAGCGGACTTGCCACACCGGCATCCGGCACACGCATCCACTCATCGTAAACTTCTTCGTGATTCGCCCCGATTCCCAAAATCTTGGCACCGCGCGTCTTGAGTTCGGCGCAGGCCGTCAACATATCGGCTTTAAATTCATCTTCGCCAACCAGTGCGAGACAGGGTGTGCCTTTTTCGATCAACGCAATTGGACCATGTTTGAGCTCGCCACCCGCGAAACCGTGCGCATGAATATAACTGACTTCCATAATTTTAATCGCCGCTTCCAGCGCCATCGGATAATTCGCCCCTTTGCCTACGATATAAATATCTTTCTTCTGAATATATTTTTCGGCAATCTGACGAATGTGCTCGACATAGCGCGGATTGAGCATATCGTTTATTTTTTCGCTGGTTTCAAGGAGAACGCGTCGCCCTTCTTCGAGTTTACCGGCCGCCGCATAAGCCAAAAGCAAAAGCACCGCCATCTGGCTGGTCGCCGCTTTGGTGCTGGCCACCGCTTTTTCCGGACCGGCATTGAGTAAAAGCACGCTATCCGCCATACGCGCAATCGAACTGCCTCTCACATTTACAATCGCCAAAACTTTGGAGCCTTTGCGTTTGGCCGCTTCAATCGCCTCCAAAACATCGGCTGTCTCGCCAGACTGGCTCACAGCAATCACGAGACTTTCGGGCTTGAGAAAGTGCTCATAAATCGGAAATTCGCTCGCAGGAGCATAATTGACATGACGATCGGCCACTTGCGTAAAAAAATAAGTGCCCGCATGACAAACATTGCCGGCCGTACCACACCCGATAAAATAAGTTCCGCGTGCGCGACGAATCAGGTCCGCCGCAAAACGCAGTTCGTGCAAATCCTGCTGAAGCGCCTGCGCGATAGTTCTTTTTTGTTCCAAAATCTCCTTAATCATAAAATGCGCGTGCGTCCCCTTGTCGGCCACATCCGCATCCCAGTCGATTTTGATATCACGCTTCTTAACTGCCTCGCCGGTTTTGATGTTTTTGAATTCGACACCCTGCTCAGAAAGAATCACCATCTCTCCATCGTCGAGATAATTGACAGTCTGAGTGTGCTCGAGAAAAGCCGGAATATCCGAAGCGAGAAACCACTCCTTGTCGCCCACACCCAAAATCAGAGGACTGCCGATGCGACCCGCCAAGAGTTTATTTTCCTTGGCATGAAGCGCAATCACAGCGTTACGACCCTTGAGGTCGTTCAATGTTTGACGAAAGGCTTTTTCAAAATCAAACCCCTCATCCATGTATTTCTGGATCCAATGTGCCACCACCTCGGTATCGGTTTCGGATTTGAATTTTTCGGAACCGATGATTTTTTTCAATTCGAGATAGTTTTCGATAACACCATTGTGTACCACAGCCACCTCGCCATTTTGTGAAAAATGCGGATGCGCATTGCGCTCGCTCACCTCACCCTGCGTCGCCCAGCGCGTATGCGCCACAGCAATATGCGCTTTGGATTTGATTTTTTTGGCATCGGAAATCTTGCCCACGGATTTGAAAGCGTGCAGTTCGGCGTTTTCTTGCCAAGCCACACCCCAGCTGTCATAACCGCGATATTCGAGATTTTTGAGACCATTGACTGTCAGATTGGCGCCGTCGGTCTGCTTTCCGAAATAACCGAAAATTCCGCACATTTTACAAAACTTAAAAATAAAACCAGAATAACTTTAGCATAGAAATAAAAAAACTGCGATGAGATTTTCGCAGTTTTCGAGATAGTGATATTTACTTGTTTTTCTCTCTTTCTTTGTCCTGAAAATCATCAATAAATAACTTCAGACTGGTGGCAATCGGTACAGACATAATAATACCGATGATGCCAAAAAATTGGTTACCTCCGACTTCCGAACCAATGCTACTAAAAAGAGTATAGCAAACCATCATGGATAACATAACCACTACCGGAGGAAGACCGACGGCTTTCTTCATAATGACCGGAACGAGAAAATTGCCTTCGATGGTCTGGATGATAATAAACACGGCCAGTGCCCAAAGACCTAACCATGGATTCTGGTTGAAGGCCACCAATACTGCCGGAACCGCCGCCAGAAAGGGTCCGACATAGGGCAATAGCTCCATGACCGCCGCGATAAAACCAAGCGTAAGAGCATATTTGACACCCAAAATTGTCATACCGAAAAAGATCAATGTGCCGATCAAAATACAAACGATCAGCTGTCCGACCATCCATGCCCCGATTTTTTCTTGGATCAAGGTAATTTTTTTGCTGGTATAGCTAGCGTAGCGATTTGGCAAAAGAGACTGGAAGAAATCCCCCGTCGCCCCTTGACCCAAAAGCAAAAAGAAAGTGAAAATCAGAACGATGATAAAGTTGAAAAGATTGCTAAACAAAGTAGTCAAAAAGGAAACACTGCTACCGGCAAAAGAAAGTAGAGACTGCCCGATATTTTCGGCATAACCCTGAATTTGAGTAACGTCCAAAGAATTCAAAAAGTCTTCCGCAATCGGCTTGACGCTATTCAAAATCGGATTATCGAAATCACTGGTGATAAGAGATTCGAGACCATTTTTGGCACTCTTGGCGATTTCGACGATTTGCTCGGCTACAAGCGGAATAAATTGCGTTAGCATAAAGCCAAGCAAAAATATGCCGGTAATGTAAATCAGCACAATCCCAGCCCAACGCGGAATACGATGCGATTCTAACTTGTCGATAATCGGACTGAAAGCGGCCGTCAGAAACAATGCCACTAAGAATAAGAAAACTGTCGAACGCACTTGATTAAGAAGAAGCAAAAACAAAATAATGCCGATCACCACCAAGGTTCCCCGTGCCACCGAAGTCGCGGAAATGTCGATTTTCATGCGCTCTACACGCGGTTTCTCTTTGACTGGCTCAGTCGCTTTTTTGGTTGGGATGCTTTTTTGGCTAAAACGAACATCTTTGGCATATTCACGCCAATAATTAACTTGTTTTTGAGCCTTCTTGAATAAATTCTTAAGCTCTTTGCCGAAATCCATAATTTTGGTTTAGGGGTGTTTGTTTATATTATACTGAAAATTTGGCGCGATACCAGCTCGCCACTTCTTGAAAATGTTTTGCAAAATCTTCTTGTTCTTTCCAGCCGAGCTTGCGTAACTTGGAACTGTCGAGTGCATAACGGCGATCATGCCCCGGTCTGTCCGCTACAAATTCCACAGCTTCTTCGAATTTTTTCTCGAAAATCTCGCAAAGCAAGCGCGTAATTTCGAGATTGGATTTTTCGTTATTGGAACCGACATTGTAGATTTCCCCGACTTTCCCCTGCTCGAGAACGAACTTCACCGCTCGGCAATGGTCCTCTACCGCCAGCCATTCGCGCACATTTTTCCCATCTCCATAGACCGGCAATTTTTCATTTTTCAATAATTTCTTCACAAAAAACGGAACGAGTTTTTCGGGAAATTGATGCGTACCATAATTATTGGAACAACGAGTTATTAGCGTCGGTAAGCCATAAGTTCGATGATACGCCTGTGTGAGCAAATCACCCCCCGCCTTACTCGCGGAATACGGTGAGCTTGGCTTAAGTGGACTCTCTTCGGTAAATCTGGCTGGCGTGTTGAGTGGCAAATCCCCATAAACCTCGTCCGTACTCACATAAAGAAATTTTTCGACCTGCGAATTTTTGGCCAAATCAAGCAAAACCTGCGTACCCAAAACATTTGTCCGCACAAACGGACTAGCGTCGGCAATCGAATTGTCTACGTGTGTCTCCGCCGCAAAGTGCACCACATAATCAAATCCCCTCGCCCAAATCGCACTCATCTGATCAGTATCGGCAATGTCCGCCTGTACAAAACCGTAACGCGGATTATCGCTAACATCAGCCACATTCTCGGGACTACCTGCATAGGTTAGGAGATCGACATTCACGACCTCCCAGTCCGTCTCAGTCAAAATCAGCCGTACAAAATGCGACCCGATAAACCCGCAACCACCCGTGATGAGGATTTTTTTATCCATGCTTTATTTCCCAGTTGTAATCTATTTCGGATGTATTGTAGGGCAAACGATCTTCGTCGGGATTTTTGTAATCGTACATCTTGGTTGGCAGATTCACAACCACGCTCTCGCTCTCGGAAATACATTTCCACCCGTGATAAACCCCTGCCGGAATCCGTACAAGCTTCGGACTATGCACACCCAAAAAAACCTCCTGCACTTCGCCAAAAGTCTTGCTCCCCTCCCGCTTATCACACATCACAAGCTTGATCATTCCGCTCACACAAGTTACGAAATCGTCTTGAGATTTGTGCTTGTGCCAAGCCTTGATCGCGCCCGGATAATTGGTCGTGAAATAACACTGCGCGAAGTTCTGAAACTCCGGCCAGTCCGCCCGCAAAATCTCGCCGAGACGACCGCGCTCATCAGGAATCACCTTGAGTTCTTTGATTTGTACATCTTTTATCATGACTTCACTATACCAAAAAACCCCATGAAGACAATATCTCTTGTGGAAAAATTATGAAAATTATTTATCTGATTTTTCAAGAAGAATCGCTAAGGCAACTGCCAAATTCCCCAAATCCATACGCACAGCACCTTCTTTTGGGTTGTTGGCCAAACCAAGACGAATAGCCCACTCCACCGGCTCACCGGTCTGCCTGTAATCAATCTGCGATAGTTTCAGCAATGCCTCCACAAAACGGTTGTGCCAAGTTGTGCGAACCTGATTCAGATAAGCGTAATCGGGATCTTTGTTTTTATGACCTTTCTCTTCGTCTGAACGAGCTCTGCGATAGGAAGAAGCCGTTTCTTTGACCTTTGCCCACTGTTCCGCAAAATCCGGAGATTGCAATTCTAAAATACGCGCTTCGATTTCTTGACAAAATTTTTGCGTTTTTTCAAAAAAATTCAAACGCGCCTCTGCCAATTTTTCCGGTTCGGTAATTTTTTTTTCTGGAGCTTCTAATCCGGAATCCTCCAAAGAACCCTGCTCTGGAGCTTTTTCGGGTTGGTCTTGCGTGTGGTCGAAGTGTTCGGATGGTCTAAACATATTTTAGTTATTTATTCCTGTTGCGAACCTGAGACAGTAAATCTATTTCTTGACGCGCTTTTGCAATCTGACTTCCATTTGTATTTTCTGAAATTTGAAAATTGGCATTTGCCAGACAGGCTATCTTGTCTCTTACGATTTGGTCCTGATAACTGTTTTCCTTCAATACTCCGAACTCATTCAAAAAAGAATTATCCAACCCAGTCTTGTACATGGCCGCGCCGAGAGTTCTGAGCGCAATGCAAAGATTGGCATGCGCGCTAGCGCGGTTAAGGCCATATTCTTCACGATATTCAGGTGTAATTGTGCCACTCACCCAAGCACTTGCCATTTCGGTATGCGCCCTCTCCGCCTCACGATAATTTTGCACCGCTTCTTGAAAAGAATTTAATCTGCGACGCAAAATTTCATAATTGTCCGTGCGCTTGGGAACGGATTTCATTTGACGCTCAACCTCCGCATAAATATCTTCCACCGACGCAATGGCCGAAGGTCTTTCCAGAACGGCATTTACCGCCCTGCGTGTTTCGGTTATAATTTTGCGTTTTCCGGATTCTCTTTCGGAAATCCTTTCGCGCGTGGCTTCTGCTCTCATTTTTTGTTTGTTTTTATTTTTAACACTCATGTTATTATACCACAATTTGAAAAAACCCGCAAGGTGCGAGTTCGAATTAAAAAAGGCTTTGTCTTGGCAACGACTTACCCTCCCAGGTCATTTTAGACCAAGTACTATCAGCGATGAGTGGTTTAACTTCTGTGTTCGGGATGGGAACAGGTGTAGCCCACTCTCTATAGTCACCAAGACAAAACCTTCTTATGGTTCGTCTTAGAGTGCAGTGTAATAATAAAAAAATCTTGATTTGACAACTCTTACTCCACGCAAGAGTTGTTAGTTCGGCCAAACATATCCGCAAAAAATGTGGACATATCTGGCGTTAGTATACTTAAAAAATTCAATCACCTATTAGTATCATTCGGCTTAATGTATCACTACACTTACACCTATGACCTATCAACCGGGTGGTCTTCCCGGAGGTTAATGGGGAAAATTAATCTTAGAAACGGCTTCCCGCTTAGATGCTTTCAGCGGTTATCCGGGCCAAACGATAGCTACCCAGCAATGCCAATGACATGACAACTGGTGCACCAGAGGTTTGTCCAACTCGGTCCTCTCGTACTAGAGTCAGATTTCTTCAATTTTCCATCGGGCACAGAAGATATAGACCGAACTGTCTCACGACGTTCTGAACCCAGCTCGCGTACCGCTTTAAATGGCGAACAGCCATACCCTTGGGACCTGCTCCAGCCCCAGGATGCGACGAGCCGACATCGAGGTGCCAAACCGCTTCGTCGATATGAGCTCTCGGAAGCGATCAGCCTGTTATCCCCGGCGTAACTTTTATCCGTTGAGCGACATCCCACCCACGTGGAAATGCCGGATCACTTTCACCGACTTTCGTCCCTGCTCGACTTGTAAGTCTTACAGTCAGGCTATCTTGTGCGAATACACTATCTTTCCGATTTCCATCCGGAAATAGATAACCATTGCGCGCCTCCGCTACTCTTTAGGAGGCCACCGCCCCAGTGAAACTACCCATCAAACACTGTCCGATGTCCGGTAGTTGAACTCAAACTCAAATTACACACTAAAAAACACATTACATTTATGATAATAAGTGCAACTAACGGACATCGTTAGACACAAAATTTAGATAGGGTGGTATCTCATATTTCGACTCCACCTTCCCAAAAGAAGGCTTCAAAGTCTCCCACCTATACTGAGCAATCTAAATCTCGTGCCAATGTCAAATTATAGTAAAGCTGCACGGGGTCTTTTCGTCTTTCTGCGCCTACTCGGCATTTTTACCGAGATTGCAATTTCACCGAGCCCCTAGCTGAGACAGTTTTCAAGTTCGTTATGCCATTCGTGCGGGTCGGAACTTACCCGACAAGGAATTTCGCTACCATAGGACCGTTATAGTTACGGCCGGCGTTCACCAGCCCTTAGTTTCAAGGCTTGCACCCATCCACGTGAGGTTCTGGCACTGGCCAGGCATCAGCCCCTATACATCGCCTTACGGCTTAGCAGAGACCTAATTTTTTGGTAAAAAGTCGCTTGAAATCTTTCGCTGCGCCCAACACACATTTAAAAAAACAGTGTTGGGAACCCTTATCCCGAAGTTACGGGTGTTGTATTGCAGAGTTCCTTAGCTAAAGTTCGCTCGATCACCTTGGTATACTCAACCTGCCCACCAGTGTTGGTTTGCGGTACGATAAGCGCATTTCCTCACAACGAAGTTTTTCTTGGCACCTGATATCGGTCGAATCACTACTATCGCTAGTAGCATTTTACGTCACAGCTCGCGAGTCGATGCGGATTTACCTACATCAACATAAGCTAACTGCTTGTACCCAAATTCAATAATGGGCTCAACTTAACCAAATGCGTCCCTCCTTTGTTAGCGCCTCTTTCAGTCAACTGCCAACTTACTCTTCCCCGAAGGGAAAAATAAGCAAAGCGGTCTTCCTCCAGATTTGCTTGGTCGGAAATACACTTGTACAGGAATATTAACCTGTTACTCCATCGACTACGCCTTTCGGCCTCGTCTTAGGATCGACTAACCCCACGTTGATTAACATAGCGTGGGAATCCTTGGGCTATTAGTGGCCATGCATTTCACATGGCTTTTGTTACTCATGCCACCATTTTCACTTCTGTCCGCTCCACCAGTACCTTCCGGTCTGGCTTCGACGCTGAACAGAACGCTCCTCTACCGCTCGTACATAAATGTACGAACTCGCAACTTCGGTATATTGTTTAAGTCCCGATACTTTTTCGGCGCAAAATCGTTCGACTAGTGAGCTATTACGCTTTCTTTAAAGGATAGCTGCTTCTAAGCTAACCTCCTAGTTGTTTCGACAATTTCACAACCTTCCGCACTGAACAATAATTTTGGGACCTTAGTTGGCGATCATTGGGTTGTTTCCCTTTTGACAATGGCACTTAGCTGTCACTGTCTCACTGCTGTGTTGTTGACTTCATGGTATTCGTAGTTTGTCAAGGTTTGGTATTCACGAGGAACCCTAGCCTAATCAGAGCTCTACCCCCATAAAGGATCACACAGCGCTGTCCCTAAAGACATTTCGAGGAGAACCAGCTATCTCCGGTCTCGATTGGAATTTCTCCACTATACACAGTTCATCTCTGAATTTTGCAGCATCCTAGAGTTCGGCCCTCCCCCTGTTGTTACACAGGGTTCAGCCTGACCATATATAGCTCGACCGGTTTCGGGTCTAGTATGCAATACTAAATCGGGTTATTAACCCTTGCTTTCACTGCGGCTCCGGATATGACTTCCTTAACCTTGCATTGCATAGCTAACTCGGTGGCCCGTTCTGCGAAAAGTACGCAGTCATCCCATCCTTTGAATCTTCTGTTTTTACACAGAGATTGGCCTAGATTTTTTATTTTTGGTAGGTACCTCTGAGTCTAAAAAAACTCAAAGGATGGGACTCCTACACTTTGTAAGCATAAAGTTTCAGGTTCTATTTCATCCCCCTCTCGGGGTGCTTTTCACCTTTCCCTCACGGTACTTGTTCACTATCGATCATCTAGTCTGTTTAGCCTTGGAGGGTGGTCCCCCCAGGTTCGGGCCGGATTTCACGTGTCCGACCTTACTCAGGATACTTCTATCTAAATAATTTATTTCGTTTACGGGGCTATCACCCTCTATGGCCACACTTTCCAGAGTGTTTAACTATAAATTATTTCGAATGTTGAAGTCCTACAACCCCGATCCGAAGATCGGTTTGGGCTGTTCCCGTTTCGCTCGCCACTACTAAGGGAATCTCGATTGATTTCTTTTCCCCGGCTACTAAGATGTTTCAGTTCGCCGAGTTTCCTCAGACAGGTTATGTATTCGCCTGAATGTAGTGAGGTATGACCCTCACTGGGTTTCCCCATTCGGAGACCCGCGGTTCAATGTATGCTACCTACTCCCCGCGGAATATCGCTGGTAACTGCGTCCTTCATAGGAACTAGATGTCAAGGCATTCACTTTATGCTCTTGAGTAACTTTCTAAGTATACAAACGAACTAACAACTCTTATTCAGAGTTTAGACGTGGGCGAAGCATTGATGTCGGCAAGACAAACGCGCTCTACCCTTTGTCAGTTCATTTTCGTTATTGGAGAGACTTGCTTAATGTGATGATTTTTTTAGCTGGATCATCACGGCAAATCCGTTCCTATAACATTTTACAAGATGTTTAAATATTATTACACTGCCGCTCTTTCAACGATCGTTCTATTCTTAAAATAGAAAAGGTGTGCTATTTTCATGCACACCCTACAATGAACTTTTTATCTAATTCACTACAAGGGTGCGTACGAAGTGTTTGTTACCATGTATAAATTCGCTTCAAAAATTGGAAAGCGCAGAGATTGTAAACATTCTAAACACTAAAGTCAAGAATGTTTTGGTACTTTTTACTAGGATTCCCTTTTCGGGGTTTTTTGGTTTAAATCAAACAAAATCAGCTGAAATAAAGCCAAAGTCCTGGTTAACTTTAATAATTATTTTGAGTTTTGTCAAGGGGGTTTTGGAACGGGAAAATAAAAACCCCATTAAATCTATTCGAAATAATGGGGTTTGGTCGTCCGAAAAATGGCTCTACCTGCGCGTAATCAAGCACTTAAGCAGTCGCTTCACGCCCTCGATGTTCGCTTCCGGAAAGAAAAGCTGGATTTTTTTGGTGGTTAGGTCGAGAAAAACACCTGTCTGACCACCGTGTATACCGGTCTGGATATGCGCCGATTTCTCGCTTTGCAAGCCACCTTGCACACCTTCCGCATGCAACTTGGCGGAAACCTGACGCACATACTCCTCGAAAGATGTGTCATCTGAGCCGGTTGGGCTCTGATGCTGTCTTCCGATTACGAAAGTACGAGCGTTGTGATACATGGGTGGACGCTTTTTTTTGCGCCCCGTCCGCGCTTCGACCGCTCTCATCTTGCGCCGCAATTTCTCCACAACCTCCTTAGCCATCTGCCTCTCCTTTCTCTTTTTTAGCCTTAGATTTTAGACGATAAATCAAAAAACATTAGACATTTTAGACTTGTATTCTAAAATTATTTTTGGATTAAGTCAAGGGCGGGTTGCAATGAGCGCTAAAATAAATGCACAAAAAAGGCGGGTCTGAAAGCAGACCCGCCCGAATAAATTTTCTAATAAAGCTTTTTGATCTCGATACCGGTGTAATAATACTTCAAAATTTCTTCGTAACCTTTGCCCTCATTTGCTGCACCGGTAGCACCTTGCCCTGACATACCGACACCGTGTCCATTGAGTTTCATGCCGTCACAATAAGGGTCTTTTACGCTTACCAGATAAGGCGTATTGGTCCAGCCCCAAACTTCTTTGGCGCTACGGGTGCGTCCATCCGAGGAACTAAAATAAGGCGTTTTGACAACTTTACCTTTGTAGGTGATGACCTGTCCGTAAGTGGCATTGACGGCGCGCATATGCATCGGCGCGCGCAATTCGTAACCGTAGCCGAGATATTTTTGGAAAACATTCGGGTCGTCGGAAGCGTTGTAAGGCGCGTCATCATTAAATTTATTTTCTTCGGTGAGATACCAAAGTGCATAGGTGCGCGCAGCCACCAAGAGTGCTTTGTGTTTTTCGATTGGCTCGGATTCGATCACCTCGGCCAAACCATACATATAATCCTCAAGCGGAAGTTCATTTAAAACAATCCAATTATTTTTGTATTTACGCACCTCCAGTGCGTTGCGGAAACGATTGTCGTTTAGGTTTTTATTCCAAGACGGACTATGGTCCCAATTTTTGATTTCAATAATTCCGCCCTCAAAGCGCAGTCCGTCATATTTTTTATTTTCAAAAGTGCCGTTTGCTAAGTTCGCCACATCCCCCGCTCTGTATTCTTTGAGCAATGTTCCGTCGAGTGTTTTGATCTGGAAAGCCTTATCGCTCGTAATCTGAAAAGAAGATGAATCGAATGACAAAAGCACGCGCATCGGCTTCAAGTCGCTAATCTGCGTGGCGCTACTTGAAATCGTATTCGTGGGCGTGGTTGTATTTGCGCTCGTGCTGGATGTCGTAGGAGTAGTTGTTGGCTTGGTAGTAGTAGGCTTGGTGGTAGGAGTGGAATTATTTGTGGTTGTATCCGTGGCGACTGGGGTCGTCGTGGTGTTTTCGATATTCACGACATTTGAATTTACCGCACCGGACTTAACATTGATATTGAAAGTAACCGGTTCGCCGGACATCCAACCAATCCAATCCACAACCGGATTGAAGCTTTCGACATAGGTTCCGAGCTGGCCCGGCGCACGCAAGGTAATATCAAAACTACCTATCTTCCCAACCCCAACAGTCCCCTCGCGCAATACCGCTCCTCGAGTAGCCTTAATCCAATTACTATTCCAAAAATTGCTGGTGCGGTTTTTGGGAGCGTAAGTGCCGAGCATGGTTACCGTTTGCCAAAACTTACCACCAACCGCATGCCAGTCTGCATTGCCGGTATTTTTGTATTTGACGCGAATGGTACGCTCCTCCCACGGATTCATTTCCAATGTGTAGGTGTTTGAACCGACCAGGGTGGCTCCCAAAACCGGCGCTTCGGTCACTTCGAAGCTGACACCAATCCCCGGATCCACCACGAAATCCGGCGCATCCGCAAAACCTGTCGTCAGCTTGAGGTT
>Ga0265297_10008823_pt1 | contig 13289 bp, 14 predicted proteins | sample Munlanlwell13791_FD_192502 | JGI IMG/M metagenome (GOLD analysis project Ga0265297, IMG submission 192502) | Leachate microbial communities from a municipal landfill in Southern Ontario, Canada - Leachate well 137-91 | ecosystem: Engineered > Solid waste > Landfill > Unclassified | place...
AAAATCAGGAAATTCTTCAGGTATCGAAACTTTATAAACAAATAGATCTACTTCTTTGTTATAACCCGAGCCAGTCATAAATTCAATGGCAGCAGGAGAGTTGTAATTTGTAGCAATAACAGGTAAGAATTCATAACCTTCCAATAAAAATCCCTGAGGATCCTTGTCAGAAAATCCAAAGGGACCTACAAGTTTTTCCATACCCCTCTTTTTTGCCCAATCTTCAATGGCATGCAGAAGCAAGCTGGCGACTTCGAAATCTTCATACCCTTCAAGATAGCAAAACCTGCCATACTTTTCTTTTTTTATTTCGTTGTAACGATGATTAATAATTCCCATTATTCTGCCGACTGCGGTTTTATCACGGAATGCAAGTAAAAGAATAGTGTCGGAATAAGAATAAGATTTGTTTTTCACAGGATTAAAATAAATCTTTTCATCAGCATATACAGGTGGAACCCAATTAGTGTCATTCCGGTGAAGTTTGGCAGGTAAATGTATAAATATTCGAAGATCTTTTTTTGATTTGACTTCCTTTAAAACAATTTCCATTCTTTTTGCATTTTAAAATTAGAGAATCATTAAAAACGAATAAGAACGTGTAAAAATACGATCAAGGGAATGTTTATTGAAGAAGAGGAACAAAACATTATTGTTGTCCTTCAGCCTGATTTTGTTCAGCTTGAGTTTGAGGCATGGGAGCAGCCATTTCTTCAATTTGGGAACTCATCATGGATTCCCTGCTTTCTTTAACTTGTTCACCAGGGATAAAAAATATCGAAATAATAACAACGACAAGTATTCCAATAGATACATACCAAGTAGCTTTTTCAAGAAAATCAGCAGTTTGACGGGCACCAATAATCTGGCTTGTACCACCGAAAGTGGAGGATAAACCACCTCCTTTCGGATTCTGTGCAAGAATGATCAACATTAAAAATAATGAAGCAAGTATAAGTAAAATTGCAATGAATGTAAGCATTTTATTCTTCTTTTTGGTTCTTTAGCTTTTCAATTTGGAGTGCAAAGTAATTACTTTTTTCGGGATAAAGCAAGGATAATTTTTGATATATTTTTAGAGCCTTTTCCAACCTGTTCAGTTTAATATAAATTTTTGCCAATGTCTCCGTTGCGAATTCTTCTTCGCCAGTAAGACTTTTCCCTGCTTTATCTGCAGCACTGTAAAAGGCAGATTTTGGCTTTTGAATACTTGGATTTTCTTTAATGAATTTGTCAAGGAGTTCGTCAATATTATGCTTACTAGCTTGCCTATGCTGGTCAAAACGGGATATCTCTTTTTTAGCTGACGGGGATGGTAAGGAATCAGTCAAAGAAATGATCTGTTGATTTACTATATTCTGATACAGTAATGAACGGTCACCAATATACAAAGCTGCAAGCTCTGTTGGATTTTCATAAAATATATTTTTTGATTTGTTTTTTGCAATTGAAAGCATTATTTGAATAAACTGACAATATGGATACTGTTTTGTCATCAACTCCAGTATGTCAAGATTAGGTCTGCCTAAAAGTAATTGAGGTTTTTTCAAATAATCAATTATTCGGAGATGTTCCATGAAGTTACCAGTTGTTTACTGCCCTGTTGAAAATGTCTTGTACAAGCATATCAGTCAGCTCATTGATAAGGTTATCCTCAATGGAAGATAAATCCTGACTGCTGTCAAAATCAATATAATTTGAAAAGGTAACCTCATAATCCTGATCAGGATTTATAGTATTTTCAAAAGTAACTTTTACTGAAATGGTCAGACGTGTCGTTGCAGCAAATTCTCCGCTTGTGATACTTGCAGGCCCGGTTTTGTATTGAGTTATGACTCCTTTAAATATCAGATCGCCTTTTGTATCGTCATGCGAAAGCTTCATTTCCGAGATAAACTTGTCTTTAAGTTTTTCGGTCAGCGTGTTCGACAGGGATGGTACAACGATGCTGGCTTGGTTGGTAAAAGGTATAACTGTGAAAGTCTTGATATCGGGAGATAATGTTGATCCTTTAAAACTGTATATACCGCATGAATTTATAAAAAGAGAGAAAATTGAAAATAAGAAGAGTGCTTTACATGTATTATGCTTTACAGTTGTCATAAGTCTATAAATCATCAAGATCAAATTCTTTTATTTTTCTGTAAAGTGTTCGTTCTGAAATTCCAAGCTCTTTAGCGGCAATTTTTCTTTTACCCTTGTACTTTATCAGGGCTTCTTTTATTAATTCCTTTTCCTTTTCAGCAAGTGAAAGACTTACTTCAGCATCTGATATTATTGTACTTTCCTGATATTCTTCCTTGTGGCCTGTTAAAGTGGCTTTAGGAATGTAGTGAAATTCCTTGTCTGAAAGAGCATTCCCTACCTGAAGCAGTCGGCTGGTTGCCATTTCAATGCTTGACTGAGTTCCTTCTCCCTGGTTTTGAATATTTGTCATCAGGTCATGTATCAGTAACTTAACTTCAGATACATCCTTTTTGATGTCTATTAAGAATTTGTAAAGCAAATCACGTTCTTTGAATCCGTCAAAGGGTTCATTAAATGTGTGTTCATATTTAACAAGTTCCTTCGTTTGAACGGGGGGAAGATATTCCTGTAAAATCTGAGGATTAATAAGTCTTTCCGTTTCAAGAATAGATATCTGTTCGATGATGTTTTTAAGTTGCCTGATATTACCCGGCCAGTATTGTGTTTTTAAAATTTCAAGTGAAGCTTGATCAAATTCGATAAGTGGGGTTTTATACTTTTCTGCAAAATCATTGGCGAATTTGGCAATTAGGAATGGAATGTCATCCTGTCTGTTTCTGAGAGGGGGAATTTGAATGGTCACTGTGCTGAGTCTGTAATATAAATCTTCTCTGAATTTGTTGTTCTTTGTCAATTCCAATAAATCTTTATTCGAGGCCGCAACTAAACGGACATCTGTTTTTTGCACCTTGGAACTTCCTACTTTAATGAATTCTCCGGTTTCTAAAACCCGAAGCAAGCGAGCTTGAGTTTCCAAAGGTAGTTCGCTGATTTCATCTAAGAAAATTGTTCCTCCGTTGACCGTCTCAAAATAACCTTTTCTTGCTTCATATGCACTTGTAAAGGAGCCCTTTTCGTGACCGAATAATTCGGAATCAATAGTGCCTTCGGGTATAGCAGCACAATTCACTGCAATGAAATTTCCATGTTTCCTTCGGCTTAAATGATGAATGATTTTTGAAAATGCTTCCTTTCCTACCCCACTTTCTCCACTTACTAATATACTGATGTCAGTAGGAGCTACTTTTATTGCTTTTTCAATAGACCTGTTTAAAAAGGAATTATTTCCAACAATTTCAAAACGGTTTTTAACTTCCTGAATTTTTGCGACTGAAACAACCATAAAATAATTAAGCTTTTATAACAAATAACGGAATTATTTAGTATTCATGATATTAATTGCAGAGCAAAATTAAGCTTATTTTGGAATATGAAGTCCTCTAAACAAAGTGGGAGAGAAAGCAATTTTAATGGTATTCCTAAAATATCTTCTTAAATAATTTTTTTCCATTAGTTTCGTAGAGGAATCTTTTCCATAAAATTTACTGGTAACCAATAAAATTATATTTATGCCTAAAATTCTTTACTATTTTGACCAGTTACTTGTTGCTTATAATGATTATATAGGAGGGTATTTAATCTTATTGCTGCTTATACCGACAGGGATTTTTTTCGCGTTCAAATTGCGCTTTATTAATTTGACAAAAATCGGCCATTCCATTCAGGTTGTCAGAGGTAAATATGACGACAAAAAAGATGAAGGAGATGTCAATCATTTCAAAGCGTTGACAACTGCACTTTCAGCAACAGTGGGAACCGGAAATATTGTAGGTGTTGCTCTTGCTATTTATCTTGGAGGGCCGGGAGCATTGTTTTGGATATGGGTTACCGGTTTTCTTGGGATGATCTTAAAATATGTGGAGTGTACTTTAGCACATAAGTTCAGGAAATTCAATAAGGATGGAACGGTTTCTGGAGGGCCAATGTATTATATGGAAATAGGGCTGAAAAAAAAATTAGGTCCTTTTGCAAAAGTATTGGCGGTAGTTTTTGCTATAGCAGCCATTTTATGTTCCCTTGGTACGGGTAATATGGCGCAGTGCAACTCGATGGCAGATGTAATGCAAAGTAATTATAGTATTCCTGTTTGGATTACAGGCATTACTGTTATGGTTTTGGTTATGCTTGTAGTCGTAGGGGGCATCAAACGCATTGGGGAGGTTACTTCCAGATTGGTACCTTTTATGGCAGTTCTTTATTTTCTGAGTGCAATCACAGTAATTGCACTTGACTTTAAAGCTATTCCCGAAACTTTTTATTTTATATTCAAGGATGCCTTTACCGGTGATGCTGCTGCAGGGGGATTTGTAGGCTCTGCTTTTATAGCTACAATGATTTGGGGCGTTCGCAGAGGACTTTTTTCCAATGAAGCGGGACAAGGCTCTGCACCTATTGCACATGCTGCAGCAAAAACGAAATACCCTGCACGAGAAGGAATTGTGGCATTGCTGGAACCTTTTGTGGATACTATCGTCATTTGCACCTTGACCGGATTGGTCATTATCGTTTCCGGAGCATGGGACTCCGGAATAAAAGGAGTGGGAATGACCGTACTGGGAATGTCACAAGGATTGGCGAAAATCGGATTGAGCAAACTTGCTGAACATATCGTGGCCATCGGACTTGTATTGTTTGCCTTGTCAACAGTTATCAGTTGGTCATATTATGGAGCAACTGCAGCAAATTATCTTTTTGGTGAAAAATTCATTAAACCTTATTATTACCTGTATTGCCTTTTTGTTTTTTTGGGATCAATTTGGGGGCTTGATTTGGTGTGGCATTTTGTAGATGCCGTTATTACCTTTATGACCATACCCAATTTAATCGCCATCTTACTTTTAACACCCGTAGTTGTTAAAGAAACAAAGGACTACTTTAAAGAAATGGGAAATCTTAAATTATTGAAGTAAGAAGAAGACTAAGTTTAATTTTTTGAAAGTATTTCGCAATTAAGGTTTTTTATTTTTAATATACTATTTTTGTTCCTTATTCTTAATTGAATAATTATTGAATTAGTGAGAAATGAAAAACTCAGATTCTTCAAAACGTGAGAGTTTCGGATCACAGATAGGTGTTATTGCAGCGGCTGCAGGCTCGGCAGTGGGTTTGGGCAATATCTGGCGTTTCCCATATATAACCGGGGAAAATGGTGGAGCTGCTTTTGTCTTGATCTATCTGGGGATAGTCATAGTTCTGGGCGTTCCGGTTATGCTTTCCGAATTGATAATAGGGCGCAAATCACAACGAAATGCTTTTGGAGCATTTAAAAAATTAGCACCCGGCAAACCTTGGTCTATTGTTGGGTTAATGGGTGTGGTAGCTGCCTTTGTTATCCTTGCTTTTTACAGTACTGTTGCCGGCTGGACATTGGAATACTTAATGAATTCCATTGCCAATCAGTTTTCGGGGAAGTCTCCCAACGAAATTAACCTGATGTTTGATAATTTCATTTCCTCAGATATTCGTCCTGTAATCTGGCAATTGGTCTTTATGTTTTTAACTGCATTTATCGTATATAAAGGAATTCAAAATGGAATAGAAAAAGCTTCCAAAGTCATGATGCCGCTTCTTTTAGTTTTGATCATTATTCTTGATATCAGAGCAGTAACACTTCCCGGTGCCGAAACGGGAATAAACTTTTTTCTGAAACCGGATTTTTCAAAAGTTACCGGACACACTTTTTTGATGGCCTTGGGGCAAGCTTTTTTTTCACTTAGCGTGGGAATGGGGTGTCTGATCACTTATGGTTCTTACATACAAAAAAACAATAATCTTCCAAATATTTCTTACGTCACATCTATTGCCGACACCTTTATTGCATTTTTAGCAGGTCTGATTATCTTTCCTGCAGCATTTGCCTTTGGCATTAATCCTGGACAAGGACCTGACCTTGTTTTTAAAACATTGCCAAATATTTTCCTTCAAATGCCCGGAGGTTATGTTTTTGCCATTATGTTTTTCCTTTTAATTGTTCTTGCTGCGCTTACCTCTACAATTTCAGTACTGGAGGTTGTGGTGACGTATTTTATTGAGGAATTAAAACTGAAAAGACATTTGGCAACGGTTATTGGAGCAGTTTCAATTTCTATTCTTGGGGTGTTTTGTACCCTTTCCTTCTCAGGATTGGCTAATTTTAAAATTTTAAACAAAACAGTTTTTGATCTGTTTGATTTTACTTCTGCAAATATTTTATTGCCACTGGGAGGGTTATTGATTGTTGTTTTTGTGGGTTGGGTGCTTAAAAAAGAACAGGTTAAAGCTGAAATCTCGAATGACGGAGCAAAAAAGGCCGTACTTTTTCCTGTTTTTCTATTGATATTGAAATTTATTGCTCCGATAGCAATTGCATTAGTTTTTCTTAATGGATTAGGTATTTTATAAACATTATTTCATCTTCTTTTCTGATGTTAAAAGGTATTAAGGATTTCTTTAATCTAGACCGGACTGAGGTTATAGGGTTATCGGTGCTGATTATTGTCATTTTGTTAGTCGGAGGATTAAATTTTCTGGTTCCGACTTTACATAAAGATAGTAAAACTGATTTCTCAAAAGCAAAGGAACTCGCAAAACTGATTGAAAAAACGAATAAGGAAAGAAAAAACAATGCGGGTTATAAAAAGAATAGGGTCAATATTGAGGGTAAAAGGACATATTTTTATTTTGATCCTAATAATGCGGATGCAGATACGTGGAGCAAACTTGGAATGCCGCAGTATAGGATCAAACGAATTTTAAAATATATTGAGAAGGGTGGCCGGTTTCATAAAGCAGATGATTTACTAAAATTTTGTGAAAATGATGAACTATTGTTCAATAATATCAAGCCCTATATTAAATTTCCCGAAATAGTTAATGTGAAAAAAGACACAGAGTTCAGGGATGTTTTACTTGACATTAATGTAGCAACTTCAGCAGACTTTTGTAAACTTAAGGGTATAGGTTTTGTTTTATCGGAAAGAATAGTTGCTTTTAGAGATAAGCTTGGGGGTTTTTATTCCGTTGAACAAATTTCCGAAGTCTATGGTATTGATTCCTTGACTTTTACTCGAATCAAGGAAAATATGTACGTTGAGGAAGGCATTAATGTTGAAAAAATTTCACTGAATCTTGCCAGTTTTAAAACATTTGCAGCACATCCATACATTGGTTATGACAGAGCAAAAAAAATATTAAATCTTAGAACTAAAAAAGGGGTATTCAAAGATTTATCAGAATTAATTTCCGATCATGTTTTTGATGAACATGAATACGCAAAGGCGATTCATTATCTTATTTTATGGGGCGAGGGGTAGTAGTTGGCATTTGTGGAAATAAAAAAAGCTGCTCAGCGGAGCAGCTTTTTTTATGATAGAATTTAAACTTTTATATTTCCTTTTTTTCAACAAATTTGCCATCTTTATCAAAAACAAAGCAAGTAGCTTTATCTTTAATCATGGTTTTGACGTTGATTGTTTCACTTTCAGGTCCCACAATCTTTTTTACTTCTTTGATTTCAATTCCTTTTAATTTCTTGAAGTAGTCGTTAACAGTGGCAGGATATTCCTCAAGTTTCAGCAACTGATAACTGTTGATCCAGTTTCCGTCAGCAGCAGCAAAATTTCCTGTCCATGCAACATTTTCAAGTGTAAAATCAACTTTGAAGGAGCCATCTTCGTTTTTACCCCAAACAGGTGCAACAGCAGCCGGGTATTTTTCCATAAACTTGGCATAAACAGCATTGTTTTCATCTTTAACCAAGTTGCCATCAACATCGAAAAGAATTTCCATCAGAGTTTCTTCTTTGGTGATTTCCGCAAGGTAATGATCTCCTTCGGCATCCTGATACATCATGTAAGTTGGTGTCAGATCCGGATAAAAAAGTTTAAGGTACTCCACCCCTTTTGCAGGGAAAGTGGCTTCGTCAACTAGCTTGGAACTTTTCATCCAATTAGCGTCAGCTGCAAATAATGCATTCCATTCGATTTCTTCAAACGTAAATGTCGCAAGAAAGTTTCCATCATCTTGTTTTGCCCAAACAGCTTCTGTATTCGGGTACATTTCGTTGAATTTTGCTTTAACTTCCTTGGGCACCCCATCTTTGTTACAGGCAGTGAACATGAAAGCAAACAAAGCTAAAAGTAACATAAATTTCTTCATAACATAAATTTTAAATGGTTTAATTGATAAGTCAAAATTATAGGGATTTATTTGTAACAAGTATGTTTTTTTTAAAAAAAGTCCCGATAATTTTTTAGAAAAAAATATTTACTTGATTAAATAAATTTTACCTTTGCACTCCCGAAAAAATATTAATTATTGAATAAAATATGGTAACAGTACAGGTTAGTGACAACGAGTCAATTGACAAAGCTCTTAAAAGATTTAAGAAAAAACTGGAAAAGGCAGGTATTTTAAAAGAATACAGGAATCGCAAGTTTTTTCAGAAAAGATCGGTGATCAGGAGAGGTGAAATTGGAAGAGCTATCTATAAGCAAAGGATGATTCAAAGTGAAAATTAGTCACTCTTGATAATGATTCAGGAGTTCATTAATTGGCTAAAATTTGAGCGAAGGGTTTCAAAACATACTGTGATATCCTATCAAAATGATATTCAAAAATTCCATGAATACTTGAATTTAACTTTTCCTGAAACAAACTTCCGGAAAGTTAAGGGATTACATATTAAAAGCTGGCTTGTAAATTTATTAGATCAAAACTATTCTCCATCTACTATCAGCAGAAAAATAGTTGCCTTGAATACATTTTACAAATACATGATTAAAGAAGGGCAAATGGACAGTAATCCTGCAGCAAATGTGCATGCTCCTAAAAGACCAAAGCGTTTAGTCAAGTATTTGGAAGAGAGTGATATAACAAAAATACTAGATCAATTTGAGTATAGTGATGATTTTCACGGGATTCGTGACAGGCTGGTGATTGAAATGTTGTATGGTACAGGTATAAGGCTTTCTGAGCTGATTGGGTTAAAAGACGATGATATTGATCTTACCTTATCGTTAATAAAGGTATTAGGGAAAAGAAACAAAGAAAGGCTTATCCCATTGAATAAGACACTTGCGGAATTGATAGATAAATACAAATCAGTGGTAAAAAGGGAATTCGCCAACCAAGCAACTGTTAGTTTTTTTCTCACAGACAAGGGTAAAGCTGTATATCCAATGATGATTTACAGGATTGTAAAACGATATCTTGACCTTTATGAATCTAAAACAAACGTAAGTCCCCATGTACTGAGGCATACATTTGCGACACATTTGCTGAACAGAGGTGCGGATATAAATGCAATCAAAGAACTACTTGGACATGCCAATCTTGCAGCAACCCAGGTTTACACTCACAATACAATTGAAAGATTAAAAAAAGTTCATAAACAAGCTCATCCCAGAGGGTGATAAATAAAAAAATTATGAAAATAGATATTCATGCAAAAAACATTACCGTAAAAGATTCACTAAAAGAATTAATAGATCTAAAGGTTGGGAAACTGAGTAACTTCCATAGTTTTATTGTTGGAACCGATGTTTATCTTCGGCATGAAGGTGAGGGTACAGATGCAAATGAAGTTCAGATTAAATGCAATATAAAAAACCTGACATTAATTAGCAAAGAAAAAGGAAATACATTTGAAAAAGCTTTGGATTTGGCTGTTGACAGCATGAAGAGACAGTTGCAAAAATCCAAGCAAAAATAATACAAATTAATTTGTATTATTTAAATAAACTTTTTCTAACTTTGCACTCCATTTTTTTTAGGGAATTTAATGGGGTATTGTTCTTTTAAAGATTGGTGGCATAAAAATTTGCCGATGTAGCTCAGTTGGTAGAGCAGCTGATTTGTAATCAGCTGGTCGGGGGTTCGAGTCCCTCCATCGGCTCTTTGTAGGGGAGGTTCCAGAGCGGTCAAATGGGGCAGACTGTAAATCTGTTGGCGCACGCCTTCGGTGGTTCGAATCCGCCCCTCCCCACGAAGTTTTTATAAAAAGCGGGAATTGCATCTCTGATGTATGTTTCGGTTTAACAATGCGGGAGTAGCTCAGTTGGCAGAGCGACAGCCTTCCAAGCTGTAGGTCGCGGGTTCGAACCTCGTCTCCCGCTCTAACTTGTGCAAACTCTGGTTGGTGCAGGTTTTAAGCCGATGTAGCTCAGATGGTAGAGCACGTCCTTGGTAAGGACGGGGTCACGGGTTCAAGTCCCGTCATTGGCTCGTTTAAAAATATTAACTGGTTTTAACAAATAAGATGATTTAATTATGGCAAAAGAAAAATTTGAAAGAGGGAAACCTCACGTTAACATTGGAACCATTGACACGTTGACCATGGGAAAACCACATTAACGGCTGCTATTACAATGATTTTAGCAAAAGATGGTCTTGCAGAATTCAGAAGTTTTGATTCAATTGACAATGCTCCTGAAGAAAAAGAGAGAGGTATTACAATCAACACAGCACATGTGGAGTATCAGACAAAAAACAGGCATTATGCTCATGTGGATTGTCCTGGTCACGCTGACTATGTGAAGAATATGGTTACCGGTGCCGCTCAGATGGATGGTGCAATCATTGTTGTTGCTGCTACTGATGGGCCCATGCCTCAAACCAGGGAACATATCCTTCTGGCAAGGCAAGTTGGTGTTCCAAGATTGGTTGTATTTCTGAACAAAGTGGATGCTGTTGATGATCCCGAATTAATTGAATTGGTGGAAATGGAAGTTAGAGATCTTCTTTCATTTTACGAATTTGACGGGGACAACACTCCTGTTATCCAAGGTTCAGCTTTGGGTGCACTTAATGGTGAAGAGAAATGGGTAAAAACAGTTCTTGATTTAATGGATGCTGTTGATGAGTATATTCCCGTTCCTTTAAGAGAAGTTGAAAAGCCTTTCTTAATGCCTATTGAGGATGTGTTTTCGATTACAGGACGTGGTACCGTTGCTACAGGTAGAATCGAAAGGGGTAAAATCCATGTTGGAGATAAGGTCCATATTATTGGATTCATGGAAAAACCTCTTGAAACTACAGTGACAGGTGTCGAAATGTTTAGAAAACTGTTGGATCAGGGTGAAGCAGGGGACAATGCAGGACTTCTTTTAAGAGGTATTGATAAGAATGAGATCAGAAGAGGAATGGTTATCGCTATTCCCGGTTCAATTACACCTCATGTGAAATTCAAGGGAGAAGTTTATATCTTGAAGAAAGAAGAAGGTGGTCGTCATACTCCTTTCTTTACGAACTATCGTCCTCAGTTTTATTTACGTACAACTGATGTCACAGGTGTGGTTCATCTGCCTGATGGTATTGAAATGGTTATGCCTGGTGACAATATTACGATTACCGTAGAATTAATAACACCGGTTGCTATTGATAAGGGCTTACGTTTTGCAATTCGTGAAGGTGGAAGAACAATTGGTGCAGGTAGAGTAACAGAAATCATTGAATAAAATCCAGTTTAGGGACACGGGTGTAGCTCAATTGGCAGAGCAGCGGTCTCCAAAACCGCAGGCTGGGAGTTCGACTCTCTCCACCCGTGCTTAAGAGTAAATAATATGTTTTCAAAAATTAAAAACAGTCTTAAATTGACTTATGATGAGTTGGTGAACAAAGTAAGTTGGCCAACATGGGAGGAACTGCAGTCAAGTGCTGTAATTACACTTGTTGCAAGCCTTATCATCGCACTCATTATTTTTATTATGGACTCAATTTTTGAGAACCTATTTAAATTGTTCTATCAATTGTTTTCTTAAGATTCAACTATATGCCTGATTTTAAGTGGTACGTTTTAAGAGTAATTAGTGGTCGGGAGACAAAAATCAAAGAGTTGATCCAGTCCGAGATCCAAAAAAGTAAATTGACGGATTATGTCCGGCAAATTTTGGTTCCGGTTGAAAAAGTTGTGCAACTTAAAGGGGGTAAAAAAATTACAAAGGAAAAGAATTTTTACCCAGGTTATGTTATTGTCGAAGCTATTCTGGATAATGAAGTTCAGCACCTGATAAAAAATGTAACCGGGGTATTTGATTTCCTTGGTAGTAAAGAAGGCCCAGTCCCACTCAGGCAAGCAGAAATTAATAGAATTCTTGGGAAAATTGAACAAGCAACTGATCTTGGAGAACATGTTGAAGTTCCATTTCTTGTTGGAGAACCAGTTAAAATAATTGATGGGCCATTTTCAGGATTTAATGGTGTTATTGAGGAAATAAATGAGGAAAAGAAAAAATTAAAGGTCGTTGTTAAGATTTTTGGGAGACGTACACCTGTTGAACTAAATTATATGCAGGTTGAAAAAAGTTAATTATTATGGCAAAGGAAATTTCTGGTTTTATTAAATTGCAAATTAAAGGTGGGGTTGCAAATCCTTCACCTCCTGTGGGTCCTGCGCTTGGATCAAAGGGTGTAAATATCATGGAGTTCTGCAAACAATTTAATGCAAGAACCCAAAATATGATGGGTAAACTTATACCTGTAGTCATTACTGTTTATATTGATAAATCATTTACATTTGAAGTAAAAACGCCACCTGCTGCTGCACAATTACTTGAAGTTGCAAAATTATCGAAAGGTTCAGCAGAATCCAATAGGGTAAAGGTTGGTTCAATTACTTGGGATCAGATCAGAGCCATTGCTGAAGATAAAATGCCGGATCTAAATACATCTAAAATCGAGTCTGCAATGAAAATGATTGCCGGTACTGCAAGAAGTATTGGTATTACTATTAAGGGCAAAGCTCCATGGGCAAATTAAAAAATTAATAAAGTGAAGCTAACTAAGAACAGGAAAATAGCCTTAGGGAAAATTGAAAAGGAAGCTATTTATTCGCTAAAAGATGCTGCCAATATGGTAAAGGAGATATCATTTACCAAGTTTGATGCATCCGTTGATATTGATATACGTTTGGGTGTTGATCCCAAGAAAGCTAATCAGATGGTTCGTGGTGTGGCCACCTTACCTCATGGTACCGGCAAGGAACTCAAGGTTTTGGTATTGTGTAATCCCGATATGGAAGATGCGGCAAAAAAGGCAGGAGCTGATTATTTTGGACTTGATGAATATCTTTCTAAAATTCAGGCTGGTTGGGTTGATGTTGATGTAATAATCACTAGTCCTGATATAATGCCCAAATTAGGACGTCTCGGTAAAATTCTTGGGCCAAGAGGGTTGATGCCTAATCCCAAATCCGGTACTGTTACAAACGATATTCCAAAAGCTGT
>Ga0265297_10008824_pt1 | contig 13289 bp, 7 predicted proteins | sample Munlanlwell13791_FD_192502 | JGI IMG/M metagenome (GOLD analysis project Ga0265297, IMG submission 192502) | Leachate microbial communities from a municipal landfill in Southern Ontario, Canada - Leachate well 137-91 | ecosystem: Engineered > Solid waste > Landfill > Unclassified | place...
TGAGGCTTCAACAAGCCCTGTGTTTTTGATTTCAGCAGAGACGCCAAATCCACCGGAGATTGTTCCAATCTCAACCCGTGGTCCTTCAGTGATTTGAATTGTTATCGTATCAGACCAGACACTCTCCACCCCACTTGTATCCTTTGCTTTCACCTTCACTGAATAATCCCCTTCGGTCATCCATTGATGGGTCGCTTGAACCGATTGTCCCGATACATTGGGGCCAAGCCAGGCGCTTTGTGTTCCATCGCCCCAGTCCCATTGATAATACAACAGATCTCCGGTATCAGGATCGGTTGTACTCGAAGTAAAGGTATAATCGATATTCGTCTTGCCTGAGGTCGGACCAGAGGGGAGAACAGGTTTCTCTGGGGGATGGTTGGTGGTTTCCGTGATTGTCAAGGCAGGATCACCGAATAAGTTCGTCTCATAGTACGCCCAGCGAATGCATGATCGACCGATAATCGGCAGGTTATCCTCTTTTGAATCATGATTCGCTCGTCCGATCTGTCTCAGGTTCTCTCCGAACACCGCATCCCAGAACTGACGATGCAACCGTTGTGAATCCCCATCGGTGCTATAGGACCAGAACCACCCGTACCGGGCGTTCATGATACATGCAAACGCGCCGTGTGTGGTTTTTATCGTGAAATGTTCCGCGATACAGTCCCCCGTATCAAACCCACCGGCCATACATCCTTGAGAATAGATAAAGCAGGTGCGGTTCGAAGGGTTCGTCAGACCGTCGACGTCATAATTGTCCAACTTTAAATTATAATTGTATGACGCATGACCCAGGTGATTGAGGATATGGACACCGTTGTTAAGAATTGAAATGATCGCTGATGGCGGCCAGTCATATCCCGGAGCATCATATAATTTAGTGATTACGTAATCATCTGTTGATATACCAACGGTGGTATATCCATCGTCCGATGAACCATTCACCAGTTGATCCATATAGGTGCCGCCGTAGCTTGCGATTCCATAGTTCCCAAGGTATTCGGCAGCTAAACATACTTTTTTCAGATACGGGTCATTGATATCTCTATTGATATATGCAACGGTTTTTGTAACGAAGTTATTTACCTCAGCTGTTGTACCGACACATGCTCTTCCGACATAGACCTCTGCGATGAGGTCAACATCGCCCCCATTGGCCCCATCATTTGGTTCACCCCATTTGCTATCTCCATCATAGTTATAGGGTCCATCGAGACAGGCATAATAGAGATCAGAAGGCATTGTTTCCTCATAATACGTCACGTTTTCATCCATCCCTGACACCCACAGCATCGGGGCAGCAACGACATCCGTATCACCCCCGATAAGAACATATTCTATCCCCCAATCAGTGTAGGCAGTTCGAATATAGTTCCGAATGCTCTCCAAATCACTCGCGCCGATATCGGTCAGTGTTTTAATCACGGTTATAACACCGGTGGTATCATGTGCTTCTTTTAATGGTTGAAAACTTGTTTTGAGTGCATCGGTCGTAATAATGAGAAGATCGTAGCTTTCAAAGGGCACAGGTGGATTTGTGCATTCATGGTGATATTGGAACGTCATCTCTGGATTATCGACTTTTTGTTGAACGCTGGTAATATCTTGAGGGAGACCGCGGTATAATGCTGATGGGGTGGTATTCTTCAGAGTCCTCACTGTAACCTCGAAGCTGGTGTAATAGTACAACTCCCCGGTGACCGGATTATATTGGATAGGATGCAGAAGAAGAACAAGAATGTGATATCCCCGAAACGACTGCACACCAACGGTTGAAAACAGGTTGCCTGGGTAGAACGCGTCAGACTGATAGATTGCTTGATTTGGGACCGGGATGGGTATGTCCTCTGTTTGTGACATCGGGATTGCTTGACTTGTTGGTTCTATGGTGAACCCCATACCAAGAACGATTTTCTCCCCCGGTAGAACCGTTATTTCACTTACTGTTGATTCCGGAGGTAAAAGAAGGAAGATTCCCTTCGAAGGGATCATTGGGTCTCCTGCGCTCCCCGCAGAATAAGCATCCGCCATGGTGACCCGGTCATAGATGGTTCCTGCGATGTCAATGGTCTCCAGAATGGGTGCGGGAAAAGAATACATCCGTTTCACATCTTGGTCAAAGGAAATCTGATTCGATTGCACGACAACAGAACTGATCATAAGAGTTGCTATCAACGCGATAAAAACCTGCTTATAAGTAACTGCTTTGATATTCGTATATCTCTTCATATTAATCCCCTATCACTAAAGGATATACACACTTCTTATATATAAACATGGATGCTGAACCCTCTTGAGTCCCCCCACCTAGCTATAAAAAAAACCCTCCTACCCCCCAAATTATCGATCATCCTAATTTTATACGAAGAAAGAAAGAACATCGATATATGGAAAACGATACAGGAACCGAAAAAAAACTTATATTCGTTTGAACCCACGATGCACAAACTGCCGTATAGAAAGGACCATGCGGTCCCGTCGATAGGAAAGAGGAATGGTAACACCCTCCCCCCATGTTCTTTTCTTCCTAATCTCCGAGAGCACTGAATCGATACGACAATCCGTTGAATCCACCACGGTGTACGCAAACCCTGCATAGGCCGGGTCATGAGAATCACTCCCCCCAGTACCCCCAAGATTCCATGCACGGGCGACTTTCGCGGTTTTCAGATTCGTCGCAGGTACGCTGCAGCCATTGAAGACTTCGATAGCGGAGATGTTCTTCTGGATTGGTTTGAGTTTTTCTTTTTTAATCCCAGAAAGAAGACGAAACAGATGGGGCACGATCGGTTCTCCCCCCAGATCAATCACACGCTCTACCGTTTCCTCCACAGAAAGATTCCGAGGGATATCCTCTGCCACGTTCAACCCAAGCAGGTGCCCATCCGCAGTCGATATCTCAATACCGGGGATGACCAGAAAATCCTTTGATCCGATCTTTTGCATCTTCCGACATCCCTCAATCGTATTATGGTCAGTAAGCGCCATTCCCTGCAGACCTCGTTTCTGTAACACCTTCATCAGATCTTCAGGGGTTCCGACCGCATCATTTGAAAAACAGGAATGCAGATGCAAATCTATTTTTAACATATGAGAACCATTCACTGCAACGTGGAAGCTTCCAATCCCTATTAGAAAGTTACGGTAGACCCCGTGCATCCTCGATTCATCCAGAAAAGAGAAATAAAAAGAAAGCGTTAAATAACCCATGATGATTGTGGCGGTTTGGGAGAGGCAGAATTATGCTATTCGAAAAAAACAAACAATTAAGTCTACATCGATTTGGTGAGTTAGAACTCGTGGATAAATCACTGTTTTTCATCTGTACGAATCGACGAGACAACTAAGCGTATCTCCTCTATCGTTTCGATGAGCCAAAGAAACTTATTTAAGGGTTTACCTCATAACTCCTCGAAACGCACAAAAGATTTTTCCTACTAGGTGATGTGGCATGCAGAACTATGGGATGGACGCTCCTACCGCGATAGAAGAGAAAAGACTTGGGACCGGTATCCAGGGACTTGATGAGCTGCTGCAGGGCGGGTACCCTGAAAAGAGCATCATCTTGGTTGCAGGTACCCCAGGGACTGGGAAGACGATAGTCTGCTATCAATACATACAAAATGGGATTCTCAATAAAGAAAAATGCCTGTTTTTGACCTCTGATGAACGGACGGAAAACCTGGTGCGCCAAGCAAAAAAATTCGGGTTTGATTTCGACGCGGCAATGACCAACGGTCAGCTGAAATTCATGTACCTCGATTTGGAAAAACACTCGGTGCATAAGGAAATGGAAAATGAACTCCGTCTGGGGAAGTATGCACGGGTCGTCCTTGATTCCCTCACCCCCCTCTCGGAAATGCCGGTATGGGTGGTGAACAGAGGCTCAGAAATCATCCCCTCCGCAGACGCCGTAACGAATACTCCTCTACCCCTGGATTCCATCCAAGCGACGCGGATGCATGTCCGCCGGCTCCTGAGGATTCTGCAGGAAAACGATTGCACCGCACTGGTGACCTCGGAAATCACCGAAGGATCCCGGAACCTTTCACGAGACTCCGTCTCCGAATTCCTCGTCGACGGCATCCTCGTTCTGGACCTCGACCCCTCAATGGACCGCAGGAAACTGACGGTCCGGAAGATGCGGGGGACGAAACACACCCTAAAACCCCGAGATATCGAAATCAGCAGTAAAGGCGGCATCCGCATCCTGTGAGATGCAGATCATCAGGAAAAACATAAAAAGTCACATCGTTTGTTCCCAACCGATGATGAAGGAAAGAACCCTGCCTCCCCCCGCGCTGCACACCCTGTTTGTCTCAAGGGAAACAAGCAATTGCCCGTTACTTTCTGAAATGATCCTGCTTGGCAAACGTCTGCATGACTACGGACTTGCGGACAACGAAACCGGGGTCCTCAGCCTTGATTATGGGAAACGGCTTTTAATCAATGCAAAAAACGTAAATCTCACAACAATGACAGCACAGGACCTTGTGGAAATCGTCGACTACGACCCGTTGAAAAACATCATGATGGTGATCGGTGCAAAAGACCCAAGCAGGCATACACCTGAGCATTGGATTGTCCAAAAAGCACGACACGATATCAACGCCCTCCTGCAGATCAACAGCCCTGCTCTTTCGGAGCGATTCCAAAACATGCTTCCCACAACACAGACAGACACACCATCAGGCAACCTGGAGGCTGCCAAAGAGATTTTACAGGCATTACGAGCCGGAAAAACAATCGTGATAAAGAACAAAGGACTTCTCTTCGCAGGCTTCAACATCAAAGAATTACACGACGCACTCCAACAGCATCTCGGGGTTCAGAAATGAAAATAAACGGGAAAGACTATCGAGCGTTATGGCAGGAAGGCAAGAGTATTTGCTTTATAGATCAGCGGAAACTGCCGTTCGCATTTGAGACCTTCATCGCCAGAACCGTGGAGGATGTCGCTGTCGCCATCAACGACATGATTGTCCGAGGGGCTCCTGCGATTGGTGCAGCTGCTGCCTACGGGATGGCGTTAGGAGAAAAAACCCCGGAGCAATCAGCAGCACTCCTTCGGTCGACCCGTCCAACCGCCTATGACCTCTTCCATGCGATCGAACATATGACCCACGTGATTCATCGCAATGAAGATGCGTTTGCCGCAGCGACAACCTACGCAGAAACCATCGTCACCCGCTGTAAGAAGATAGGGGAACACGGAGAGAAACTGATCCAGGATTCCGCGACGATCTTAACTCATTGTAACGCAGGAGCATTAGCCACCATCGATTATGGAACCGCGCTTGCCCCCTTACGAATGGCGCATCAACAACAGAAAAAAATCTTTGTCTACGCGGACGAAACACGACCACGACTCCAAGGGTTATTGACTGCCTGGGAACTCTACCATGAAGGAATCCCTCACGCATTAATCACTGACAACGCAGCAGGGTACTACATGAGGAAAAAAGACATCGACCTCGTCATCGTCGGAGCAGACAGGATCGCAAAAAACGGTGATTTCGCAAACAAAATAGGAACCTATGAAAAAGCGGTTGTCGCAAAGGAAAACAACATCCCGTTCTATGTCGCCGCACCAGCAAGCACGTTTGATCCGAAATTAAAAGACGGCTCACAGATCATCATTGAAGAACGAGGCAGACAGGAAGTCACCGAAGCCTCGGGGAAAACCATCATGCCGGATTGGGTGTCGGTGAAGAACCCAGCCTTCGACGTGACACCAAAAAAATATGTCACCGGGTACATCACCGAGGATGGAATCCACAAATAATCAGACGGGAAGAAAAGAAAACCGTTTATACACCAAAGACGATTCAATATCCAAGGATAAATGAAATATTCTGGAATGGATGCCTATGAAGCTGGAAAGTTTAGATGAGATGGAGGAAAGTAAACGATTCTTTTGCTGGTCCTGTGGGAAACAACTCCAGGCGGTTGATGAAATTTCACAGCGCATCTGCTTTCAATGTAAACAGAAGATCAAGGGGCTCCAAGAGGATGAGGTCTTCTTCTGCTGGGCATGCGGAAAACAACTCATCCAGATGAGTGAAATCGCTCAAGGAGTCTGCCATCCCTGCAAAGCATCGATCATCCGGAAGATCCAACCCCCTACAAAAACCACGGTTCTGCAAACAAAATAACCAACAAACCTAAATCAATAAAAGATTTTTTTTCTAGAGAGACTACTCACAGTTCAGTATGAAGCAGGCGTGAAAAAAAAAGAAAAAAAAGAGAATTAAGTGGTTTACTTAATTCCGATAACAAGAGGTCCAAGGACGAATGCGGACTTTACTGCTGACACGGCATTTGCATTCTGTGCATCTGCAGTGATGACAATGCTGATTTTCCCAAATCCAAGGATCATTCCAACACTCATTGGTGTTGTCGCACCAGCATTGAGTGTCGCTGCGGTCCCGGTTCCGGTTTTGTTGATCATTCCCAGAATACCGCCGGTGACAGAAATTGACCATTGGACACTGTTTGCCACGTTGGTCCCAATGTTTGATAAATCCGCTTTTATCCCAATGGGCCCTTTGATATTGCCGATTGATAACTCCGCAAGACCAGCACCCTCGATTATCGCTCCAATTCCCCAGTTCCCATCAAAGTCAGGTCCAAAGGTTTGGGTTTCTGACCAGGCACTGTTTAAGTAAATCCAATCGCCTTTGCCATCAACAGCAGGACCGGTAAGGGTGTCCATCCATGCATAATACACACCAGGGCCTGGGTCATACTGTGTCCATTCTACGGCAACCCAGAGTTCATCATGACCCGCGAGATCAACAGGGGTGACCAGAGGAACTCTTATGACACCCGTAATATCTAATGTTGCGGTGGTATCATTGACAATGATAGCGCCAGGTCTTGTTGGGGTTGTTCCTTTATCGTAAATATAAATTCTAATATCCATTGGAAGGGTAAGTCCATTATCCATGGAAAATGCCACATTGACGTCGGTTATAGTCCAGTCTGTATATGCTGCCATTTCATCTTGGGTGAGTCGTATACCAGATTTCCAGATGTATGGACCGGTACCGCCTTGGATACCAATAACGTTAGAAAGACCTTCTTCCATATAATATTTCAGTTCTGTTTCATCACGGAGTGGCTCAAAAAAATTTGTTGTCTTTTTCGTTGAAGTTAAAGATAGTTTTTCTGGCATGCTTCCTATCGCAGCAGCGGAGGTACCGACAAATAAGACTGCGATACACATGACTAAACCAGCCTTTAAAAATTTTTTCGTATTATTCTTCATATTATTCACCTAGATAAAATATATAGAGTTCCTTATATATAAGCTTATCTTTTAATATTTTATTGTCTTTGGAAATAAAAGTGCATTCCTTCCTAAGGGATGAAATCCCATCTACCGAATAAAAGAATAAATCGTACTAACTGCTCTCGGTTTTTTCCCGTCCAGCATAACTGTTATATATGACTTTATCCTATAATCATTATAAATAAAGAACGATATCATTATATAGAATAAAACCATGTAAAGTTTGGGGATAACACCAAAACATGAAGAGGTGAATCGTGTTGAGAAAAGAAATAGCATTATTAATTATGATAAGTCTAGTAGGGTCTCCTCTGATTTCATTCGGAGCCTTTGGATATGATACAGAACAGCAAATCAGCTCTGTTCCTACAGTAGTAACTGCTGAGCAATTTCTTACACCAAAACCGGTGAATATGGACCCATCAATCACTATCGTCCGCCCAGCGGCAGGGTATCTGTATTTATTTAAACTCCAACCCATTCAAATGACGCTTGCAAGCATGTTTGGACTAGGATATGCTGTCGTCGTCGGCCGGAGCATCACCCTGGACACCATCCACAACGACATCCATCATGTGAAGTTTATTGCAACACAACGATGGACCGGATGGGAGACAATCTCATGGGATTATCAAAAGCTGGACGGGTTAGGAGGAAACCTAGGTCTGACCTCAGGATTCTACACCATCTCCGCGATTGCTTATGATGAGACAGACCAGGAACTTGCATCCGATTCCATCAACGTGTTCTATCTCAAAATCGGTCGAGAGGATTTTGGTATCTGGGTGAATACAAAATATGACGGGGGTGAGACCATCACCACACCGCTGCAGCTTGGAATGACGGACTTCGCCTCGATGTTAAACACCGGTGAATCAAAACAGTTTAGCGTCTCCCTGCAAAGCAAAGACGATACGAACGTGGATTTACGGTTCACTCGCACGAAGATTATGAACAACACCGAGAAAGTCGTCGAAACGAAATGTAACATCATTACGACCTGTGATACCTCAAAAGAATATGAAGTCTCCGTGGAGATACGATTTCCGTTTATCATGTTGGATGGCGGCCAGCCCGTCGAAGATCATAATCCGTATTTCGCAACAAAGATAGGGTATCTATCTCATACAGGGGAAGGAAGTACCAACCATATCAATACTACTGTGTATATCGGCAGGGAGAATATCAGCGATCCTCGCATCTTCCGATTATCGATAAAACCAGAGGATATCGGAAGCGGTTCAAAACTCACCTTTTTCACGAGTTATTCGACCGTTGATGCGACTGGAAACGAGATATTCCAACGCACGTATTCCATCGCTTTCGAACCAGCAACCGAACTGACCATCACCTCAATCCCCCGTGAAGCAAAAATCAGCTATGACTTTGGGAGAAGCGCGGGTATTCAAACAAAAATCACCCTCAGAGCCGAAGGCGGAATCCTTGATGATATCCTCCAAAGCATCACCCTAGATCCGTTACCAAGCTACATGACCTTTGATTTAACCATTCTCGGGTCACGGGAATTTCTCTATGAAAGTGACCGCTCCTATAACATCTCCTATTCAATCGACTCGATACAAAACGGCAACCTCGTCTCTTTTGCTGTGGACGGTCTTCCCGCTCGGATTTCCGCGACCTGGGGTCTTTCTCTTGGAACATTAGGAGATCTTGCTGCGTCAAGTTATGCTGAACTGAACATGTCCGAGGATGTCAAAAGACTGGCGTTGTCGTTTTTTGGAAACGACCGTCCGTTCATCTCTCTGGAGAACTTCCCAAGAAAACTCAGATTTGAAAGTGGTGTAGACCTGCTCAACGGAACTGGGGATATTACCCTTCTCAGGGGTCTTGATGAGGTGCGGGCTATCAATATCACCCTGCAGCACAAAGACATGATCGTGACGAAATCCCTTGAACTGAAGAATAGCTTTGTCCAGATGAAATGGAAAATCGACCTGATCAACCACACAGGGTTTTTCAACATCACCAGAGACTCTGAGAGTGTCATGACGTTCTCCACAATCATCGACTATCACAACTGGACTTTCACCAAAGCACTGGAGCTTCGGAACAACAATCTTGAACTGTCGTGGGAGGTGAACCGACAGGAACGGACCGGACGGGTCCTGCTCACCCGCGATGCCGGCAGTGGGGACTCGACGCTTTCCTTTTCCATCGCCCATGAGGGATGGGTCCTCGACGACACCCTTGAGTTCAGAAACAATCATCTTGAAGTATTCTGGCAGCTGCCGACACAAACCAATACCCATGTGGAACTTGGTCTTGTCACGGCAGGGGGGGAGTTGTTCCACAACACGATTTCTGTCGTGGACAATGGAATAGAGTTGTTCCATCTTGGTTTTGGGATTCAAACCGATGACCGGTACGTTCTCTCCTGGGATTATGCCAACGGGCACATCTCGAATTTCCAATGGTCTGGTCGTCTCTTCCGGCTCACCGATGTCGATATCGGGGTGAACCTCGCAGGAGAACTGTTTACGATCAGTGCCGCCATCGATGTTGGAGAGTCAGGCTCGATTGAACTGCAGTTCAACAAACCAGTCGCAGTGACCTTCGTCGATACCGCAAGTGACACCTTCAAGATTCATGGGAACGTTTCGATAAACGCGACCCGGCGACTCCAACTCACCTGGGCGTTAGGGGATACGGGATATTTCACGGTCTATACTTTTGGGCAACCAATTGGGGACCAATTCAGCCTTGAGGTCGGGTATGACCCGCAACACACCGGGAATTACCAGCATGGATTCCGTCTGGTAGGGGAACATTTTATTCAGATAACCCGGACGATTCAGTGGTATTCCGTGAACGGGTCGCTTGTTCGGATCTGGATTCTGGGTGACCTGCCGATTCCTGGTGATTGGACGTTACAGGTCCTTTGGAACGGCCAATGGTTCTCAGTACCCTGGGCAAGGTAGTGACCATGGGGGAGCATACAACAAAAATCGGTCTGTGTATCCTTGCGATTTCGCTGCTGCTCCTCGCCAGCGGAGGGCCGAACCTGCTGCAGGCTCAACAGGGAAGCAGCCCGACAACTCTGGACCCATCCAGCGGCATGCGAGGCGGGTCGGTGGAGATCTGGCAGGATGAGTTCTTCAATGCTAGCAAGATCGACCAAGCACTCTCCGACCATATCGTCGTGAATACCACCATGGGAACCGTTAGTATGGAAAATACCTATCCTGCGTGGGTAGACCCCAGCTTTTTACGCATGAAACCCATCGTTATCGCAAATAACGGACAAGAAACGTTCACGGCCTATGTGGTCAACCTCACTGTCTCCTATGACTCTGATATGCAACTTGATTTTGATGATCTTCGTTTCACCGATCAGACCGGGGTTCAGCTTCCGTATTATACCTTTAACATCGTCAACGGCGTCATGTGTGATGCTTTTGTAAAAGTACCCTTTCTGCCTCCTGGACAGACCACGATTTACATGTTTTATGGTAATCCAACCGCCACAACACAAGGGAGCTTTTCCTCGATATTTTCCTGGCAGGACCGCACCCACCCGGATGTCATGGTCTCCTTTAAATCAGCTACGGAGGGAGCCTGGGACCCGGATGTGATCTATGGGATCGACCGGTTTCTGGTGACCTGGGAGGAACGAGTCGGACCGGAGGACATCGACATCCCCTTGCCGAATTATGAACGAACAATCCCTAGTGTGATTCATGGGAGAACCTATGACCAGAACGGGCAAAATCCGATTCCGAGTAACAACACCGATATTGATGTATCACTCCCCGGTTCGGATGCGTATCATGCGGAGAACCCCTGTAACGCGTTTGGGGCGGGAAAATATTTTGTGGTCTGGGAAGAAAACCCTGCGAACCAACCATTGAACCGCTATGAGTCCGATATCAAAGGTGCGTTGTTGTATCCGAATGGAACGGTTCAGATGCGCTTCTCGATCTGTACCGCCACCGGAGGCCAGTTCGACCCACAGGTCGCCTATGATAGTCAGAGCAACCGGTTCCTGGTCGTCTGGGCGGATGCACGGTTAGGCTTTGATGATTATGACGTCCGCGGGAGACTGTACAATTCCCTTGGGTACCCGGTCGGAACTGATTTTCCTATCGCGTATGATGCCCTGTATCAGGGGAATCCCTGGTTGTGCAGTGATAACCTCGGACGGTTTTTCGTTGCGTATGAACATGGTGACAGTGCGTCCCTCGGCCCCTTCAGCCTGTACGCCTATCGAGTCACCTCTGAGGGAACCATCATCCAGCCTCGTATCACGCTTGCGGTCGGGAGCCCCACGGTTGATTACATCTTCCCTGCCGTGTCGTTCAATGCGAAAACCGGACGATATTGTATCACCTGGAACGACGGGGATGTGAGTGTCGACCCGACGAGCCGGGAGAGCTACGATGGGAACATCTGGGGAAAAATCCTGAGCACCAACGGTGCGGTCATGAAAGATAATTTTATCATCGAAGCAGGCACGAGTTTCATCCGGAGTGTCTCGGTGCCGTATTTTGACACCATGTTTTTCGTCGCCTATGACGGCACGGTCGCGGCGAACCAAGATATCTACGGCCGGATGATTGCTGCCAATGGGACGGTGATGACCTTGCGACAGGAGCTGTCTGATGGCTCCTCGCAGAACGTTGATTGGAATGACCTGGCGGTGGGGGCAGGAAAACTGTTTGTCACCTGGGAAGACGAGCGGGATCTGGTCAGTCAATACGCAGACGTCTTTCAGTACGTCTGGCGCTCCGCGCAGACCGTCGGATCGGTAAACATCTCAATGAGTTTCGGGGCGGAAGAAGAACTGGTGACGCAAGCACACCTGATGTCGGTGCCTATTCAGCCGGAACAGTTCCGTGAATGGCGACAGTTTTGCTTCCTGAATACGCTTCCCCCCGCGACCGGGATGGTGTTTGATATCATGGATCAGAACGGGACCATCGTTTTGAAAGCGAACCTCGGGAACGGGCAGAACATCTCAGATGTGAACGCCTCCATGATTCGCCTGCGAGGCACGCTGACGCGTTCGTCTGCGCAGAACACGCCGGTCCTGGATAAATGGAACGTCTCTGCGTTCGTGGGAAAGGATATCTATCCGCCCTCGACCAGTATCACGCTGACCCCTGCGGAGCCGAACGGCGACAACGGCTGGTACGTCACAGCGGTCACCGCGACGTTTTTGGTCGTTGATGTGGATAGCGACCCGATCAACATCACCACATATTATGACATCAATGGCTTTGGGGTGGAGATCTACAACCCAGATTCCCCGCCTGTGATTTCATCGGAACGGCCTGATAATTTTATCGAATACTGGTCCAATGATTCCGTCAATGAGGAAGTCCCGCATCATCGCCTCGAGGGAATCAAGATTGACACCACCGCACCGGTAATCACCTTGTCTCAGCCACCGAGCATTATCCCTGAAGGGACCGCAAGGATTAACGGAACTGCAACGGACTATACCTCAGGATCAGGAATCCATCAGGTAACGATCTATATCAATGACGAGAACGTCTCCGATATGGTGTTCAACGGGGAATCACGTGTCTGGTTCGATTGGAACTTTACCGCAGATCGCGGGGAGACCTACGACATCTATATCGTAGTGTTCGATAAGGCGGGAAACAAGATGGAGGAGCGGAAAACCGTATTCTGCCCGGATTACGGGGTCTATGAGATCGGATACATCTACTGGTTCAACAACCCCAAGATACCGGTGCAACTCCTGGTCAGTCTTGGTCTTTCGATTGCGGTTGCGAATAACTTCCTGTATGTCATTCTTCCTGGAGTCCCGAGCGATGCAGCATCAGTGAAATTCGTCGCTACGCAATTGTTCCTGAAGAAGGAGTACACCTTCTGGGACATGAATCCCTCGGATGGCTGCTCTGCGGAGCTGCTGGTCCCGCTTGGGACGTATAAAATAAAAGCATACACGTATGACGCCTCAAGCAACCCGCTTGGGGAATATACGATTATCACCAAGATGTTGATT
>Ga0265297_10008825_pt1 | contig 13287 bp, 12 predicted proteins | sample Munlanlwell13791_FD_192502 | JGI IMG/M metagenome (GOLD analysis project Ga0265297, IMG submission 192502) | Leachate microbial communities from a municipal landfill in Southern Ontario, Canada - Leachate well 137-91 | ecosystem: Engineered > Solid waste > Landfill > Unclassified | place...
TAATAATATCAACATGTTACGCATGCACGATCACTTAAAATACCCTTATTTTGTTGCTTTTTATGAAAATAGGGTTAAAGTTGGGTTAAAATTTTATCTGTTTGAACAATATTTAATTTGAAAAGACTTTTGTCATAACCTGATTTCTTTATCTTTCAAAAGTCATAGTTGTGCAGATTCTTTTATCGGTTCGAATTCCACTCTATCCCGACCATTGGCTTTGGCTCTGTACAGCGCCGTATCAGCTCTGTCTATAGCTTCCTGAATTGATTCATGGGATTGATATTCCGTAACACCAACAGAAATTGTAATTCTGAAATCAGCGGGCATATTGTCAAACACTATTTGTTTTGCTATTTCCCGAACTCTTTCAGCACATTCTATTGCTTCCTGTTTCTCCGAATGAGTCAGAATGAGAATAAACTCTTCGCCGCCATAACGCGCGATGTGGTCAATGTTTCGAAGATTCTTTTGAGCTTCCTGAGCCACTGTTTTAAGAACAACATCCCCGGCTGAATGACCGAACGTGTCATTTACTCTTTTGAAGTGATCCAGGTCGAATATACAAATAGAGAAGTAATTGATTCCTCTGTCTACAAGAGCTTTTTCATGTTCTAGAATTTTATACATTTGGCGCCGGTTAAACACCTCTGTTAACTCATCTATAATGGCAATTTTCTCGATAGTGGCAAGAGCGTGAGCTATTTTATTTCTGAGCGTGGTAATGTAACCGCCAACCAGCGAAAACCAGGGAAGAACCACTGCCAGAATCACGATATTCAACAAATCAATCTTGTTGATTAACTGCGGATTGATTTTATAAAGTATAAATATAACCAGAGAGTAATTGATAACGGCAAAAGCAGAGAGAAAAAGAAACTGCCATACATTCAATCTGAAAAGACCGAAGACAAAAACGACCAGATAGGTAAGCAATACAACGCTTCTCACGGAATCAGCATAATAAACAATCACCATTACCCAGAATGTTGCAATAATCATCTGAAGAAGGGTCAAGCTGGGATCTTTGAATCTCTTGTTAAATCCGCTTCTGATTGTCATGTATATAATTAAATTGCAGAAAAGAATGCCGAAGAAACTGAGAATAAGAACATCTGACGTCAACCGGCTTATTTGTCCCTGCGAATAAACAAAAACACAGATGGCCAGCCACATCAGATAAGACCCAAAAGCCATTAAAAACCGCTTGAGCCTCAAGGCCTGATTAAGATCGTCTTTAGGGAAAAAACTTAAAATAGCAGCCCCCTATTTTAAATAATTATATGCTTTTTAACCCTATAATCCCTATACTTATAGTTGTCAATAATCCGATTATTAAAACAATTTATCAACTATGAGTAACAGGAATTATCTCATACCGCCGCGGCGGTAAAATAAGGTTGAAGTTCGCTGCATAATTCTTCCGGAACGGTCGGACAAATAATTTCATTATGCAACTTTTCAAAATAATTTAAATCACTCGTTCCCAACGGATTAACCACAAATCGCGGCACAATTTTTCCTTGCACGCAAAAATAACGGTTGTTTGTCATTGTGGCATAGAATGTCATATTGAAACTTATAAAATCATTAGCGTGCAAATAGCTAAATACCCTGGATAATCCTGTCAGCAGTTCATTAAAGTTAGCTTCCGTTAAATCAAAAAATGATGTTTTGTCCTTAAAAATAAAATCGATTTCTCCGGCCATACCTTTTGGCGCAAAACTCGCCAACCAACTGATTGTACCTGTGCTGGCAATAAATCTTTCTTTAGCGTTTTTCTCCAAATCAACTAAATTACGCCATAAGTTTTCTCCATTTGTGGCATTAGAGTAATTTTGGGCACTGGCCAGAAGGCGCTGCATAAAATTAGTTGGTTTATTCCCGGCTATTGTCTGTAAATGGGGATGAATCAATCCGCCGCCGGCGGGCGGCATATAATTCCAGTTAATTGAACAATATTTAAAGCCCAAATTCAATTCAGCGGCACGATGAAAATAATCACGGCAGACGGCGAAACCATCGTGCATTGTATCCGCCGTCAATTTATCCATTCCGAGGAAATGTTTTGAAGATAAAATCGCCACGTTGTTACTTTGATCATAAGGAAAAGCGTTAGGAAACAGGCATGCTTCTCCCCGTCGAAACTTCCCTTCTTTGATAATATTAGGCATAAAATTAGGAGTTGTTTTTTCAAAAAGATCCGGACAAAAAGGACACAAAGATTCAGGTGATTTTTCCAAATATAAATCTAAATCCGGTTTTTTAATTGGACGCACTCGATAAGGCAAAATGCGGGTCGATACACCGGTGATTTCATCATAACGTATTTCAATGGGAAGTTTCTTTTCCTGAAAACCGTTAAAATGATCAAGGTAACAACCTGTTGTTAGTTCCCTCTTAAATCCGATATCTTTCATAATGTTTCCTTTCCGGCATTATTAATATGATGCTCTTGTCTGGCAGTATCAGACTTTTGGTCCCTTTTCAGACTTTGAAAAAGAAACCGGTCAATATTGCGTTGAGATAAATCGCTATTTAATTTTTCGTTTAATACTTCCAGAGAAATTTCCATTCGTGCGGCACCCCTATGTCCGCCTCCTTTACCAATCAGGCCAAAAGCTCTTTGTGCAATTGCACCGCAATCATGTCTGTAACCATCGCCGCGAAAAATAATGATGAATTTGTCATCGACGATTCCGGCCACGACAACGTAGTATGTGCCGATTAAGCGCAGATAAAAGTCAGCTATCTGAACGCAAACATCAGCACTTTCCACATTTCCCAGAAAACAAACCCGTTGGTCGCGAAAGCGATGCATGTGATGATAAGCATGATTATAATATTTTAAAAAACTTTCCGGTGTCTGATTAAGCTCAATGCGACGGATGAACCGCATATTGGCGTATTTTGTATGATAGGTGTAAGCGCTGATATCCTCAAAAACGGTTTCACGATCAAAATTATTGGTGTCCGTCTTGATGCCATAAAGCAGCGCCGTATGTAAATTACGCGGAATTTTCACACGTGCGCAAAGCAAATATTCGGTTAAGATGCTGGACAGAGCACCATACTCAGGCCGGATATCTTCCACCTGCGCCTGCCAATGGCCTTCACGCGGATGATGATCAAAAACAATATGCGGTTTTATGAAGTTTGATTTATCAGAAAGAAAAGAAGGTTGAGCATCCAAAAAAGCAATCAACCGGTAAGAATTCAAATCAATTTTATTAAGCAAGTGAATATGTAAACGCATGGAAGAAACAAATTCGATATTCTGCCGTCTGATCAATGGTTCTGTGGAAACGAAAACACTTTTAGCCAGATTTTTGGTCTGCTGAAGTATTTCGCGCAAAGCCATAGCCGAAGCGATGGCATCGGGATCAGGACTGCCGTACATTAGCAAGGCTAACGAATCATCAGGCCTAACTACCTCCATAAGCTTTTGGAAATTAGATTCTGTTTCTTTTTTGATCGAAATGGATTTTATTTTCATGGTTTGGTCAGAGGAAATTTACGATTGAGCCTCCTCAATAAACAAATATTTTCCCGGGATGATCCTTAACAACCTCACCGACAATGACGGCATTAACGATTCCGGATCGGCACATTTTTTTAACAAGATTTTGCGCTTTATCACCGGGAAGACTGAAAAACAATCCTCCCGCTGTTTGCGGATCAAAAAGAACATCAAAAATCCACTCCGGGCAGGTCTTCTCTTTCTTAATTTGCTTGATGCGGAAATTTTTATTGAGGTAAAGTCCGCCGGGAATAAAACCAGTTTCCATCAATTCCCGTACTCCGCTAAAAACCGGTATAGCCGAGGAATTTATACTCAGGCCGACATTGTCGCCGTCAATCATCTCACAGGCGTGTCCCAGAAAACCGAACCCGGTGATGTCCGTACAGGAGTGAACGCTGCCTGCAGCAATCATCAATTCCGATGCTTTTTTATTAAGCATGGTCATGGAATCAATCACCTGTTTCATTTGTTCATCAGATGCTTCTCCGGCTTTAATAGCGGTGCTGATAATTCCTGTTCCAAGAGGTTTTGTTAAAATTAACTTATCGCCAACCTTCGCACCTCGATTAAATAATACTTTATCAGGATGAACAATTCCGGTTACAGAAAGGCCATATTTAATTTCGTTATCTTCAACGCTATGCCCACCGATAAGCAAAACTCCGGCTTCGCGCATTTTATCCAATCCCCCGCGCAGTACTTCTTTTAGCACGGATTTATCCATTTTTTTTACCGGAAAACACACAATATTCATAGCAGTGAGCGGTCTGGCACCCATGGCATAAATATCATTGAGTGCATTAACAGCGGCAATCTGACCAAACGTAAACGGATCGTCAACAGTTGGAGTAAAAAAATCAACTGTTTGAACCAAAGCAAGATCAGCGGAAATTTTATACACTCCTGCATCTTCCGCGTGTTCAAATCCGCTTAGCAAATTCGAATCTTGAATGAGCGGCAAATCGCGCATAATTTCTGATAAGTCCGCCGGACCTATCTTACAGGCTCAACCCGCGCTGCGTACTGTCTGAGTTAAACGAACAATCTTTTTTTCTTTCATTATTTCCTCTTTAAACATTGGCCAGAACTTCTTTTAAAATAAGCGACATCAAGTTGCATGGAACCTGCCACCTGATAGGTGTTAATTCCAGGTAAGGTCACGTCTGTTTTTTATTGTGCTCCTTTCAGGCACACTCCCGGTCAAAAGATAACGAGGCAGCAAGAAGGAGGTTCACCGGCATACGCCGGGCAAGAGACCGACGACCCCGGCCTGCGCCTGGGCAGGCTCCGCAAACAAAGTTAGCTGAAAACCGGGCGTGCATACCGCAGGGAGCACATGGCAAACAAAAATATTTACCTCTCCGGTAATTACCATTTGCAAGATGATAATTGCATGCGACTTGATGAGAAGTATAAGAAGAACAATTGCGCATGTCAATGAATTCTTGACCATAAAATTAGGACCATAATACAATTAAAGCCCCATACCGTATGACGGTTATGGGGCCTTAGTTGTATTCAGAACGATGATTATAACTATTTTTTCTTCACCACTTCAATTACAGCCTGAACTCTGCGGTTTTTGTTTCTTCCTTCCTGAGTGTCATTGCTGGCCACCGGCTTTGTCGATCCATAACCTACAGCAGTAACACTGGACGCATCAATCCCGAATTTGTCAATCAGGTACTTTCTGACACTATCGGCACGAGCCTGAGAAAGTTTCATGTTATTTTCCGGATTATTGAATTTATCGACGTTGTCGGTATGGCCTTCGATTATAGCCTTAGCGCCAGGATTAGCTTTCAAAAAGGTAGCTACCTTTTTGATGTCTTTATCATATTTATTCTTAACATCGGACTTGGCTGTATCGAATATTATATTGAGCGGTATGAAGATCTTCTCAGTTACCGGTTTTTCATCTTTGGGAGCAGCTACTTCCGCAGGAGCGGTTGGAGTTTCTTCCTTTGGTGCAACCGTCTCCGCCGGGGCAGGTGGTACTTCAGCCTGAGGAGCTGTTACTTCTACCGGAGCTGTTGTTTCTGCGGGAGCGACAGATGTCTCAGCCGGGGGAGCAGCTTCTTCCGCAGAAGCGGCCGGTGCTTCCTGCCGGGGAGGAGGAACATAACCATCTTCCCACCACTGTTTAGCGGCAAGGGTAGTTCCTGCCTTTACTTCTGCCTGTACTGCAGCAACATAAAAAATCACCATTAAGACACTTGCTAAAATGAAACATTTTTTCATAATCTTCTCCTTTTGCTGATGATTTTATAAAAACAGATTTTTATTCTTCTTTTCAAAATATGAAAACTATGTCGGATTACGTTGATAGCTATACTAAAATAGATTTTTTATGTCAAATTATATGTTGTTAATTTTTGGTTGAGGCACACAATATCTCTTATATCTTTGATTATGTTTCATCAAAGCATGTATGAATCAATTATATCGCTTGAGTTCAAAAAGTTTCTTATAATGGGTTGAAACAATATGATAAAAACGATCCTGCGGAACGTAGATATAGGGCACGTCATCTTCCCTCCGGTAAAGAAAGTGAGACAAAATCATTCTGTTGACTGCCTGATGTCCGACGATCATAATATTCTCCAGTTGCTGATTCAGAAAAAACGATTTTTTGATTCCCTGTATTATCCGGCTTTTCATTGTTTCATAACTTTCACCTCCCGGATAAACATAATGATATTTATCCGCTCCACGCTTTTTAAATACTTGGGGAAACTTGCGCTCAATCTCTTCATACGTCATTTTTTCGCAGATTCCCGCGTTGATTTCATCAAACTCTTTGAGAGAAATAACCCTGCAATCATCCTGCATTGCACTAATAGCTTTGGCCGTATCGATGGTTCTGACTTTTGCGCTGGTAAATATATAAGAAATCTTCTTTTTTTCAAAAAAAGTCCCGAGGGCAGCCGCTTGTTTTTTGCCCTTTTCTGTTAATTTTGAATCGCCACCTATGCGATTCTCGACGTTATCTTCTGTTTCAGTATGACGAATAAGAAAAAGATTCCTCACTTCATCAGTTACCAGATAGTCACGCAGGCGCTCATAAAAAGGAATCACGTCGCTGTGCTTTTCCTCGATAATCATGTTTTGCAGAGAATCTACACGGATATAATTTCGTTCCACCTTCAATGGCTCGTAAATCATCTTATAGTAGTCAATTCTTTTTAGGAACTCTTTTGTCGCCTTGTCTTTGAGATGAGCAAACTCAGGAAGCTTAATTTTTTCCCGGATGCTCAAATTTAGAATATCTTCATCATCGTTAATACATTCAATAAAAAGAATCGGATGATCATCCAACTGTTTTTCAATTGTTGCGCGTCGCTTTCTTCTGGCGTTATTCGCATCCAAAATTGCAATAAAACCGCTATTTCGCAAATAAGCCTTTGCTCTTTCCATATTAATGCGGGCAAATTTTTCCCTTAAACCCATAGCAGCAGAATTCTCCGGAGAATAAAATTCGGAACATGCCGTCTCCTGTATCGGCAAATAAATCCTTCGCAATTCTCCATTATTGAATATGCGGGTTGGAATACCATCCCTTCGAAAGGCATCCCGGAGACGAACGGCTAGTGTGGATTTACCGCGGGCAGGCAGCCCCATCAAAACAATATACAATTTTTCATCGCTCATATCTTACACTGATAAATAAAGGGGGAATGTTTTCCCCCTTTAATCATAATCAAAGTTGCGTTAAAAAAGGACTCCTCAATCAACAGCAATCATTACATTGGACGCTTTTACAATCGCATAAGCTTTTTTGCCTGGTTTCAAACCAAGCTTTTTCGCTGATTCTTTGGAAATAATTGAAACAACCTTAGCTCCGCCTGTCAGTTCTAAAAGAATTTCTGTATTTACAGCACCCTCTGAAACCTTGATTACTTTTCCCTTTAAAATGTTGCGCGCACTTATTTTCATGGTGTTCTCCTTTTGTTATATCATTAGAAGAAAATGTTACCAAAGATTCCCACCTGCCGGTAAAATTATAAAGAGAACGAACTTTTATGTCAATGAAATCCTGGCTACAAATATAGCATGTATTTATAAGCGATATCAGTTTATGGTTATGGCACAAGTTTTTCTTTTTTCATCCATGCTTCTATAAGCTGCAGAGCTTCTTCGTACTCTACGCGTGTATTCCATCCCAATTCCTGCTTTGCTTTCGAATTATCAATATCGTTATCGCGACCCATCATACCAACATTGTGTCTGGTAAGAGTTGTCTTAAGATGAAATGCGGCAAAGAGCGCACCAATAAAACCGGCGCTGAACCAGGCCAGGGCAAAAGGTATTGAAACAAACGTTGTTACTTTAACATCTTTTCCCATGAGTCCGGCAATGTCTGTAAAATACCGGCGCCACGTAACTGAATAATCATCCCTTATATGATATGTTTGTCCAGCCGCAATTTCTTTTGTTCCGGCAAGCACCAGGGCATCCACCAGATTTTCCACATAAAGTAGACTCGCGCTCCAGCAACCATTGTCGATAAGAGGAAGAAAAGGCTTGCTCAGATTATCTACAGCATCACGAACCCATACGCTGCCTGGACCAATTACATTGGTTGGTCTTATTACTGTTCCGGAAATCTTTCCATCGCGGTGACAATTCCAGACTAAACCCTCGGCATCAAGCTTGGCATCACCATAGAAGATACCTGTCTTGTACACCGAATCGCTCTCCTGCAATCCCTTACGATGCTTCGTCCCCAGACCTGTGGCCACAACGGAGCTGACATATACAAAACGTTGCACTTTGCCGGCTGCTTCCTCTAAAATATTTTTTGTTGCTTTGTATATAGTATCGTAAAATTCTTTTTTTGTGCCCCAGTAAGTAACTCGTGCAGCCAAATGATACACCGTATCAATGTCTTTACAAATGCCACTGATTGTTTCAGGCATGGTAAGATCACCTCTTACGATAGAAACACCCATTTGTTCAAGATCTCCTGTTTTTTCACCGGGCATGGCCAAGCCGGTAACATTAAATTTATTATCCACGAGTCTCTTACAAAGGACTTTACCGATAAATCCACCGGCACCGGTAACCAGCACATTTTTTCCTTTATTTGTATTCATTACGATCTCTCCTTAGCGTTAAGGATAACTGATTCCCATGCGTAATAACAGCAAAAAAAAAAGCGGGCACAAAGCCCGCTTTTCGTTTTCAGATGAATCAATATCTAATCCTTCTTAGGTGGCTTCAATAAAATAGCTGCCAGAACCATTCCAACAATCGCTAATACTGCTGTCGGATAAAAGGCAAACGTATATGTTCCAAAAACATCCTTGGCCTGGCCGGAAATAATGCCACCAAGAATAGCACCGATACCATAGGCAAAGAACACGACGCCATAATTACGCGCATAATTTGTCATACCGAAAAATGTTGCGGTTGACGTAGGAGCAATGGCCAGCCAGCCGCCCAAACACATCCAGAAGCCGATAAAGGCAATGATGTAGAGATTAACACTACCACGTACAATGTTGAGCGTTCCTCCATTAAGAACTACAGCACCCTTTTTCTGATCAGAAGCGCCATCCTTTTCGATTGCCGCAACTATAGATGATTTGATAAGCAATTTGCCATCTTTTTCACTGATGCTCCCTTCTTTCAAAACCAGACCTTCTGCCGACTGTGTGACATTACCCGGTTTTATAACAAACATTCCCTTGGTGAGGTTAACCTTGCCGTTTTCAGCAACAACATTGCCCTGACTGAGAACTGTTTTGCCGTCAACATTCGTGACAAGATTCGGAGAAACTTCGATCGTACCCTGGGTGGCTTTGAGCATAAGGACAGAAGCCAAAAGAATAATCGCAAGATTAAGAATTGTAGCATATTTGGGTGTAATTTTGTCGGTAAGCCAACCGAATACCGGACGGCCAAGCGCATTAAAACAGGCGAAAACACCGACGAGTGATGCCCCGGTGCTGCCGGCAATCAGAATAACTTCGTTCCCGACGGGTTTCGAAATACCAATTGCCATCAATCCGGCAAGACTGCCAATAATAAAGCACAGGAAAAGTCCCCAATAAGCCGGGGTTTTTACCATCTGGCCGGCATCAAGGTTAGCGGCGGCGGCTGCGCCTGCTGGAGGAGTCCATCCTGCCGGTTTCCAGCCTGCAACGGGAAACGCCAAAGGCAAAGAGAGAATTACAAGGATGATACCGAATGCGATTCCAAAATATAAGAATGTCGAAAAAAGTCCAGCAGAAGGAATCAGAATATCGGCAATTTTACCTGTGATCAGAGCAGAACCGCCAAATCCTGCAACGATAAGACCAACAGCAAGCCCTTTTTTGTCGGGGAACCAGCGTGCTCCCACAGCGATAGGACAACCGTATACAAGCCCAACACCGGATCCTGCGATAACACCGTAAGTAAGGATCAGCATGGTGATACTGTTTGCAAAACTGGAAAGTATCCAGCCAAGGCCAACAATAATACCGCCAATGATGCTAAGCTTCTTTGGACCAAGCTTTTCCATGATCCGTCCGCCGAAGAACATCGTAACAGCAAAGAACGCCAGGAAAACCATGAAAGGCAGGTTACCCTGAAAGGCGGTTACGCTGAATGCTTTTTCAACAGGTCCCTTAAAAATACTGTACGCATACACCGCTCCCAGACAAACGTTCATTACCAACCCTAAAATAACATACAACCATCTGCCGCTTTCTGCCGGCATGCCGAACACCTTCGTATCACCAGCCATCAAACACCTCCTCCTCAAAAATTAACAAAAATTTGAATTCTTAAATTTAGGCCATTAGGCAGAGGCTTATATGGAGAAAGGGTTCATCTGTCAAGGGAATATTGATCAGCTACAGAAACGATTACTTCCTTATTAATAGGTATTAAATGTTTCGATGGATACTATTTTATTTACCGAAGAACAGAAACTCCGAAACTGGCAAATTTAATTTTGAACCCGTGCTTGGCTGCCAAAGACTTTATTTGCGTAACTTTGTTTAAGTCCGGTCTAAAACCAACAGAGAAATCTTCCTGTGTTTTGCCCTCAAATGCCAGTATCATGGTTTCCGCCATGCAGGAATAGATAAACCTTCCTTTAATGGTAATTTTAATCCAATTTGGGCAGTTTCGGGAGGTTCAATCACGGCTCCGTCAATAACAAGAATATCTTTGCGCAATGCGCAGATGTCTTCCGGAATATTGCGTGGAGAAGGAATATCGCAAATAATCGCATTTTTTTCAGATTGTTGACTGTCGCGGTAAATGGGACTTCTATGGCAGATGTCGTAAATATTATAATATCCGCATCTCTTATCACATCATCGAATGCCAGTCCTTTATCAACGATACTTGTTTTTGATTTCTGAGAGGCGAGAAACTGCTTGAGTTCGGTAAGTCTCTCAGCATTCTTTGCCAGCAAAAAAATAGTATCAGCCCTGTCCAAAAATCCCAGGGCACAGTTCTGACCTATGGCATTTGTCGCGCCGACAATCGCAATTTTTGCCTTTGCTAGATCAATTTTGCGTAATGCCGCAGCACTTTCCAGTGTTTCCAAAATTGCCGCTGCAGCGAGACTGGAACCGGTTGTTACAGACATGGATGTTTTTTCGGCAGTTACCTGTCCGCCTTTGCCGGCAATTCCCATTAAAGCTCCCAGTCCTATTACCTTTGCTCCCATCCGCTCTCCCACGCGAACCGCTTTTAAAATTTTATTCAGAACCGTTTCTTCCTTCATGGCCAACACTTGTTTGGAAAGCAGAGGGCAGACAATAAAACAACCGTCGATTACATTTCCTTGAGCCGAACGCAGATTTTTCGCGTGGTGAATTTTAAAAGGCGGCAGAATTCGTAGTATTATTTTTATGAGCCATTGCGGTTAAAGCTTTGATATAAAGACATAATCATGAATATTTTGCATTTCAAAAGGATTAAGAACAAAAGCAAATTTATTCATGCAATACTACTATCCTGGTTTGCTGAAATTTTATTGACGATAGAATTTATAGGAGGAGCGTCTTATATGTCAATCGTTAATATACTAATCAGATCTTTCCTTAGCTTCAATTTACCGGTAATCTTTTTTTAAATTGATTTTTTAAGATAAATAAGTTTAAAGGAATAATATATTTCAAAGGGTAAATGTAATGTCTATTCGGTACTATAGCACAAATCGTAATTTGAAAAATGTCGCGGGGATTACTCCTTTTACCGGCAAAGTTTCTTTTAAAGAAGCGCTCCTTAAAGGGCAGGCGTCGGATGAAGGATTGTTTATGCCGGATACCATTCCCCAGATTTCCTTAAAAGACATTCAGAAATTGAAAGGCAAACCATACAGTGATACAGCATTTCTTGTTGCCAAAGCATTTCTGGCCGATGAGTTTCCGCCGGAGACTCTTAAAAAAGTGGTAAAAGATTCTTACAACTATCCTGTTCCTCTGGAAGAAGTAAAACCTAAAACTTATGTAATGCGTCTGGATCAGGGGCCGACCGCTTCATTCAAAGATTTTGCCGCGCGGATGATGGCCAGATTGATGAGCAACTGCCGGCCGAAAGGCGAAAGACTCAATATCCTTGTTGCCACATCCGGCGACACCGGCAGCGCTGTGGGCGAAGCCTTCAAAGGTGTGAAGGGCATCGATGTTACGATTTTGTATCCGAATAAAGAAGTCAGCAACCGGCAGAAAAAACAGCTCGACACAATAGGGGGCAATGTGCAGGCGCTGAAAGTTGACGGTAAGTTCGACGACTGCCAGAATTTAGTCAAACAGGCGTTCTCCGATGCAGACTTGACCAAATTTAATCTGACCTCGGCCAATTCCATTAACTTTGGCCGGATACTTCCGCAAATAATTTATTATGTCTATGCGTATGCCCAGCTCGCCAAAAGAGACGAACAGGCTGTTTTTTCCGTTCCTTCGGGAAATTTCGGCGATGCTCTTGGTTGCGAATACGCCCGCCGCATGGGATTGCCGGTAGTAAAACTGATCATGCCCACCAACGAAAACGATGAATTTCCGATTTTCATGGCAACCGGAAAGTACAAAAAAGTTTCGCCTTCCCGCGCGTGTATCTCCAACGCCATGAACGTTGGGCATCCCAGCAACCTGGCACGATTCTTCGATTTATACGGAGGAACTGTTGACCGCGTAGGACAAGTTCATAAATACCCTGATTGGGAAGAAATGAAACGATATATTTTCTCCGTAAGTGTCACCGACAAGCAAACCAGAGAAACCATCAAAAACGTCTACAAAAAATATAAAGTGATTCTGGAACAGCATGGAGCAGTAGGATGGGCGGGACTTGTTGAATACTTTAAAAAAGCGCCGGAACAAAAACTGGCCATCTGTTTGGAAACAGCGCATCCGGCAAAATTCCCGGAAGAAATTCAAAAATTGCTGGGATTAACCATGCCTCTGCCGGAAAGCATGAAAAATATCGATCAAAGAAAAGGCAGTGCCGTTTCTATCACCAACGATTTTAACGACTTTAAAAAATATCTGCAAAAGAACTTAAAGATAAAAGAATAAAAACTAATAAAACTTACTTAAAGTTTTTCTCTTTCCCCAAGGTGAGGGTTCAATCTTGCCCGGATCTTGTGGAACATTCTGTCTCAGAATTCCCAGTTTATCAAAAATGATCTCGATTTTATCACCGGGTTCAAGCCACAAATCGTTATCCAGTCCCGTACAATCGGGTATGGTTCCCAAACCGATAACCGTACCGGGCAAAGGCGTGAAAACTGATTTAAGAAATTCAACGGCTTTTTCCGG
>Ga0265297_10008827_pt1 | contig 13283 bp, 14 predicted proteins | sample Munlanlwell13791_FD_192502 | JGI IMG/M metagenome (GOLD analysis project Ga0265297, IMG submission 192502) | Leachate microbial communities from a municipal landfill in Southern Ontario, Canada - Leachate well 137-91 | ecosystem: Engineered > Solid waste > Landfill > Unclassified | place...
CTATCATCGTCTTCCCCTCTCCCTGGGACCCGGAGGAGCCCAAAAAGGCAGTCACGCACGAGGTCCTGCGCGAGGTAAGTTTCCTCGCGCGGGTCGTCACCGTGAACTGCGGGGGCCCCGACGACAAGTTTGTCGTCGAGTAGCCCCCGGGCCCGCAGGCCGTGAGCAGGCCTGCGTGAGCGGGGATCCTTGCGAAATGCTTAGCCCGATGGCGGGCGGCTATAAGCAAGGGCGAGACCGCAAAAAAAATACTCAATAGTTTCTGGCCCGGCGCGCGTGAGATAACCTCAATCGCGATGCCGGGCCCACAACGGGCCGCGTATATCCGTGTCGCCACAAAGTGGCGAACTCGGAAACGCGGCCCGACGCATTTATAGACATTTTTAAGAAATTTCCCAGACCTCACTATCGCGACGTACGTTCAGATAGTGAGATCAACCTTCTTTATTTTTACCCTAAAAAGTGCTAAATTTTCTTTGATGGCCTGGTGACCTGCCCGCATCCCGATCAATCGGGAAGCTGATGCAGGCGGGCCGAGTTCCGCCTCATTCGGCGAACAAGGGTTAGGTAGGAGTCTGTCCCGCGAGGCGGGATCAGGCTTCGCCTGGCAAAACCGTTTGACATATTGATAATAAGTTTGTAAATAATTTTGGCCTCGTGGCCGAGTAGTTAGGCAACGGTCTGCAAAACCGTGTACCCGGGTGCAAATCCCGGCGAGGCCTCCAAAATTACTTGTGCAATAATGTACTATGTTTATGCCCCAAAATGCAAAGACAATAGTGTTTATGTTGGGTATTCAAAAGACTTGAAATCGAGAATCGCAAGACACAGAAATGGTAAAGTCAAATCCACAAAGTCTAAGCTACCAGTGCGACTCGTCTATTACGAAGCATACAGTTCACAACAAGATGCTAGAAAAAGAGAGGTTTTACTCAAGCAACACAAACCCAAAAACGACCTTAAAGCACAAATAATGTATAGTATTAATGAAGGATAATCCGGTTTCTGGCGGAGCCAGATCACGCTCCGCGTGACAATTCCGGCCGAGGCCTCCAACTAAAAACCAATATGAGTAAAAGAAACAAAAAACTTAAAAAACTGCTTCGCGAGCGAGCGCTTGAGCAGGCCCGGGTACAGGATAAAGAAGGCGGAGTTGTGGCGACTGAATCCGCGCCAGTATTAGATGACAGAAAAGATGCCAAGCCCGCCGAACCCACAAAAACTCAAGATGCGCAGGAGACAAGGGTTAAAGCGGAAATTATTAAAATATTATCAACAATGGGCATTATCTTCGCCATCATTATCGCTGTTTATTTTATTAACCAAAAGACCGACTTTGTCCTAAATCTAGGCAAATGGATGGCAAATATCCTAAATATCAATCTATAAAACATAAAAGTAGGGTGTATTTTTAATACTTAATACATACTACTTTATACGAAATACTTTCTACCTATTCCACGGCCGATCGGGATGTTTTTGCAAAATATAGTCCATCCGGTCAATGTTCGCTCCGGTTTTGGGGTTAATAAGAGGAGTCCCGCCGGCGTAGACGGTGCCGGTCGGATCGCCAAATTGGTTAAGTCCGTTTTTGATAATCCAGGTTTCAATTTTTCTTGATTCCTCCGAGGAGATCAAATCTCCCGGCGCGATAATATCGCGCCCCGGAAAAGTTATAACCACTTTCTTTTTGGCCTCAATAGTGAAACCGGCGAAGGCATTTAAAATTGAATCAAGGGCTAATTTTTTATATTCAAGCGAATTGGTCACTGACGATGAATCGGTTCCGTTGGCGCTTTTGTAGACCACGACATAAGGGTGGGTGACAATTCCGTTTGCGATCGCACTTTGAAGCGAGTAAATAGTACCGGAGGCGGTCCCATCATCGGCAATTTCACGAACAAGAATATCATCAGAGGAAAATATCACCCGCTTCGGATAAGGGTTGCCGAGCTGATTCCAGCCAACTTCAAGGTTTATTGAAAACGATTCGTTGATATTTGTTTCCACTTTTGTATTGGGCAAATCGTATTCCCCGCCTTGGGTGTCATAAATCCAAAAACCAATTCCGGGTTTTATTAGCTCGGCATTGTTATCGCTAAATAAACTAACATATTCTCCGGTAGTCGGCTGATAATAATACGCCCACTTATTGCGCAGAACGGCCAAAAAATCCTTCACCGCACTAACCGGAAAAACATAAGGGAGAGAGACAAAATTATAACCAGCGTTTATTTCAATTTTGCTCGAATCGGTTAATTTAAGCTGAAAACTATTGATCGACACTTGAGTTGGCGTTTGATTTTCACACCTCGATAAACCCAAAAATCCACAGCCTGCCGTCCCCCCCGGTTCGGAAAAATATTTAGCATCGATGCGCGCGTTCGAATCCGATCCGACCGCGACCGTTCCTTTGATTTGCTGGGTTAAACTTTGCTTGGCGGGTAAGTTACCGACAAACCAGTAAATGCCACCCTCGCCGGGAGAGTCGAACTCCGAGAGTTCTCCAAGATTTAATTCGCGCATATATCCGGGCGTTGTCTGACTGAAACCCTCGTTTAATAAAACCGATTTACCAAGATCTACACCCGTTCCCTGTATTAAAACAAAGCCGTTCTCGATAGTGTTGCGGCTGGTATTGGTCACGGTCAAAGTAGCAATAATCTGGTCACCCGTACTTATTTCTTGTGGAATGCCGGTTAGTTTGATTAAGGCGGAATTATTGACCGGCACGTCAGCGCTTATGGTGAAACGGCTCACGAGAGAATAGACAATTAAAATAATGACCAAGCTGCTTAAAATCCCAATCACCATCAAATAAACCCTTTTGGGATTGGCAGCCGCGGCTTTCTTTTTTACTTCCAGCAAACCGAAGGGATCCTTCATACCTCTTTATTATATCAGAATAATTTTACCCGAGCGCTTATATTTTATAGCGGTTGCAATCAAAATACTTTTTAATAAAAAATATCCCCGTTCCGCCGACAAGCGATAAAATCACGAGGGCAATTACTTCACTACCGACATCGGCATCGTCAATTGCTTCTTGAGTGGTGGCAACAGCCGTTCTGGTTGAGGCAACCGTCGTCGTGGTCGCCGCTTGGACCGTGACCGATACGCTCTCCAAATCCTCGTCAACCGTTGGTAGCCCTAGTGGCGGGGCGGTTTCTTGGGCCAAGGCAATGCGAAATAAAAACACGCACACCAAGAACGCCAGCGTTAAAACAAATCCTTTTTTCATCTATTTTTATTTTACACCAAATGAAACTGCTTTTCTAATCGGGGGTGGCGACAACCAGCAATCTTTTCAAATTTGTCCCGACGGGAACACAAGTCATCAGCGTTAATTGCTCGCCGTCGGAAGTAAGATAATTATCGACCTCTTTCTTACTGACTTCTTTTTTCACAGTTATCTTGTATTTTTTGAGCTTGCCGGCATCGGTCAAATAAATCTCGTCGCCCGCCTCCAGCTCGGGCAGAAGAGCAAAAACAGTGTTGTAACCACCCTCCTCCCACCAATAATTTGAACTATGACCAGTGATAAAAATATTTCCACCCTGCCCCACATGAGCGCTACCCTTAAGGTGCACTACCCCTTCTGTAAGTTTATCCATAATTTCTCCGGTTGGGATGTCGTAGCTAACCGGAGCACTTACCCCGATTTTGGGAATAAACAAGCTGTTGTCCGGATAATGCTGGGTCGGTTTGTATGCTCCGGTCGCGCTAGCGCTATTTAAATTCGCCCGATATTCTTCACCAAACAAGAATAAATTAGGAGCAAATTTAAATTTGCCGATGATGATATAGGCGGGGAGATTAATCGCGACAAAAACGATTGCCGAAAAAAACAAAATCAAAAAAGCATTTTTTATAAATTGCCACAGACAACTCGGTCTTTTAAATTTTTTCGGACGCAAGTCGTCAATTTGATCTCCGAGATTATCGACTAGTACCATTTTCTAATTTTTCAATTTTTTCTTGATTTAGTGTTCGAAAAGCAAAATACCCCAGCACAAACGGAATCCAGAAAGTCAGCAAGCGATAGGACAGCGTCACCACCGCCGCCAGCTCAACCGGCACTTTGAGCGAGGTCAGAACGACAATCATCGCCGCTTCGACAAAACCAATGCCGCTGGGAGTAACGGAGATGACCGAAAATAAAACCGATATCGCATAAACGGTGAGGAGCACCCCGGGATAAATCGCATAGCCAAACGCCAAAAATAAATAATATAAAATCATAATTTCAATCGATTCCATTAGGACAACATGAAAAATTGGTAGCCACAGAACACGATATTTACGCTCGACAATTTCGATGCCCTTGTTGACATCTTGACTAACAAGGTGGACATCGAGACGTTTAATAATATTGCCTCGGTTAAAAATATTTCTAGTAAAAAAATTAGCGACCGCCGCGAATAATTTAAATAACTTTTTCAGCCGGGCCGCTTCTTCGATAGCCGCGACCATAATTAAAATTAAAAACAGCACCATCCCAAACATTATCGCCGCCGTTATGACTTGATACTCTAAAAGTTGGTGGTTAAAAAGCAGATAAAACAGGCCAAACAGCAGGACAAACAAAAATACGCCAAAATATAGCATAAAACCAAAAATATTAACGAAGGTAGCTTTTGGTTTGCTCATCCCGTGCTTTTGCGCTTCGGCGACAAAGACCGCAACGCCAGAGAGGCCAGCCGAAGGAATGGCAAGGTTGGCAAAGTTCGACGAGAGCGCCAGCAAAATAAATCTTCTCAATTTATCCCTGATGCCGAAAAAATCATACAAGGCATGATAATAAGCGCCCCGATTGATGATGGCCAGCGCCTCTAAAATCAAAATCGCCACAATAAAATACCACGATATCTGCGCGAGCGTTTCGATTAATTTTGAAATTTCGCCCAAACGGCGCAAAAAAATTACAATAAAGACGACTGATGCTAAAAAAAACACCGCTTTGTAGATGTAGGCCTTTTTGCGACTATCCATTTTTAAACGCGACCGTGGCAAAAACACCAGGCAATTTTCCCTTGAACCGGCGCAGGGAATAAAACCGTTTATCGATATAGGTATTTATGCCACAGTCAAATATATTATCCGCCGAGACGGCGATTTTCTCAAGCTCGGATATAATTGCGGAGGTCAGATCGAAACACTTTTTCCGTCCGCACAAGGCAAGCTGGGCGGAAAAACCGGCTCTTGTAACCTGTCTCTGCGCCGGCTTGCCGATCGGGTAATTAACGCGTCTGATGTGCGGTCCGATAAAAACTTTGAGCGTCTTGGGATTAATTTTATTTTTCGCAAGAATTTTATTTAAACTTTTGGAAATGATCTTTTTAACAATGCTCACCCGCCCGCAGTGCAAAGCGCACAAAAACCCGCTCCCCGCAAAGTCAAAAACAAAAACCGGAGCGCAATCGGCGGAACGGATCAAGAGGGGAGTCGTGTCAAAGGTAAAAATTCCGTCGGCGCCCGCGGCTCTTTGCGCTCCCACTGCTTTAACAATTTTTCCACCGTGAACTTGCTCGGCTTGGGCCGGAGGAGTGGAAAGCTTTAAATCCATCGGACCCTCTCCTACTTCGCTTGAAATTATTGTCAGGCCGAAATTGTCGGGCAGATTATGCCACACCGTCCCCCTTCTCCAGCAGGCGATACTGGAGGGCTTCGGCGATGTGGTGCTCTCCCACGTCTTTTTCCCCCTCCAGATCGGCAATCGTACGGGCGATTTTTTGAGTTTTAAGATATGTTCGCATCGACAAATTAAGGTTTTCAATCGCTTGTTCCAAAATCGCCTTGCCGCGTCCGTTTAAAGCGGCTGACTCAAAAGTTTGGTTTTTTGAAAGCGTATTATTTAATAAATAACGGCCGAAGAGTTTGAGCGAGCGCTGGCGCTCTATATTTCTGGCTTTTTGCACTCGATCTCGCACCGCCTTGGATGATTCCTCTTTTGTGTTTGCCTTTAATTGCTTGAGCGGAATTTTGGGAACTTTGAGATGAATGTCGATGCGGTCCAAAAGAGGCCCGGAAATTTTGCGATTATATTGCAAAACTTTATTCATTGGACACTCGCATTCCTTTTTGGGATCGCCCAAGTAGCCGCAGGGGCAGGGATTTTTGGCGCCGATTAAAATGAAATCGGCCGGAAAAGTGATGGTTGAATGGGCGCGCGAGACAGTCACCACGCGATCTTCAAGCGGTTGGCGCAATGCCTCCAAAACCGAGCGGGGAAATTCCGGAAATTCGTCTAAAAACAACACGCCACGGTGAGCTAGTGAAACCTCGCCCGGCTTGGGGTATGTACCTCCGCCAATAATGGCGACGCTGGAAGTGGTGTGGTGGGGCGAGCGGAATGGGGGAGTATAAATCGCGGGCTGTTTTTCCGATAAGAGTCCCGAAAGTGAATAAATTTTTGTGACCTCGAGAATTTCTTCTTCCTCTAATTTGGGCAAGATGGAGACGACGGCGCGCGAGAGGAGCGTCTTGCCACCACCGGGCGGGCCGTCGAGCAGGACGTTGTGCCCGCCGGCGGCCGCGATCTCGAGCGCGCGCTTGGCTTGGTATTGGCCAATGATGTTTTGAAAATCATAGTCGCCAAAATCATCCATCCCTTTGTGTTCCAACCGGCGCGTCTTTTCAAATTGAGGCGTTGGGCTGGAGATGTTTTGAATGAGAGATTTTAAATCCTCCGGAGCGATTGTTTCGATACCGGAAACCAGCGAGGCCTCGCCACGGTTTTTACTTGGCAAGACCAATTTATATTTATTATCCTTTGCAAATAGCGCCGCTTGGACCGTGCCCTTGACCGGTCGCACTTTTCCGCTTAACGCCAACTCGCCAATAAAAACGGTATTTTGAAAATTATCGGCGCTTATTACTCCGGCCGCAACCAAGACCCCGATCGCAATTGGCAAATCATATAACGGCCCTTCTTTTTTAATATCGGCCGGAGCGAGATTGACGACTATCTTTTTTTGCGGAAAATCAAAGCCGGAGTTTTTGAGCGCCAAACGCACCCGCTCTTTTGATTCTTCAATCGCTTTATCGGGCAGACCGACAATCGTGAGAGACGGAATCCCCGCGCCAACATCAACTTCGACTTCCACAAGCTCCGCGTCAAGGCCATTTGAGACGATTGAATAAACAGTCGCGAGTTTTTTCATTGCAATAATTATAGCATCATTGCAATAAGATATGTTTTTTGATATAAGAAAATGACGCATAGGCGAGTACATTGAGAAGTAAGGGAGGACACAATGTCTGGTGGAATAGCTGACGTCCTGCACTACCTGATCTTCCGGTTTCCGAGGGTGCCTGAGGATCTGCTCCACCGCACCTTCTTCGAGGTGCTAGAGCAGAGCCCGGGAGCACTCGCGGAAGACATCGTGAGGGAATTGCATCGAGATAGCCACCCGCCATCGCAGGCCACACCGCGGTTTCCCGCCATCGACCGCGCGCTTTCGGCGCTGGCAGTCCCTGGCACGGTCAGCTTCGGGACAGAGTTCGATGCTCAAGCTGAACAGTATAGAGTTCTCTACTCTATCAAGCGCAGTAGGTCGCCACGCCGACCAGAGTGTGACGGAATCGACCTCATCGAACAGACCCTCAAAGGACTGCTCGAACAAGAAAGGTCTGCAGTATGATGTAACCGACCAACTCGAGGGATGTGAGCCGAACGTAACAACACAGACGCGAGGGAGTGAGGAAGATGAACATTCCGTTTGCGGTAGACGAGTGGAAGAACCCGGAGGGGAAAACAGCGCTGGACGATCTTCTTGCCGAGGAGGGAATAGTGGCCGTCGCTATGATCCCCGACCCGAAGCTGGAGGACGAGGATCTGCTACTTCGCTTCCGGAACAAGGATGATGTGGTCTCAGAAGCGGAGTGGGCAGACCGGCTCCGCGAGTTGATCTCCTCGAGCCGGGCTACCTCTCCCTTCAAGTGCCCGTTCTACGAGGGACCGCTTCTACGTCTGGCCGGCGAGACAGCAAGCTTCGAGGCAACAACGTCAAGGATGTTCATGCTCGTTGTCTTGTGGCGAGAGGCAGGGATCCTCGCGGCATGCTACCTGCTCAACGGCCGGCCTCAGGATGTCGACTACTACGTCTCTGTGCAGTTCACCCTCGACTGGCTGGGCGCCCACCGCGACCGCAGCACGCAGTAACCACACCCAACACGGGAGGTGTACAGATGTACGAATACAAGGAGGTCGTGGTCGGGGACGATGACATCGGCAGATCGGCAGCCGATATGCCACAAGTCACAAGAAGACTGAACGTAGAGGCAAGGAGGGGGTGGGAGCCCATCCTCAAGAGTGTCGCGGAGAAATGGAGATTATGCGAAGAAACATCCGCTACCTTCTACATTACTCTCCGCCGTGAGGTCCAGGAGCACGGGGACACCGGGGACAACGAGTAGCACCGACGTCCTCCTAGCAATTCGGGCGTCCGCCATGTGCGGACGCCCTCGTCGTACACCCCCACACCCATATTTAAAAAAACTGTCCATGTATTAAATATTTTTAAACTATTCGTAAATAAATAAACTTTTAAACACCATGATAATATGGGTGTGGGGGTAAATGAACAAAATAATTTGCATAGTCGGACCGACCGCGTCGGGTAAGACAAAACTCGCGGTTGAGCTTGCCAAATCCGCACAAGGCGGACCAGCCTCCGGCTGGAACGGAAGCGAAATTATTTCCGCCGATTCGCGGCAAGTTTATAAGGGACTCGATATCGGCACGGGCAAAGACCTCAATGAATACGGCAAGGTCAAATACCATTTAATTGACATTTGCGAGCCGGAGGAAAAATTTACCCTTTTTGACTGGCTTAAATTAGCACGGAAGAAAATAAAGGAGCTTCACCAAAAGAACATTTTACCGATCATAGCCGGAGGAACAGGGCTTTATGTGCAGGCGCTCGTTGAAGGATTTCAACTCGCACCGGCAAATTTCAAAGTGCAAAATTCCACTTTCAAATCAATTTCAAATGACAAAATTTCAAAGTGCAAAAGCAATCAATATACAAGAAAAGCGCTTGAAAAAAAATCACTCCAGCAACTTCGCAAGATTTACGACCGACTATTGACTACTGACAACAAACTTGACTTAAACAATCCTCACCGCCTGATTCGCGCTATCGAGAAAGCTCAAAAAGGACTTGAGCCAACCAAATCAAAGCCAAACTTTGAAATTCTGCAAATCGGAATCACTTTGCCCCGCGCAAAACTCTACGAAAAAATTGACCGCCGAGTTGACGAAAGATTTGCCAAAGAAAAAATGCTGGAGGAAGTAGCAGGGCTTTTCAACAAGGGTATTGACCCAAAATGGTTGATGGCGTTAGGGCTAGAGTATCGTATCATATCAAGCTATTTGCTCGATAATTTCAAAGTTCAAAATCCAAATTTCAAATCAATTTCAAATGACAAAGTTCGAAATACGCCAGAATACAAACAAATGGCGCAGGAGTTAAAAAATAAAACCCACGCCTTTGCCCGCCGCCAGCTCACCTGGTTTAGGCGCTTTCCCGAAATCAATTGGGTCAAAAACTCTCGCGAGGCCGAACTCCTCGTCCGTAACTTTCTCAAAGATTAACATTCCGATATTCTGCAGAATGTAAGAATGATTTTGACAAAATCCCAATTGCACTCTATACAACTTCATAAATAATAAGTATGATGATATCATATAGTTAATAATTTTAAAACTCGAATTTTAAATTTTAAATAAATGATTTAATTATTAAATGTTTCAAACATTAAAACATTTAAAAATTTAATTCAAATTTATGCTTTGAAATTTAAAATTAACCGAACGAAAGTGAGGTATGATGTGCGGAATAGTCGGGTACATTGGAAAAAAGAATGGAGCAGAGGTGGTAGTGGATGGGCTCAAACGCTTGGAATATCGCGGTTATGATTCGTGGGGGCTAGCGGCTAAGAAAAACAATAAAATAATCTCGCACAAACAAGTCGGCAAAATCGGTGGGTTTGATTTAAAAAAAGATCTCCCCAAATTTTCTGGCACAACCTGTATTGGCCACACCCGCTGGGCTACGCACGGCGGAGTGACCAAGGCCAATTCGCATCCTCATTTTTCCTGCGATAAAAAAATCGCCGTAGTCCATAATGGCATTGTCGAAAACTATCAGAGGTTAAAAGAGGTACTGCAGAAAAAAGGTCATAAATTCGTCTCGCAGACCGACACCGAAGTCATTGCCCATTTAATCGAGCAAGAGTTAAAATCAAAAAAATTCACCGAGGCGGTACGATCCGCTCTCAAAAAAGTCGAGGGAAGCTTTGCCGTTGCCATAATTAACGAAAAAGAAAACAAAATGATTGGCGCGCGCAAAGGAAGTCCGCTCGTGCTTGGAATCGGCAAGGGCGAATTTGTCCTCGGCTCCGACGTTCCTGCGTTTTTAAAGTACACGGATAAAGTCGTCTTTCTCGACGAAAACGGGATAGTAGAAATTGACGGCAGGCGAAGCACATATCATATCACCGATATCAAATCAGGCAAGACGATCAAGCCCAAGGTTACCAAAATTACTTGGTCGCTCGCCGAGGCCGAAAAAGGCGGACATCCGCACTTCATGATTAAGGAAATGCTAGAGCAACCCCAAGTTATAGAAAAAACAATCGGCATAGACGAGAGGGAACTTAAAACGGCGGCGCAGATGATAAAGCGCGCGAAAAATATTTATGTTGTCGCCTGTGGGACTGCGCTCCACGCCGGAATTTATGGAAGCTACTTGCTATCCACGCAAAATAATTTAATGTTGCAGCCGATCTCGGCAGGGGAGTTCCCTTACTTTGGCCACCTAATAAAAAAGGATGATTTAGTAATAACAGTTTCGCAAAGCGGAGAGACGGCTGACGTACTTGAAGCGGTTAGATCGGCTCACAAGTCGGGGGCGAAAGTTTTGGCACTCGTTAATGTTTTAGGGTCTTCCTTGATGCGAATGGCCGACTACTCTCTCTTGACCAAAGCGGGGCCAGAGATCTGCGTCCTCTCAACCAAGGCCTATACTTCCCAGCTCGCCATGTTTGCTATGCTTGCGGGAACTTTATCGGGTAATTTGCGCCAAATCAAAAAAGATTTAGAAAAGGCCAAGGAAGATGTGGCTAAGATTTTACAGAAACAAAACTTGGAAAAAATTAAAAAAACTGCCAAAAAACTCTCTAATGCAGATAATATCTACGCCCTCGGCAGGGGAATCAACTTCCCTAACGCGCTTGAATCTTGTCTTAAAATCAAAGAGGTTTCCTACATTCACGCGGAAGGGTTTGCCGGAGGCGATCTCAAACACGGCCCGATTGCGCTGATAGAGAAGAGTGTACCGGTTTTGGTTTTTGCCACAGATGATGAAAGCGAGCCGGAAATAATTTCTAATGCAACCGAAGTGAAAGCTCGCGGCGCTGAAGTTATTGGCTTCTCGTATCGCAACAACCAAGTATTTGACCAATACTTCCCGATCGCAAAAAATGGCCTTATCGCGCCGCTCGCATCAATTGTGTATCCGCAACTCATGGCATATTATATTGCGCTTGAGAAAAAACTTGATCCGGATAAGCCGAGAAACTTGGCCAAGTCGGTGACGGTTAAATAACGGCTCACGAATTGCTTCAATTAGCAAGGCTCCGCCTTGCCGATCTTTGTTAGGGTAGGGAGACCTACTTGCGAAGCGTTCTCCCTACCCTAACAACCCACCTACTAGCACGCGCAAAAGCACGATTTTTCTTTCTATAGAATTCTTCCGAAATTTATCCTCGCCAAAGACGGGTATGCAGTTTCGGTTTTCTATGAAGCGAAAAATCGTCTTTTGGGCAAGGTGTCGCTTCGCGACGTTTATGTTAATAATAAAACCAATTCTTCCCACTGCTCTTTATCCAAATCCTCCGGACGAAGATCCATCGTAATACCTGCCTTCTTACAAATTAAATCAACTTCCTCGCCTGAAATTTCAAGCGGAGCAAAGAGGGAATTTTTAAGTTTCTTGCGTTTTTTGGCAAATGCCATTTTAATAATACGGAACGCTTTTTTGCGATCAAATTTCGGCATTTGAATTTCATCGACTCGCACCACAGCCGAATCAACCCGAGGTGGGGGATAGAACTGTCCGGGCGATAATTTTTCGATAATTTTTACCCTTCCAAACAATTCGAGAAACACGGTCAGAATTCCCCTGTTTGAATCGCCGGGCTTGGCGGTTAATCTTTGCGCGACTTCTTTTTGCACCATCAGCACCATCCTTTCGGGCAGAACCGGACAAACCGTCAAAAGCGAAATAATAACCGGTGAGGCAATATTATATGGCAGATTTGAGATAACCTTGAGCGGGGGAGTGGCGATGAGATTTGGAATTAATAACAGCGCATCTTGATTTATTAAGCTAAGATTTTTTTGTTTGACTTCACTTTGTAAAAATTCAAATAATTTATCATCTTTTTCGCAGGCGATGATTTTTCGGGCGGGGGATCGAGTCAGGACTTTGGTTAAAACGCCCAACCCCGGACCAATTTCTAAAATCGTATCATCCTTGGTAATTGCGCCAGCTGCAACTATTTTTTCCACAACTCGTTCGTCCGTCAGAAAATGTTGCCCCAGTGATTTTTTCGCACCGCCCCACTTGATGATTTGTTGCTTAATTTCGTTCATTACATTCACTCTACTCTTTTAGCTCCTCAACTAAAACATTAATTGTTCCTGAACCGAGATCGGCTATTTCGGAAAATTCACTTTCCGCCAAATCGAGAATCCGCCCCGTGTACGACTGCGGTCCCCAGCCGCCCACGCGCGTTTCAACCGATTTGCCGTTGGCCGAATTGGTCACCCGAATCAGCGTGCTACGGCGATAGTCGCGCATCGCCGTTAACCCCCAGGTCCAACTTGCTTCACCAGAAATAGAGCTTAAAACAACGATCTTGGTGCCAACCCTGATAATGTGATTTTGGGGCGGCTCGACAATTTCATCTGAAATCAGTTTTTTGGAAACCTCGCGGCCGTTCTCGCGCTTGACGGAGTAGAGGAGTCGTCTTTTACCTGTTTGGCCGGTTTGATCAACACGCGTCAAACCGCGCTCTAAATTAGGGTCTAAAATTTCTTTTTTTTGATAGGGGAGTGATTCAAACTCTTCAATTTCAGATTCCACTACTCTCGTTATTTTAATTTTTTTATTTTCCGCGGGGAGCTCGAGAGAGGGCTCTACCCTATCGTCTTTTGCTAATTTGACACCGGCCTCATCTAAAATCCCCTGCACTCCCCTCTTAAATGATGAGAA
>Ga0265297_10008828_pt1 | contig 13279 bp, 9 predicted proteins | sample Munlanlwell13791_FD_192502 | JGI IMG/M metagenome (GOLD analysis project Ga0265297, IMG submission 192502) | Leachate microbial communities from a municipal landfill in Southern Ontario, Canada - Leachate well 137-91 | ecosystem: Engineered > Solid waste > Landfill > Unclassified | place...
TCCGACAACGCATCGCGCGCGCCGGAGATGTCGCGCATTCACCGCTGTGGCGCGATTACTGGGCAGCCTATACGCGCGTTTTCCATGACGCGTGGGTCGCGCCCATCGCGCGCTGGTGCGAGGCGCACAAGATCGCGTTCAGCGGCCACTTCCTCGGCGAACACAGTTTTGGTTCACAGGTCGCCTACAACGGCAGCTTGCGGCAACAACTTGCCGCGCTGGGTATTCCCGGCATCGACGAGATCAGCACGCGCACGGACCCGGCCAAATGCGAGGCGTTGACGCTGGCCGCTATCGCAGAGCTTGTCGCCCGCGAACGCATGGTGGAGGTCTATGCGTTGGGTCCACCGAGCATGAGCATGGAAACCATGCGGAAGATGGTGGACTTGTGCGCCGCGTGCGGCGTGGACCGCTACATCCTGGCGATCTGCCCGTTCGATCTCAAAGGCGGTGTTTTCAAACGCGAGTATTGCGGCGTCTTCGGGCCGCAGCAGCCGTGGTTCCGCGACGGCGCGAAGGTTTACACGGAATATGTGGCCGAGGCCGCCGAGCGCGCCCGCGTGGCGAAACCGCTGGGCATCCCGTGGCCCTCAGACGAAGAACTCTGGGCCGCCGCTGGACCCGCGCCGACGCGTTCGGAAACGCTGAAGGCCATGACGGAAAAGTTCGTCTCCGCGGCGCGCGAGGCCATTCGCGCGCGACTGGAGCCGGGCAATGCTGTTCCCGCCGTGGCCGCAACCCGTCAGAATCTGGAAGCCAACTGGACGTTCAAGGCCAGGGGTTTGAATTCGCTCCGGCTCGATCAGCCGGTTCTGAATATCGTGGACCTGCCGCGCACAGCGGAACTGTCCGTGCAATGCCAGCTCGTGCGCGGTCTGCGCATCAACGGCACTGCCGTGAACCTGAATTCCGCGCCCGCCGACCGGCAATTCGACCTGAGTTACTGGCGCGTGCCGGTCGCCAAGCTCCTGCGTGTCGGCGAGAATCGCATAGAGGTGGACACGACCGAGCCGAAGGCACTGAAGTTTCTGCCGGCGCTGATCTTGTGGGGTGGCTTCGCGGTGGATGAACAGGGACGTTTGATCGCGCCACCGAAGACGATCAAACCGGGTGATTGGCGATCACAAGGATTCCCCGCTTTTTGCGGCACGGGACACTATCAGACCGAAGTGAATCTCCAATCAGTTCCGAAGCAACTGGGCGTGAACAGCGGCGGTTATCCCGTGCGCGTGATTTGGAACGGCAAGAACCTAGGCCTTCGCGCGTGGCCGCCGTTCCGATTCGACGTGAGTGGCGCGGCGCGCGTGGGCCGGAATGAAATCGTCATCGAGGTCACGAGCACCTTGGGGCACCTGTTTGTCGCCAAGGAATCGCCGCCGGTCGGATTGCTGGAGGTTTGGACGGAGCAGTAACCGCCAGCGTCAAGCACGAGCCAGCGCTGCGGAGAGAGTCGCGAAACATTTCTTCGCTGCGGCGATCGGATCGTAGCCGGGCTTGTTGAAGATCTGTCCACTCACCTCGACGACAGCCGCGCCGTTGTAGCCGAGTTGCTTAAGCAGCTTGAAGTAGGCGACGTAATCCGTGCTGCCCTCGCCGGGAAGGAGGAACTGGAATTTCTTCGCGTCGCCAGCGGCGTCCTTCAGGTGGATGAACCGCGTCTGCGGCAACAACGCCTTCATGCTGTCGGCAAGCGAAACGCCTGCCAGTTGGAAGTGGCTGAAGTCGTAACCAACTTTGACCGCCGGGCTGTTGACCTTTTTCAGGAGCCAAAGCAAACGCTCCGGCGAATTGACCGCGTTGCCGACGTGCGCCTTGATCGCCAGCGTGAGCCCACCCTCCTTGGCAACGGCAGCCCACGATTGCAGGCGCTCGACCATGCGGCCCTTGATGTCGTCCCACTGCGCCGGTTTGCCGCCGAGCACGGTCTCGGCAATCAGCGGCAGCTGTGGCGAAAGATCGCGGGCCAGTTGCGCCGCGTCCTTGAGGGCGTCGAGATTCTTCGCGTGCGCCGCGTCGTCCGCCGTCAGGCTCATGTTGAGCATCAGCGCGGAAACCTCCAGCCGCAACGCTGCGAGCCGGGCGCGGAGGTTCTTGCGCGCATCGGCGGACAATAGCTTCGGTTCGGTCGGGAAACCGGGGGTGAGGGTCAACTCGACGTTGCGGTAGCCAATCTCCGCGCATGCGCGCAAGGCTTCGTCCAGCGGCACCGTCTTCATGCCGTAGAGGCTGAAACCGAGGCTGATGCCGGTGTCGGCAGCACGCGACGGAAACGGAAGTGCGGCCAGCGCAGCGATGCTGGCGGTGTGTTGAAGGAACTGGCGGCGGGTTTGCATGAAGGTATCTCCTGATCTTCGGGTCAATTCTTTTTCCCATTCGCGCGGAAGTCGAAGCAAAGCAGTTGTCGTTCGTTGCGGACGTAAAGGAAGCCATCGGACAGCACGGGCGCGATGTAACTGGGCCGCTCCGGGTTGAGAACCTGGGCGCTGCAAATGATTTCGCAGCCTTGCGGCTTCAGGCGCGCGAGCATCAGCCGGCCCCATTCGGTGAGAACGATGAAGTGGCCGTTGGCGTAGATCATCGAGCAACGCGTGAGCTTCGGTTGTTCCCACATCAGCTTTCCCGTCGCCACTTTCACGCAACGCAGTGTCGTGCCTTCCTCGTGCCGGCCGTTGAAGCCGTAGAGATAACCGTCACGAAGGATGGAGGTGGCCCAGTGGTTGGACATCACTTCATCGCGCCAGACCACATCGTAACCGTCCTTGCGACAGCGCAGCAACGCGCCGCCGGTGCGATACGACGCCGACACGAATACACAGTCCCCCGCGATGACCGGCGAGGCGGCGTTGACGGACTCGTGGAGCTTCGAGCGAAACGGGAACCGCCAGAAGACCTTCCCGTCCGCCGGGTCGAGCGCCAGGAGCCCCCCGCGCCCGAAGACGAATGCGAACCGCTGGCCGCCGATGGTGGCGCACATTGGCGACGCGTAGCTTGCGCCTTCGTCGGTGGCCTGCCAGACGGTTTTCCCGGTGGCGCAGTCGAGCGCAACAACACCCGCGCCGTTGGGGCCGCCGGCGTTTATAATCAGCCGCCCGCCTTCGAGCAACGGCGAGCTGCCGACGCCGAAGAAGTTCTGCGGCACGTTCAGTTCCTCGTTGAGCTGGCGCTGCCAGATCACCGCGCCGGTTTTCACGTTGAAGCAACAGAGTTTCCCGGCCGCGCCGAGGGTGAACACCTGGTCGCCCGCCAACAACGGCGTGCAACGCGGGCCGCCGTTGTAACCGTAACGATCCACGTAGCCAGTGGGATACGCGGCCTTCCACCGCCGCTCGCCGGTGACGGCGTCCAGGCACTCCAGCACCTCCTCGTCACGGACTCGGTGAAACAAAAACATGGCGCCCTTCACCACCGACGGCGCACTGTAGGAAGCTCCCACATCCATCTTCCAAACCAACGGCAACCCATTCTCCGGCCAGCTCGTCACCAGGTTTGTCTCCGCCGAAACACCATCATGCGTCGGCCCCATGAAGCACGGCCAATCGTCAGCCCGCACGCCGCCGCACGTTGCCAATAGCATCCAACACACCACGCGAATAATCGTCCGCATAAGAGGACAGTAGATTGGCACACTCGGATTCCTCCGGCCAAGACAAGATTCGACGTTGACGTTTCCTCATGAATCCCAGCATGTTCCGCCCCCTACGTTCTGCTCGACGTCAACACGCCATGGTGCTATTCTTCCTAGGATTTTCCTTATGGCAACAACACGCAAGAAGTCTGGCGAGACGCAGTCGGCAACACCGGCAGGCGATCACGCCGCCGAGGGCCTGAAATTCGAACAGGCGCTGGAGCGGCTGGAGAAGATCGTCGCTGAGATGGAGTCGGCGGAGCTGCCGTTGGAGGAAGTGGTCGGCAGGTTCGAGGAAGGCACCCGGCTGATGCGGTTTTGCGCGCAGAAGCTGGAGGAAGCCGAGAAGAAGATCGAGATTCTGGCCAGGAAGAAGGACGGCACGGTGACGACGGAGGCGTTTGAGCAGGAATCGGGCGCAGAATCCGGCCGGACAGGCGGGGTCAAGGATAAGGAAGGAAAGCTGTTCTAGCCGAGGGGCGGCTCTGGGAATTTTATGGGAAAGCACTTGGATACCATCCATTCGCCCAGCGATGTCAAGAAGCTGAACATCGAGCAATTGACGGAGCTGGCGCAGGAAATCCGCGACACGCTCATCAACACGCTCGCCGACACCGGCGGTCATCTCGGCCCCAATCTCGGCGTGGTGGAGGCGACGATCGCATTTCACAAGGTTTTTAGCAGCCCGAAAGACCGCCTTCTGATGGACGTGACGCACCAATGTTACGTCCACAAGATGTTGACGGGCCGCGCCGACCGGTTGCCGACGATCCGGCAGACGGACGGGCTGTGCGGTTTCATGGTGCGCAGCGAAGGCCCGCACGATTCGTTCGGCGCGGGGCACGCCGGCACGGCGCTGTCAGCGGCGCTCGGCATGGCCGCGGCCCGCGACAAGGCGGGCACGGACGAACACGTGGTAGCGCTGATTGGCGACGCGGCATTGACCTGCGGCGTCACCTACGAGGCGATGAACAACATCAAGCAGACCACCAAGCGCCTCATCGTCATCCTCAACGACAACGAGCGGTCCATTGACAAGAGCGTCGGCGCCATCTCGCAGTATCTGAACCGCATCGTCACCAATCCGACCTACGACCGGATGCACAAGGACTTCAACAGCTTCCTGAAGAAAGTGCCGTTCGGCGACCGCCTGATCACGCTGGAACGCAAGGCCGAGGAAGCCGCCAAGAGCATGTTGTTTCCCAGCGTCATCTTCGAGGAATTGGGACTGCGTTACCTCGGACCGATTGATGGCCACGACCTGAAAGCCCTCATTGCCAATCTGGAATTCTGCAAGCAATCGGAAGAGCCGATGTTGCTGCACATCCGCACGATCAAGGGCAAGGGCGCCGGTTTCGCTTTGGACAACCCGGAAAAATACCACGGCTGCGCACCCTACGACCCGGCGACCGGCAAGAGCAGGACGACCACGGTCAGCGTGCCAGCCTGGCAGGACGTGTTCGGCAACCTCATGCTGAAGTTCTGCCAGACGCACTCGAAACTGGTCGGTATCACCGGCGCGATGCCGAGCGGCACCGGCCTGAACAAGCTGCGTGACAAAATGCCGGACCGTTACTTCGACGTCGGCATCGCCGAGGAACACGCGGTGATTTTCGCGGCAGGCATGGCAACCATGGGTTTCCGGCCGGTCGTGGCGATTTACTCAACGTTCCTCCAACGTGCCTACGACATGATCATCCATGACGTGGCGCTTCAGGGGATGCCGGTCATCTTCTGTCTGGACCGATCGGGCCTCAGCGCCGGTGATGGGCCGACGCACCACGGCCTGTTCGACATCGCCTACGGCCGCACCGTGCCAAACAACGTGTTGATGCAGCCGAAGGACGAGGATGAGTTCCAGGACATGTTCGCCACGGCGCTGACGTTGAACCAGCCGGTGTTCATCCGCTATCCGCGCGGCCCGGCGATGGGCGTGCCGATCAAGGAACATCCGCAGATTCTCCAGGTCGGCAAGGCCGAGGTGTTGCAGCACGGTCACGACGTCGCCATCTTCAGCTACGGCTCGATGTTGCCGATGGCGCAGGACGCCGCGCGTCAACTGGCTGAGACGGGCCTCAGCGTCGCGCTTGTCAACGCGCGTTTTGCCAAGCCTCTCGATACCGAGTGCATCGAGCGGTACGCATGCCAATGCAAGGCATTGCTGACGTTTGAGGACCATAACGTGCTTGCCGGCTTTGGCGCGGCCGTGATCGAACATCTGGCAGATCAGCGCATCCCGACACCCATCGCGCGCGTGGGCTGGCCTGACAAGTTCGTCGAGTGGGCCAGCGACAACGAAGTGCTCCGCCAGCGCTACGGCGTCACGGCGAATGCCGGCGTAGAGAAAATCCTCGCCATTCTGAAGGAACGGCAGAGCGACCCGCGTTTTCAGGTCGTCGCGGCGGCCCGATAACCTGAACGCGGCCCGGACTCGGCGGCAGATTTCAGGAATTTGCTTCCGCTGTTGCATTCGGAGGTTCGATCTGTATTATCTTCGCGATTTTGCGCCGCGACGGTTGCGGCACCCCGCAGGCGGGGTAGCCAAGTGGTAAGGCAGGAGTCTGCAAAACTCTTATGCGTCGGTTCAATTCCGACCCCCGCCTCCAATCTCAGCCCGCGTAACTGGAAACAGTTACGCGGGTTTTTGCTTGGGACTAAATTCCAGCACCACCCTCTTGTGATACAGAAAGTGATACCGCGAACGGAAGGGGGATGGCGAGCAGGTGGATGTGAATAAGAATTGGGGCGTCTGGTGTGCCGACCTCGCGCGACGCGTATGTTCACCCTGACCTGCTCAGTCTTGTGGCGGTTTTTCGTGGGCGAACAGAATCCTGTAAACCTCGCGCTGATGCAGTGGCACGTTGCAGAAGGGACTGTAGATAACAACGAGCCAGTCGCGATTTGCCTGTGGGTCGAGGCGGCAGAAGACGCAACCCCACGGGAACTCCTGCTGACCGTGCAGGTCGGAAGCAATAACGCCCTCATGAAAAGTGCGCCGCTCGGAATCTTCCGGCGTGGCGGCATCGTAAAAAGAATGGGCGTGGCTCAGGTACAAGGCTTCAATTCGCTGCCCCGGTCCCGTGGAAACCTCGACGGTGAATTGTCCGAAGCTCGAAGGGTGTTCGCCAAGGCAATGCTGATTCCATCCCGGAACAGGCAAAGCGCGAGAGGAGACTGATTGGAACGGCGCCACCACCAACGGTTGAATCAGTGAATGCGCCGCAATCCGAAGACCATCGGTGAATCCAACTTCTCCTGTGCTTGGGATGATCACCCGTTTATTCTCTCTCTGACGTTCAACACAATCAAGACAGCGTCATTGGTCCATGTTGAGCATCATCGCCGGCAGTTCTCGTGAGCGCATGACGAAGAAGTTTCACCTCAGCCGGACACCGCCCACACCGTTGCCTTCTACCATCAGAGTTCGGATGGTCGGGGGCATGATTTCACTCAATCTCAGCCCGCGTGACTGGAAACAGTTACGCGGGCTTTCTTCTGTGGTCAGATCTTTGCAAACCAAGAGTGTTATACCGGAAGTGATATCAACGAGAAACCCGGCTCCGGAGATGGAGTCGGGGTGTTGCCAAAAATAACTCTTAGGCAACCCGACGGCGACGGACGGCCGCCATCATCAAGAACAAGCCACCAAATCCGAGGCAGACAAAGGACGACGGCTCGGGAACGGAAGGAATGCTGTCCCAGAAGGACACGTTGTCGATAGCACCGGCGAAGCGAGTCAGCGTGTTGCCGCTCTCAAGCTGTATGCGAAGAAGGCCGCTCCCATCGCCCGTGTAGGAGAAATATTCCCTGCTGAATGTTTGCTCGCCGCTCCAAGCGCCTGGCGTCACATCGTTGGAGGCGAGGACGGTGTCATCATCCCGGAGCAAACTGAAACGGAAAGTGTCTCCGGCTTGCGTTGCCTGACTGGGATCAGAGTACACGGTCGGGCCGAGATCGTAACTGGCGTAGTAGGTGACATCGAGGTCGTTGGCCGCAAACCCGGAGTTCAGGGTGATCACGTTGTCGCCGTAGATCATGACGGCGTAGTTGCCGGCGCCACCCCAATCCGAGCCGCTGAGTTGAATGGCGTGGATCGCATTAAAACCCGACCTGTCCCAACTTCCGAAGGTGGCGCCGTAAACCAAACGATTTCCGGTTTCGTATTGCGTTGTGGAGATTGAAGCGCTCGTGATGTCGTCGAAGTCGTAAGAGGCAAGAACATTCGCCTTCGCTGGGGCTCCAAGAATGGCAGCGGCGAAAAGTGCGAACAAGGTGAGCACGAGGCTCTTGGACACCTGCAAGGTTTTCACTGGTTCCAATGAGTGCACTTTGGGATCGTATTCCGAGAGAATCTAAAACATACCACAGCCCTATTGTCAATGAATCTAACCACTTTCCGGCTGCTTTTGGAATATACCAGTCATTTCCGTCGGCTGGAAATGGAGGAGTGGCTTAAAGGTCAGTGCGTCGGACTTGCCTGATTTGGCACAGAATCCGGACTGCCTCATGCTTGGGGATCAATTCATGCTACTGGATTGACGGCATAATGCATTATGGCCTTGGGGCTTGATTGGGAACCCATTCGTTATCTTCGGAGAAGATCGTCGCGAGATAGTCGTATTCCCATTTGGGCAATGCCTTGCGTCCAGGGCTGCCAACACGATCACTGGCAAACCACTTCCCTGTCGCCCAGGCAAAATACTCACGAGCGACTTTAGAATTGTAATTTGGCGTATTCTTGGAAAAGAGCTTGTCGCTGCGCGATTCCAATTTCAAAGTATGTTCAATGGCATGTCCGAATTCGTGAACGGGTGTATTCCAGCCTCGATAGGCAGGTGGGGCATTGGGCCTGATTGTGTCCACCGCCTTTGCACAAACTAGGACTTCATTAAATAGACTGAATCCCCGCCCTCCGGTATTCCGGTGTCCTGGAACAGCTCCAATCTGTGTCAGATCCGGATCAGCATCCGTGATGAGAAAAGCTTGATGTCCAGCGAATTTACGCCGGTCTTCATCCCGCTTAAGAGCGGCAACCATATTGTGGATTAAAACATAGGATTCCCGCATCATCCATTCGCTGACCGTTGCTGTTCCGAAGACGTGGATTTTGAACTCCTGGATCTGCAAGTATTGAGTGGGCTTGTAGAAAAGCCAAATGGTTTGGACGCCAGCAGGTGGCTTCTCAATCTTGGGCACGCTTCGTGGCCCATTCTCTTGAGCCCCCTGGCAGTCGCGATTAGTCCGCAATCCAGAGCTGTTGACCCGGATATCATTACTTCGGCTTGAGCCGTCTGACTGGCTATTGGCTGTTAAAACGAGATTCGGGAGGACGAGGCCGATTGCCCCCAAGACGACTGCACCAATGGCGAAAGTATGTGGCTTCATCTCTCTGTTCACCTCCTCATCTATTGCCAAAGCCGCGCTGACCTGCGCATCCGAAGTGTTGCGCTGGCTCGATCGTTGCCGTGGTTGTGTTCATCCGTAGTCTGCGCGGCATTATCGTTCGGCGCAAACTCCACACAAGCGTAAACATCCCCTGCGCGAATCGCTCTCAACACCGCACTACTACGCCGTCGTCCCAAAATTGTAACTCCCTGCCTCCAATTTCAGCCCGCGTGACTGGAAACAAGTGCGCGGGGTTTTGCTGGGGGCAATTCCCGATACCACCCTCTTATGATACTGAAAGTGATACCGCGAACGGGAGGAGATTATTCTCGACCAACCGGAAGTGGAGATACAGAATCTCGCAAACACAGAAGGAGCGCAGGAGGAATGAAGAGCATGAGCCGACACCTGTTCCTGCTATTGGGGGTGATGGTTTGGAGCAACCTCGCCTTTGGCGATGAGATTCATGAGGCAGTCGCAAGAGGCGATTTGGAGAAGGTTAAGCTATTGCTCGAAGCCAATCCAGATATGGTTCTCAGCAGAGGCAAAGATGGCATGACGCCATTGCACGAGGCAGCGTTGAAGGCTCGCAGAAGCATGGTGGAGTTGTTGCTGGCCAAGAAGGCTGAGGTCAATGCCAAGGACAGGGACGGCTGCACGCCTTTGCACTATGCGGTGGCTTGGGGCCGCAAAGACGTTGTTGAATTGCTGTTGGCTAAGGGAGCCGACGTCAATGCCAAGGAAGGAATAGGCGGGACGCCTTTGTACTATGCGGTGTGTTGGGGCCGCAAAGACGTTGTTGAATTGCTGTTGGCTAAGGGAGCCGACGTCAATGCCAAGAGAAACGACAACAGCACCCCTTTGAGCGGAGCGATATCTCGGGGCCGCAATGATATGGCCCAGCTGCTGCTGGCCCACAAGGCCGAATACACGATTCATGAAATTGTGACTATTGGTGCTTTGGAGGAGGTCAAGGCAATGCTGAAAGACCATCCCGAACTGGTCTTCCCAAAAAGCAAGAACGGCTTAACACCTTTGCATTATGCGGCGTGTAGCGGCCACAAGGACGTGGTGGAATTGCTGTTGGCCAAGGGGGCCGATGTCCATGCCAAGGACGAGGACGGCGGGATGCCTTTGCATTTGGCGGCGTATTATGGTCACAAAGGCGTGGTGAAGGTGTTGCTGGCCAAGGGAGCCGAGGTCAATGCCAAAGACAAGTTCGGCGAAACGCCTTTGCACGAGGCGACAAATACCGGCCACAAAGATGTGGTGGAACTGCTGCTGGCCAAGGGAGCCGATGTCAATGCCAAGGGCACGGACGGCTGGACACCTTTACATGTGGCGGCACAGAACGAGTGGACGCCTTTACATCAGCACGCAAAGGATGGCCGCAAAGCCGTAGCGAAATTGCTGTTGGCCAAGGGCGCTGATGTCAACGCGAAGACGAAGGACGGCGAGACACCTTTGGCCATTGCGGAGTTAGCGGGCGACAAAGATTTGGTGAAACTGCTGTCCAAGAAGGCCGTCTCACAGAGTGGTCCTCATCATCAATAATGCAGAAGTCCCTCACACCCTTCCGCCGTCGTTCGATTCAATTGCCAGGAAGGCCATTCCCTTGGAGGCTGGGGATGTGAGGTAAGACCGAGTGAATGTTCGCTGGCTGAGGTTTCGGTTCCGTTTGCGTGACTGGACTCTGATACCGGAAGTGATGCCGCGAACGGAAGAGGGATGGCGAGCAGGTGGATGTGAATAGGAATCGGGGCGTCCGGTGTGCTGACCTCACGCGACGCGTATGTTCACCCTGACCTGCTCAGTCTTGTGGTGGTTTTTCGTGGGCGAACAGAATCCTGTAAACCTCGCGCTGATGCAGTGGCACGTTGCAGAAGGGACTGTAGATCACAACAAGCCAGTCGCGATTTGCCTGTGGGTCGAGGCGGCAGAAGACGCAACCCCACGGGAACTCCAGTTGACCGTGCAGGTCGGAAGCGATAACGCCTTCATGAAAAGCGCGCCGCTCGGAATCTTCCGGCGTGGCAGCATTATAAAAAGAATGAGCGTGGCTCAGGTACACCGCTTCAGTTCGCTGCCCCGGTCCTGTGGAAACCTCGACGGTGAATTGTCCGAAGCTCGAAGGGTGTTCGCCAAGGCAATGCTGATTCCATCCCCGAACGGGCAAAGCGCGAGAGGAGACTGGCTGGGACGGCGCCACCACCAACGGTTGAACCAGTGAATGCGCCACAATCCGAAGACCATCGGTGAATCCAACTTCTCCCGTGCTTGGAATGATCACCCATTCATTCTCTCTCTAATGCCCGACATAATCAAGACAGCGTCATGCGCCATGGCTGCGCTGGGATGGACAAAACGCAAGCGATCAGTCAACATCAACCTTGGGTGCTGACTAATTTTTTAAGTGACTTGAAAAATCAATCCGGTCATATGCGGCCGGAATACTGGTGCGTTTATGTTTTCCCCCTTGTCGTTTCCAAAGTTCCTCCCGATTTCCTGGTTTCTGGCGCTGTTCGCAGTCTTTCTCGCTGCCTGTGGGCGTCCCCATGAGCCAGGTGTCGAAGACGGCGTTCGGCTCATCATCAACAGCCGGGAACTGTTGCCGACCAGCACGTTCGAGCTGCGATTCGATGATGCGGTCATCGCTGCCGGCGACGTCGGTCTGCCGGCGCGGGAGTCGCCGCTGATCGTCACGCCACCGCTTGCGGGCAAGTTCGTCTGGCTGAGCCAGCACAGCGGCGTGTTCACCCCCGCCGAGCCAACTGTGCTTGGGACGGCATACCGCTTCACGCTGCGGCGTGGACTCCAACGCGCCGATCATCAACCACTATCGGCGCGGCTTGACCGCACGCTGGACACGCCGCAGTTCGCGATGACGGCGTTTTGTCCGCGTCATTTTAACCGCACCAACGCCCCGTCGCGCGTCGAGATGCAGCTCAGTTTCAATGCCGATGTGAGCGCTGCCGGCATCGCGCCCTTCATGGAGTTCCGCGATGGGAGGGGGCGGTCCGTGCAGGCTGTGGTCCGTCAGGCGGCCGCAGACGATTACATGTCGCTCTATGAATGGGACAATGTGTTTGAGGGCACATGGAAGCAGCGATTCCCTGCAGCACGATCAAGACCGGCTTCATCTCCCGGCAGACACGAAAGGCGCGGCAACGAAGAAATTGTTGCACCCAAACCGAACTGCATCGTTGTTAAACCGATGAGCCCGCTGCCTGTCGGCGAGAACTGGCGGCTTGTTCTGGCCCAATGCCTGCCATCAACTGAAACCCCGCTCCGTCTCGGGACCTCTGTCGAGATTCCCATTGGCACGGTGCAGCCATTCGTTGTTCGAGGCGCGTTGAGCGACAACGTGATCGGCGCCGGCAAAACCGTTTCCATCGAGTTCTCGAAGGACATTGCGCCGGTTGTCACCTGCTCCAATTTTGCAAACTGGGTTACGGTCGTCCCCACGCCCGCCGATCTCGATGCGGTCGTTCATGGCAACCGGCTGGAGTTGAGCGGCAGTTTCTCGCTTACCAACAATTATGCGGTGTCGGTAAAGGCAGGCTTTCCGGCAGACGGGTCGTTTGCACTCGCTGCGACCTGGCAGACCAACGTGAGCTTTGAGGCCATTCCGCCGCGGCTCTATTTTCCTGCATTTACAACTGACCAGCTTAGCGTGGGCAGACGGCAGTTTGATCTGATCGCCGTCAATGCCCCTTTTGTGCACGTCCGCGCGAAGCTGCTGGATGCCGACACGCTCATCCATGCGCTGCGCGGTTACCGGAGCTATTTCAAACATGCTAATGATGCGGATTACGAACTGGAGCCTTATTCCAAAGTTGACTTCAACGTCATTCCCGGCAGGACGGTCTTCACGAACACTTTTCACATCGACAAGCCGATTGACGTTGCCGAGCGGCTCGAACTGAATTGGTCCGACGTGCTTCGCGACCGCAAACAGGGCGCGGTATTCATCGCGGCGGAACTGGACACGGATGCAAGCGGCGCGCCTCGGCAAATCGGCTCGCAAGCGCTGGTGCAGATCACTGATCTCGGCTTTCTCTGGAAGCGCGAACAAGGTGCGCTGTGCGTCTATGTTTTCTCGTATGCCACCGGCAAGCCGATTGCCGGCGCATTCGTGCGGCTCTTGACCGATGAGAACGAGATGTTGAAGGAGCAGGTCACGGATGTGGGCGGGGTTGCCACGCTGCCACAACCCGAGAAGGCACGCTGGATCATGGTCCAGCACAAGGATGTCTTGCATGCGCTGGA
>Ga0265297_10008829_pt1 | contig 13278 bp, 12 predicted proteins | sample Munlanlwell13791_FD_192502 | JGI IMG/M metagenome (GOLD analysis project Ga0265297, IMG submission 192502) | Leachate microbial communities from a municipal landfill in Southern Ontario, Canada - Leachate well 137-91 | ecosystem: Engineered > Solid waste > Landfill > Unclassified | place...
ATGCCTGATAAAATTTTGTATATTTCCTTATTCCCTTATTATTTCCGATCAAAGAATGCCGCTGATGAGCGGTGTGCAGTTTTTTGCCCAGGCCAAAAATATTTTTCCGGACGCCGTTCGTATCCTCTTGACCGGTTATGCCGATACCGGTACCGTGATTGATGCCATTAATAAAGGAGAGGTCAGTCTTTATTTTACAACACCACGAAAGGATAGATGGTTCAGGTTATCCAAGGGGTTTAACGGGAGATGCGATTGCACTTGAAGCACGCATTATAGGAGTTGCGGATGTTATTGATGCCATGGCTTCCTACCGGCCTTATCGGCCGGCGCTGGGTGTTGATGCGGCTATTGATGAAATAGTCAAATTCAAGGGAATAACATATGACCCGACAGTCGTGGATGCCTATTTAAAAGTTCATAAAAAATACTTTAAAGATAAACTTAGTCAAGCAAGTTACCATTAACTGCTGAAAAATAGCGATCATTAGTTATCCTCGTTTCCCGAAAATTGCCCTGCCGATGCGGACAATTGTTGCACCTTCTTCAATAGCGACCTCAAAGTCATCAGTCATACCCATGGAAAGTTCTTCCATATGAATACCCGTAATTCCTTCACGGGTGATATTGTCGCGAAGATTTCTCAGAGCACTAAAATATGGACGGGCATCCTCCGGATTGGCTAAAAAGGGCGCCATTGTCATTAGTCCCCGCACAGAAAGATTCTCCGACGGGGAGATATTCTTAATCAAGTTAACAGCTTCATCGGCCGGAATGCCATCTTTTGTTTTTTCACCGCTTACATTGACTTCAATCAGAATATTTATCTTACGGCCGGTCAGGCGGGCTTTTTTATCCAGTTCCCGGGCCAGATCAATGCGGTCAACGGAATGAATATAGTCGAAGAGTTTGACGGCATATTTAGCTTTGTTGGTTTGGAGATGTCCAATCATGTGCCACTGAACACTCTTTTCTATGGCGGCGATTTTTTCTTTTGCTTCCTGGACGTAATTTTCTCCGAACATGGAAATGCCCGCTTCAATTGCTTTACCGATGGATAGGGGAGAAACAGTTTTAGTTACTGCTAAAAGTTTAATGGACTCAGGAGTGCGTTGAGATCTTGCTGCAGCGGCAACTATCCTTTGCCTGATCGTGCTTATATTGGCGGCAATGTCCATTTCCATAAAATTTATCTCGCTAGAAAGCTCCGTTTGAGTCCTGCCTTTAGAAGGTCAAAGACCTTCTAAAGGGGTTACCGGAAACTGAGTGCCTTGAGATTTTTAAATGCTTCCAAAACTTCGCAAAGCGGCAGCCCGATCACGTTTGTATAAGAACCGCGAATTGATTGAATGAAGCAGGCGCCTTTTCCCTGTACCGCATATCCACCGGCTTTATCGTATGGTTCATCACAAGAAACATACCATTTCATTTCTTTGGGGCTAATTTTCTTAAATAGTACGGTGGATTGAATAACTTTCGTTTGGTAAACTCTGGCGGCTGCGTGAGCAATAGTGAAACCGGTAAAAACTTTGTGTTCGCGTCCGCTTAGTTTCCTGAGCATCCCTAGTGCCTGTTTTTTGTTTTTTGGTTTTCCTAAAATAAGGCCGTCAATAACCACAATTGTATCGGCTCCCAATACCCATGTCTCGGGATATTTATTAGCGATAACAGTAGCTTTATCACTAGAGAGTCTTTTTACATGCTGTCGCGGACTTTCTCCGGCAAGGTAATTTTCGTTGACCCGGGGATGGATTATTTTAAACTTCAATCCCATAGACTGCAGTAGTTCCTTCCGTCGCGGCGAAGCCGAAGCCAGAATAAGAGGTGCGCTTGAAATAATGGGCATAGTTATTTACTGTTTACCTTGAAATATTTTTTCTTTCTATCACAAATTTATTTTTGTCTGTCAAATGTAAATTCTATTTGATTATGGTAGTTGTTTGGAGTTATTATAAAAAAAATAGAAACAAGCATGGGGTGAAAAATGAAAAGAATATTAGGTGTATTTTTAACATGCATTTTATTAGTGTGTTTGGGGAGTGTTGCTCTGGCTAAAGAAAGAGTTGTGCAATTAAACATACCCGGGTGCTCCGCTTGAAACACCAAAGCCAGGATGGGTTCCATCCTGAAACCAATTGATGGCGTGAAAAAACACGAAAATAAGAAAAATGATCTATTGATCATTACCTTTGATGATGAAAAAACTACCCTGAACATCATTATCGATGAGCTCAAAAAAGGGAAATTTTTTGTCACGGGGGAGCCGGTATACTTGAAATAACGTTACGCTATTTCGCTTGGAAGTTACCACCTTGCCGGCGGCATTTCCCAAGCGAAATGGTATTAATTGGCTTTATAAGTATTTCTTTAACTTTTTTTCTTCCAGCGCGTCGACTACTTTTTTCACATTTTGCGAGCAACCTTTTTTACAAATAAGTAAAGCGTCTTTTGTTTCAACTATTATTAAATCTTTTATTCCAACGAGGGCGACAAGCTTTTGCGGACTGTAAATAAGAGAGCCTTCAGTATCTTCAAAAATAACATTGCCTTTACCGGCCAAAACATTTCCCTTAGGGTCTTTTACCGATATTTCCCAAAGTGCATCCCAGCTTCCCACATCACTCCAGCCGAAATCTCCTCGCAGCACGAAAACGTTATCAGCTTTTTCCATGACACCGTAGTCAATCGAAATGGCTTTAAGCTTCTTGTAAACACGGGGCACGATTAACGCTTCGTCAGGCGAGCCGAGCGCTGCATCAATCTTCATCAGTCCTGCGTATAAATCCGGTAGCCAGCGGCTGATTTCTTTTAATATGGTCGAAGCCTTCCAGATAAACATCCCGCTGTTCCAGTAAAAGTTACCGTTTTGAATATATGTTTGCGCCTGCTGAAAATCAGGTTTTTCGCGAATGGATTGCACACGAAAAACTTCTTTACCATCTATCTTCCGGAATGAATCCGCTTGTTCAATATAGCCGAATCCTGTTTGAACGCTGCAAGGTTTGATGCCTATTGTTACCAGTCCTTCTTCCCGCGCTGCAACTTTTGCCGCCGCGCCGATGACGGCTTTAAATTCGTGCTCATCGGCGATGGCGTGATCGGAAGGCAGGACGACCATAATTTCATCGGGTATTCTTTTTTGAATATGCAAGGCAGCGAGTCCAATACAGGCGGCTGTGTTTTTTCCTTCCGGTTCGATTATTATATTGTTAAGGGGGATTTCTGGAAGCTGTTTAATCAGAGCGCGGGCGTGTTTTTTTCCAGTCACTACTAAAATATTGTCAGGAGTGATTAGCGGTTTGATCCGGTCGATAGTTTCCTGAATAATAGTTTTTTCGCTTATTATATCCAATAAATGTTTAGGCTTTTTCTCTCTGCTGCGGGGCCAGAATCTTGTGCCCCGTCCACCGGCCATTATTACTGCGTACATTTTTTTAAACTCCTTTAACTTTTCGGTATTCGAATGTTCACGGCGAGTGTCTTATAATATAAAGTGTCTTGCAATTTCAAGCGGGAAAAGATATTTAGACACCATGTCAACGATAATATATCCGGAAATAACCCTGAAAAAGGGGCGGGAAGCGGCTTTGTTACGCGGTCATCCCTGGATATTTTCCGGCGCGATTGCCGCGATTAATGAAAATCCGGCTGCCGCCGATATTGTCTTGGCTAAGGATTCAGCGGGTAACCATCTGGCGCTGGGATTTTATAATCCGTTGACCGATATTGCCTTTCGTTTATTAACCAATAAATGCGAAGAAAATATTTCTCAATATTTCTGGCAGTCGCGTCTCCATGCCGCATACAAATTACGGCAAAAAATTATTGGCGAGCAAACAAATGCTTATCGTCTGATTAATGCCGAAGGTGATGGATTTCCCGGACTAATTGTCGATGTCTATAATTCAACATTGGTTCTTTCCATCGCTACGGCCGGAATGGAAAAACAGAAAAATCACATTTTGAACGCTCTTCTTTCCCAGTTAAAACCAATACGGATTTATGAACAAAGCGACAGCCGGTCCCGCGTGTTGGAAGGGCTGGAAAGCAGGAATGGTGTTATATTCGGAGAAAATAAAAGCGATTCTGTGGAGATAATGGAAAACGGACTGAAGTTTGAGGTTGATGTTGTCTCCGGCCAAAAAACAGGATTTTTTCTTGACCAACGGATAAACAGGGAAAAGATAGGAGCATTGAGTCGCGATGCCCATGTATTGAATTGCTTTGCCTACACGGCGGCTTTTTCTGTTTATTGTGCTGAAGGCGGAGCAAAACGGGTCATTTCTCTGGATATATCCAAGCCGGCCTGTATCGCCGCCAGAAAGAATTTACATCTCAACTGGTTTTCCCCTGAAAACCATCCGGTAATAGAGGCTGATGTTTTTACTTATTTGCGCAATACGCAGGAAAACTTCAATATGATTATTCTTGATCCTCCGGCATTTGCCAAAAATAAAAGAGATGTAGCTAAAGCCACACGAGGTTATAAAGAAATTAACATGCAGTCGATCAAGCATCTTACAACGGGTGGCATGTTAGCTACTTTTTCCTGCTCCAATTTTATTGAAGAAGATCTCTTTTATAAGATTGTTCTGGGAGCGGCGCGGGATGCCGGAACTGATCTGCAACTGTTGGCCAGATTGGAAGCGGGGCCGGATCACCCGGTTTTGTTGGGACATCCGGAAGGCCGCTATCTTAAAGGGTTACTGCTGGTTAAAAACGGTTAGTGTTCCGCTGAAAAGTGCAACGAAAAATTGTAAATTTCTAACTTCACTTGTGGTACAATATCAAAATTAGTCATAGGCAATTAATTTTTGAATCTTTTTAACGGAAATATTAATTGTTTGCCAAAGAGAGAAAAATGAAAAAGATAAGTTTAGTAATAGCTATTGTGGTTGGATTATTGTTTATTGGTAATGCCTTCGCAAGAGATGACACTCATTTGCAGAATATCAAGAATTGGAAATACTATACTTCGGATAATGATACGACATATTCATATGAGTATGAACGTCTCAACGAACCAAAAGCGTATACATTCGATGATGATGTGGGTTCAATATACTTTTACGTTAAAGCCGTTCCGCCGCAGAAGGTACGTAGTGAAATGCAAAAGGAGCTTGAGAAAGATTACTCGAAAGAATTTAAAAATATTAAACTTAGCTACATAATATCGTGGAATAGGTTGAACTGTAAAAATGAAATGGTAGAAGTAAGGCAAATATATTTATATTCTGACACAAATGAATTTATAATATCTCTCGATATGAAAAATGAGAAAGGAATATACGTAGAGATGCCTTCTGGAGAAAGTCAATATTTAGGGAAAATTCCATTTAATAAAGATTTAATAAAACAAGCAAAACAAAGAGCAGAAATTGAAGATAAGAATAGAACATCTGATATAAATTTACAAAACAACTTAAAGAAATATGGTGCTGAAGCTCTTGTCCCAATCAATATGCTGGAAGCTAACCCCCATGAATTTGAAGGTCGTACAATAGCAGTTGTAGTGCAGTTTAGGAAGATGCTATCAAAGAACTCAGCATCCTTCTATAGCGGATATTCAGACATGGAAGAACATACCAATGTCTATGATGAAATCATTGTTACAGAAATACCTAAAGGAACCCACTTTGAATCAGGACCATTCTCTCCCAGAATGATGTTAGTTCTTAAGGGGAAGGGTACTATAGCAGGTACTAATGCTTTTGGAGCACGGATTAATGCTCCTCATTTTCACTGGGTTGCTATAATGTCCGGGAAACAAAAATCAGTGTTCGAGGAACAGCGAGATGTAAGTCGAAAAAATGCTCTTCAAAACATGAAAAACGCTTATCCAAAACGTGACTAAAAAGGGGGATTTCAATGAAAATAAATAATCAGAATCTATTCATTTATATTTTGGGGGTTATAATATTGTTGATTCCTAATTCTTTGTTTGCTGAGAATACTACACAGACTACAACTAATGGGAGTCTATATGAAAAAGCTTTGATTGACCAACAAAATAAAGAGGAAGCAAATAAAGTTATTATAAAATTTCTACAAGCATTACCATCAGCCTATAAAATATCGGTATTAAATCTCCGAGCTCAGAAAAATAGCGATGACACCGCAAATATTACATTTCAAGTTAATATGGAATTCGATTGCACCGTGACACCGGACGAAAAGAAAGGAACATACAGTGGACGATCTTATTATCATGTATCCAGAATTCCTGGTATTGATTTTAATGAATTATGGTCAGCAGGATTTGATATTGTTTCAGATTATCCCTATTCATCAAGTAAAACGAGACTTAATTTAATTTGTGAAGGGGAAAATAAATGTATAGAGATGATGGATTCCGTGTGTCAAGAAACAAAATCCAAACCTTTATTTCTCTATATGACGGCTGGACAACAACACTTTATAAAGAGGCAAATAAGTTTTTCTAATTGTCAAGGAGGCATAAACGGAAAGTTTGCTTTTCGAACTACTCTTGACGAGCGGCTTACTATTAAAAATATACCATTGCCAGAACTGAAAGAAATTTCAACGGTTCAGGCAAAGGTTCTTTATCTGGAAAAGAGTGCTTTCCCCAAAAACGATAGAGACTTTATTGATAACTTTCATTTCTAGTGTCACTATGGGTATCGGCAGAGATAATTATCGTTTGCAATCTTGAATTAGTGAAAGTTATCAACCAGACAAGAAATGTTTTAATTCAGTCTTGCTATATCGTAGGGCAAGCGTTTCATACAGCCTTTTTTGATCCAGGAAATACTGGAAGAAAGTTAGATTCCCTAGTTGGCATAATTGCAGCCTACTAAAGGATTATCATTTTAAAAATAAAACGTGAGTATCAGTGGATGGCTATAGGCCGACCGCTCAATTCATTTGTTAGGCGAGAAATTGTGACACCGCTTCTGCAACTGCCTTCAACTTCACCGTGTCTTTATGTCCATCTACAAGAAACAGATTGTATTTCTTGATTGAACTCCAACCATGCAGGACAATATTTTGAATAATTCCCTCAATCCTCTTGGATTGCTCGATCTTCTGCGTGCCGATCTTCGGGAATTTCGACTGATCGAGCACTTGCACAAACATAACACGATCACCGAGTTCTACTGGTTCAGGTATTGAATCATGAATGAAGTGTTTAGCTAAAGCCGATGTCAGGAACTTTCCACATATTTTGGTGGGACTAAACCCAGATTCCTCTATCTCAACAATAACCTTGGCCCCATCGGAGCCGAGCACCAGTAGGTCAACCTTACAAATCTGGGTCTGACGGCTACGGTCTTTCTCAAGGAATAAAGGAATTTGCAGGTTACCTCCACAAGCTTTATCTTTGAGAAACTGGCCAAGACCTCTAACAACAGGCTCGATCTCGTTAGCAACGGAAATGTGAAGTAAATGGCTTTTCACTGCTTAATCCTCTACAGCCTAACAATTATTTATACAGTCTGAATAATTCTGTAAACAATGACTATATCGCTCTACTAATTAGAGCGGATTTTTCAAAGATAACTGATTGTAACTTAGCATAAATTTATTAAAGTGAAAAATGAAATTTACAGTCAATAAGGATTACCGTTTGTAAGGTTGAATGACTTTCACGACGACTGATCTGTGGGCTACAGGAAGTTATCGATTATCTTTACACTCACTGTCAGGTCAAATTCTGTTTAGGGTAAATCAGGCGTTGCAATTACTTTCTTTTACAAAGAAAAGCATAAAACAGGCCGCGAGAGCCAAAGTAAGAGATAAGTAAAAAGGTGCCTGCATATTAATCTTCTCCCAGAGAAAACCGGCAATCAATGACGCCGGCAGAGCGCAAATGCCAATCGCCATTTGAAATACTCCCAAACCGGTTGCCCGGAAACAATCGGGACAAAGTTCCGAGGTATAAGTTTTTTGCACGGTTTCCAGCGCCGCCTTATGCAAACCGTAAAGTACAAAAACGGCGACAACAACGATAGCGTTGGTTGATAAAATAAAACAGCCGCAAATTGCCGCCCATAAAATAAAAGCTAAATACATCAGTTTTTTTCTTCCTATTTTGTCCGATAGTTTTCCCATGGGCAGAGAAAAAATCGCCGCCGTTACGGTAATTATAAGATAGAAGATGGGCAGATAAGTTGCTTTAAAGCCGCTTTTACCGGCAAAAATAAGCAGAAAAGAGTAGCTAAATGCTCCCAATGTAAAAATGGAATTCAGAACAAGAAATAGTTTAAAGTTGAAATCCAAATCTTTCAGAGTAAAGGCGGCAAATATTTTTTTGTCTGAAGTTTTGACTTCTTTTATATATTTGTAGATAAGAAACGCGCTGATAAGAGAGGGCAGGGCTGCAATGAGAAAGAGATTGGTAAAACCGATATGTTCAAAAAGCAGAAGGCAGACAACAATACCGCAAACCGCTCCTAAATTATCCATGGCTTTCATTAAGCCGAAATTGCCGCCGCGGTTTTGATCATTGGAAATATCTGCAACTAACGCGTCGCGGGGGGCGGAACGTATTTTCCCGGAACGGTCTAATATTTTCAGGGGGATCAGCCATTGCCACGCAGGAGCGAGCGCGTAGCCAAACCTCGATACTGAGCCCAAAATATAACCAGACCAGATGAAAAATTTTCTTTTTCTGATTCTGTCGGAAATATAACCGGATATAGCTTTGGAGATGGAAACAAAAGCTTCGCCCAAACCATCAATTAATCCCAGCATGGCCATATTCGCACCCATAACAGAAGTTACAAACAGCGGCCAAATCGGATAAATCATATCCGAGCCCAAATCATTTAAAAAAGAAGCCCACGCAAATACGCGAATAGATCTCTTACTTTCGTCTTCGGGGTTTTCTGTCATGAATTTATGGATTAGTGTTCCGCTAGGTTGCCGATTATCTTGTCATGGATAAGGCTGGAAGCCATGTTATTGCCGACCATTCCCACAAATACGGAGACGGATGTTACATTTCTTTCCAGATATTCTACTTTTATGGTTACTTTTTCATCTTGGATTATAGCTTTAATCATACCTGCGGAAATTTTACGTTCTTTTTGAATATCCACAGCCTTTAATTCAGTTACTGATTTTTCACAGGCCTTCCACACTAAATCAATATTGGCTTCGTAATTGCTGATAAGATTGCCGTCCTGGTATAGGAATCTTCCGGAATTAACACCGACAATTTTGCCGTTCATGTTTATAGCGGCATTACATCCCATCAAAAGAAATAAGATTAAAAAGATTAAATAATGTATTTTATTTTTCATATCTTTATCCAATATATATATATTTATAAAAGAAGAACCATTAATTATGTTGAAATATAAAACAATAAAGGCAATCTGTCAATGATCGGTCAAGGGCAGTCATTAATCGTGACTCATCTGTTATAACTATCACCAACATCAGATGAGTCGGAGTTAAATTCGATGTTTATACTGAGACAATCGGCTGAAGGCTGTTTCTTAAAACAATATACCTTAATTTATCACCGCCAAACTGCGGACTGCGACCGCTCATTTAATACCCCTGACGTTAATATGCTTCGCGCGGAGGTTCATTACTTCGGTTCTGCTCAGGATGGATTTTATATTATCAACGTGTTGAAGGATATTTTCTTTGCCTCCTTCTTCCCGGTCAATAAGCGTAATGACCAGTTCGACTTTCAGGCCTTCTTTACGCGCCTGTTCTATAGCGGTAATGGTGGAGGCACCAGTTGTAATGACATCATCTATTATGGCGACTTTTTCTCCTGACCGAACGTTACCTTCAATGGCGCTTTTAGTTCCATGATCTTTAATGTCTTTGCGGACAATAAAGGATTTAATCGGTTTTCCTTTCTGATACGATATGACAGAAAGCGCGTTGGCTATCGGGTCGGCGCCCAGAGTCAGTCCGCCTGCAGCGGTAATATCGGTATCTTTGAGCATATCAAAAACAATAGCGCCGATAAGATTCATGCCTTCGGGATCAAGTGTGGCCGGTTTACAATTGAAGTAATAATTGCTTTTCTTCCCGGACGCGAGTGTAAAAGGCGGGTCTTCGCTGTATTTGAAAGACCGCTCGATAATTATTTCGCCCAGTCTTTCTTTCATCTTGTCAATGGTCATTTTCCTCCCCTTGACCCCAATTTATGATTGGGAATTTTCACTATGCAGAATGAATTTTATGGGCAGATCAACCCAAACTGTAAGGGGACTGCCATATTTTTTTGCCGGTTCGAATTTCCATGGTCTTACCGCTTCGATTGCCGATTGATCCAGAATAGCGTATCCGGACGATTTTCTGATTTTCATACTTCCTACACGACCGTCCGGTAAAACTTCCGCGGATACCAGAACAACGCCCTCATAACCGCGAACGCGCGCTATGGCCGGATACACAGGCGGTGAGTTTTCTTTATATAAAGGGTAGGCTATCGTCGTGTCTAAATTAGATTTTTTTACTGCGGTTTTATTCACGCTATAACCGTCTTTGTCATTGGTCTGTTCTCTGGTTGCTGTAAACGTGCCCGGTTTTGCCAACGCCGTAATATTAGTCGGTTCTCTCGCTGGCATTGCTGTGGTTATTTGCGTTGTTTTTGTTTTGGCGAGAAGTGTTTCATTGTTTATTTCTTCCTTGGCTATTTTTTCTGTGGCAGTAGATGATTGCACAACACGATCACTTTGAAGTTCAAATCTGCCGGGTTTGTTTACATCATCCAGAGAAACCCAGACCAGATTTAATCCCTTTAATTTTTGCACAGGCACGTTGTTTGATAAACCGAGAACCAGAAAAGCTGCGGCGGCAAAATGAATCAGCAGAGAGAAACACAAAGCAGGTGAGATTTTATATATTTTATTTGTCTGTTTAATAATTTTCATCTGATAAAAAAATTTATTTTTTGATCAATTTGCCCGCTACTTTAACAGCTTCCACGCCGTCTTTAGCGAAATGGGCGCCCATTGATTTCGCATAATTTTCGGTAAGCACAGCGCCGCCCACCATAAAAGGTTTTTGGATCCCCTTCGCTCGCGCCAGCGTTATCACGTCTTTCATATTTACCATTGTTGTGGTCATTAACGCGGAGAGGCCGATAACATCAGGTTTTTCTTTTTGGGTAGTTTCTATAATATCTTCCACGGAAACGTCTTTACCCAGATCAATAACATAGTAGCCATAATTTCTCAAAAGAAGAGCGACTATATTTTTACCTATATCATGAATATCGCCCTTAACGGTTGCCAGTAATATTTTTCCTTTGTGTTCGGTGGAATCTTTCTTCAATTGTGGCTCGAGATAACCAAGCGCCTTTTTCATTGTTTCTGCGGCGGCCATCAACTGCGGCAAAAAGAAAAGTTTTCTTTCGTATAAATCGCCCACCTGAACAATGGAAGGAATCATAATATTATCCACCAGGTCCTGAGCCAAACTGCCGGCGGAAAGCGCTGTCTCTATAAAAGGCAGAATATTATCTCTGTCGCCGTTAATTATCGCGTCAGCGATCTTTTCCTGCGGCGTAAGAACTTTTCCCGCGGCAGTTACGGAACTAACATTGGCTTGCGCGGAAAAATGTTCAATAAAACGTAAAGCGTCTTTATCTCTGGCAAGGAGAACATCTCCTGCTTTTTTAACATTCATCATTTCAGAACTGGCGGGATTGGCAATAGCCATAGTTAAACCGTTTAATTGTGCCATTGCCAGAAACGTGGCGTTGAGCCACGGGCGTCCGGGCATACCGAAAGAAACATTGGAAAGACCTAAATTGGTTTTACTTTTAAAAGTATGTGTACACCAGTGCAGAGTTTTGAGTGTTTCGTTCGCGGCATCGGGATTGGAGGCGACAGCCATGACCAGACAATCAACAATGAAATCATCTTTGGTAAAGCCGAAGTTTTTTGCCTTTTGAAAAATATTTTTTATAATCGTCTGCCGTTTTTGCGCTGTCTGCGGTACTTCGCCGCCGGTCAGTGGCAACAAAATGAACATAGCCCCGTATTTAGCCGCTAAAGGCAGAAGTTTGGTTATTTTTTCTTTTTCGCCGGAAATGGAATTAATCAGTATTCGACCCGGATAAATCCGCAACGCTGCTTCAATTGTTTTTACATTGGAAGAATCAATAACCAGAGGCAGTCTGGTCGTTGTGGACAAAAGAGAAATTATTTCTTTAATTGTTTTTACTTCATCAATACCGGGCTGACCGACATTAACATCCAGCAAATTTGCGCCCTGATTTTCCTGATCCAAAGCCATCTGGCGAATAATGGACGTTTTCCCTTCGATAAGTTCCTGCTGAAGGGCTTTCTTGCCGGTGGGATTTATTCTTTCGCCTACTATGACAAGAGGCTGATTTTCAGACAAAAGTACAAAGCCGCGCGCTGAACTCAAAGCGCTGATTGATTTTTTTTGCGGTCGACAGGGCTTGATTTTCGCGGTTGCTTTGGCCAGCTCCCGGATATGTTCCGGCGTTGTACCGCAGCAGCCGCCCAGCATATTGGCTCCCGCTTTGACAAGATCGCGCCCGAAAGACGCAAACGTTTTCGCATCCATTTCAAAAATAGTTTTTCCGCTTTCGAGGCGCGGCATTCCGGCATTTGGTTTTGCTAAAAGCGGCACGGTAGCGTATGGTTTCATCGCTGCGATAAATTCCACCATCTTTTCAGGACCGGTGGAGCAATTGCAGCCCACGGCGTCAGCACCAAGGCCCTGCAATGTGATGAGCGCTGTCACCGGATCGGTGCCGCCCAGTGTATGACCGTCTTTTTCATAGGTCATGGAAACTATTGTAAAAATATTTTTAATTTCTTTGACGGCAAGCAATGCTGCGCGCGCTTCCTGGATGTCGATCATGGTTTCAATAACAATCAGATCGCAGCCGCCATCGATCAGGCCGCGTACCTGCTCTTTAAAAGCTTCCACTGCTTCTTCAAAGGCCAGCGGACCGAAAGGTTCTATAAATAAACCTGTAGGACCGATGTCGCCGGCAACCAGAGTTTTTTTATCACAGGCCTGTTTGGCCATTCGCGCCAGTTCATAGTTTATTTGGTAAGAGTTTTCTTTAATGCCGTATTGTTTCAGTTTGAAATGATTAGCGCCGAAAGTGCAGGTATAAACTACTTGCGAGCCCGCCTTTTGATAAGCGGTGTATAAATCCCCCATAATTTGAGGATTTTTCAGGCACCAGTATTCCGGACAAACACCACCGGGCATTCCTTTTTTTTGCAGCTCGGTGCCCATGGCGCCATCCAGAATGACAGTCTTTTTTGTTAAAAGATTTTTAATTTTGACAGCTTCAAGCAC
>Ga0265297_10008830_pt1 | contig 13276 bp, 10 predicted proteins | sample Munlanlwell13791_FD_192502 | JGI IMG/M metagenome (GOLD analysis project Ga0265297, IMG submission 192502) | Leachate microbial communities from a municipal landfill in Southern Ontario, Canada - Leachate well 137-91 | ecosystem: Engineered > Solid waste > Landfill > Unclassified | place...
TTGATTTTCTGCATCAGATCCAGGGTAAAGTGTAACCCGGCGGTCGGGGCGGCCACCGCTCCCCGTTTCCTGGCATACACCGTTTGATATTTCTCCTTGTCCTCTTCGGTTGGCTCGCGATCGATATATGGCGGGAGCGGCGATTGACCGACTTCATCGATCAATTTATAAAGGGTTTCTTTGGGTATATTATTGAAACGAACAACCCGACCTCCGGATACGGTATTGTCAATCACATCGCACTGAACGCCTTCGGCGATGGTCAGTTTATTGCCAATCCTGACTTTACGGGCGGGTTTGACCATTACCTCCCAAAGACTATTCTCCAGCTCGCGCAACAAAAAAACTTCGACTTTTGCTTCGGTGCGATCCTTGGTCGCCGAGAGCCGGGCCGGATAGACCTTGGTCTCGTTCACCACCAGCAGATCGCCGGGATTTAAATAATCGACTATATCGTAAAATTTTTTATGAGCGATAGTTTTTTGAGCACGGTTTATGACCATAAGTTTAGAATGATCGCGTTGCTTGATTGGGTGCTGGGCGATGAATTCTTCGGGCACATTATAATCGAAATCGGAAAGGCGCATTTGAGTTCCTCCTAAATAAAGAGCTTCTGCTGAGAATCGTTTATATCTTTATCAAAATATTTATAGGTTTCGCGGGTTGCCTGACGTCCGCGGGCGGTACGCTGAATCAAGCCCTGTTGAATCAGATAGGGTTCATAGACATCCTCGATCGTTTCAGATTCCTCACCGATCGCGACCGAGAGATTATTCAATCCGACCGGTCCGCCGGCGAATTTATCGATGATGGTTAACAGAATCTGGCGGTCCATGTTATCCAGTCCCAGTTCATCAATATCGAGCATTTTTAAGGATTGGTCGGCTACCTTTTTGTCGATAACACCAGCGGCTTTGACCTGGGCGTAATCGCGGGTTCGGCGCAAGATGCGATTAGCAACACGAGGAGTACCGCGACTGCGTTTGGCAATTTCGGTGGCTCCGTCAGGTTGCAGTTCAATATCCAGAATTTTAGCGGTGCGCATCAATATCTGGAAAAGATCCTGGGGGGAGTAATAGTCCATGCGTAAAATCACGCCGAAGCGATCGCGCAAGGGTGAGGTCAAATGACCCAGACGGGTGGTGGCGCCGATCAGAGTAAACTTCTCCAGATTGAGCTGGATACTGCGGGCGCTTGGACCTTTATCGATTACAATATCGATACGGTAATCCTCCATAGCCGAGTAGAGATACTCTTCCACAACACTGTTGAGACGGTGAATTTCATCAATAAAAAACACATCGCGGGCCGCCAGATTGGTGAGCATACCTGCCAGATCGCCGGCTTTTTCGACCACCGGTCCCGAGCTGGTCCGAATATTCACTCCCAGTTCCCGGGCTACGATGTATGCCAGGGTGGTTTTGCCCAGTCCCGGCGGGCCGAATAACAGCACATGATCCAGAGCCTCACCGCGTTCCTGGGCGGCGGATATGTACAATCTCAGATTCTCAACCACACTTTTCTGCCCGACAAATTCTTCAAAAGCAGACGGACGCAGAGTCTTTTCGTACTCAAGATCTTCAACCAGCTTTTGGGGATCGGTCAAATCGGAGCGCACAGAATTACCTATCTTCTAATCCTTTGATGATTTTATTTTACCGGTTGACAACTATGCGACCGGTACCCGTCAGAATTATTTTTAAACTGTGATTAAATACCTGAAATGTTTCGGAATTCTTTATAATTTGCAACAATTCATAACCAAATAATTGCGCCTAATTTACTAAATAATAGACTGTAAATCAATGGCTAACATTAGGTTGTCCGGCGATTATCAGGGAGTTTCGCGACTTACAAACAGATAATTTGGCGGCGTTCTTTGCCGGTAGATACGTATGATATTTTGACTTCCAACAAGTCTTCAAGGGTTTGAAGATATTGCCGGGCTCTGGGCGGCAGATCTGTCAATCTACGCGCCTCCGCAGTCGATTCCCGCCAACCCGGTAAGGTCAAATAGACCGGACGCGCATCTTTCAAATCCAGCAGAGGAAATTCGCCATTTTCATAGTGAGTACAAATCTTGATCTCTTCCAGCTCGTCCAGAATATCCAGCTTGGTCATTGCCAGCCCTGTAAAGCCATTAATCATAACCGCATATTTTCCCAAAGCGGCGTCAAACCAGCCACAACGCCGGCGACGACGAGTCGTTGCGCCGAATTCGCTCCCGCGGGTCTGCAAATGATCGCCGATCGCATCATTCAACTCAGTTGGAAAGGGACCTGCGCCGACCCGGGTAGAGTAGCATTTGAAAACCCCGATTATTTGGTCAATCAGACGGGGGCCGATGCCCAGGCCGGTGGCAATGTTACCGGCTGTTGTATTGCAAGCGGTTACGTAGGGATACGAGCCGAAATCAATATCCAGCATTACGCCCTGCGCGCCCTCTGCCAGGATATTGCGACCTTCTTTTATATAAGAATGGATCCGGAAAATAGTATTGTCCACAAACGGCAAAATCCTTTGGACTGAATCGAAAAACAGCTCAAGATCGCTGACCAGCTTTTGTTCTTCCACTTCGGGCATATCAATTCTTCGTCGTAAAAGAGCCGTTTTGCTAACCAGGGTGACCCGCAAATCATTTTCATTGAACAGGTCGCGCACCCGAATTCCGGTTCGGCCGATTTTATCGGTGTAACAGGGGCCGATGCCGCGTTTGGTGGTGCCGATGGCCTTGACGCCGCTGGCATCTTCCTGGTAAGCATCTTTTATTTTATGCAGAGGAGTGACCACATGCGCCAAAGGCGAAATATGCAGGCGCCCGTTGACCGTAAGGCCTTTGCGCTCAATTTCTTCAATTTCATTTTTAAGACCAACCGGATCGAAAGCCATTCCATTTCCCAACAGACAGTGGGTAGTGGGGCGCAAAATACCACTGGGGATTTGATGCAGGATAGTCTCCTCATCGCCAATTTTAATCGTATGGCCGGCATTCGCGCCACCCTGAAAACGCACCACCAGATCCGCCGCTTCGCTCAATGTATCAACGATCTTGCCTTTACCTTCATCACCCCACTGGGCGCCGATTATTGCCGTTAACGCCATAAAATACTCCTGAAAATAAAATGCTCCCATTGGGAGCATTTGTTTAATGATTTCTGTTTTGAGGTCCTATTTTTTTTTGCGAGCATCCAATTTCTTCTGATACATTATTACGATAGGCGAGGCGACACAAAGTGAAGAATAAGTACCAATCACTATTCCGATGATCAGGGCGATCGAGAATATTTTTACCTCGCCATGCGCAAAAGCCAGGATTAGCACGACGAAAAGCGTCGTAGCGCTTGTAATCACAGTACGACTCAGGCTCTCGTTTATACTGACATCGAATAACTGCTCAATTACATTGTAACGCTTGCTTTTCATGTTTTCCCGTACGCGGTCGAAAATAACGATCGTGTCATTCAGGGAATATCCTACAATCGTTAAAAAGGCGGCGATCGTGGAAAGCGATATTTCTAACTGGAACAGCGAAAAAATTCCGAGTGTAAATATCACGTCATGCACCAGAGCCGCAACCGCTCCCAGGGCGAACTTGAACTGAAAACGGAATGAAATATACACCAGAATCACTACCATTGCCCAGAATATAGCCTGAAAGACCGTCGCGCGTAATTCCTTGCCAATCTTCGGTCCAACCGATTCCGCTCTCTGGGTAATGAAAGAATTATCCGGAACCGACTCCAGCGCTTTGGTCATTAAGACCACGGTGCTGTCGGAACTGGCGTGCAAGGGGGTCCGAATAATGAATTCATTGGCAACGCCGGTCATTTGGATGTTGCTGTTTTCCAGATTATTGGTCGCCAGAGCCTGGCGCACTGCGGCCGTAGTGATTGGCTTTTCAAAACTGACCTGCAACAAAGTGCCACCAGTGAAATCCAGTCCGTAGTTCAGCCCTCGCACCAAAAATATCGATATAAGACTGAGCGCCAGAAAAATACCTGAAGCAGTCATAAATAAATTATGGTATTTGGTGAATTGAATGTGCGTCTCTTTAATAAGTCTCATTGGTATACCCAAAAATTATATACTTAGTTTTTTAATTATCCATTTCTCGGTCGCCCAGTTAAAGAAAGTCCGGGTGACGAATACCGCCGTAAAGAAGCTGGAAATTATGCCCCAGAAAAGCGTCACGGCAAAACCCTTAACCGGACCGGTCCCAAATTGCATTAAAATAATAGCCGAGAAAATCGTGGTCAGGTTAGCGTCAAAAATAGTAATTATAGCCCGACTGTAACCGGTATCTATAGCGGCTCTGACGGTTTTACCTTTTTCCAGTTCTTCGCGAATACGCTCAAAAACCAGCACGTTGGCATCCACCGCCATACCAACGGTCAGGATCAAGCCGGCGATGCCGGGTAAGGTCAAGGCCGCTTGTAAAACGGATAGAACCGCCAGCACAAATATGATATTCAAAACCAGAGCCAGATCAGCTAAAAGCCCTGAAAGCCGATAGTAAACTGCCATAAAAATCATAACTACCAACAAGGCTATCAAGCCCAGACGCACTCCGGTATTGATCGAATCGCGCCCGAGGGAAGGTCCGACCGTTCGCTCCTCGATGGTTTTCACCGGGGCGGGCAGAGCGCCGGCGCGCAAAACGATAGAGATATCCTTAGCCTCATTCATGTCCTGCATACCTTCGATGTAAGCCGAACCATCCGGAATTTTCACCCGGATGAAAGGCGCGGTCCAGACTTTATCATCAAGCACAACCGCCAGCTGTTTGCCGATATTGGCTCCGGTCAGTTTGGCGAAAATCCGGGCGCCCTCGCTATTCATGCTCATATTGACAATCGGTCGGCCACTGCTCTCCGTACCGGAGCCGCCCAGTGAAGCCGAGGCCTTGGTAACGTATTTACCCAGCAGACCCGGTTCGTTGTTCACATGATAAAGGATATAAAAATTTTCTGTGCGACCGTCCTGCATTGTGCGGCGTTCGGCTTTGGCTGACCAGAGGAATTTGGAATCGAAAGGTATTAGTTTCTTTACCCCGGGATTTTCCAGGATTTTTTTAACGGCATAGACATTTCTCTCCGGAACGCCAACCTGATTATCGATATTGCGCAGTAATGAAGAAAACGGGCGTTCTTTGTAAATCTCTTCGTCGACTACAAGTCCGGTATCGGCTTCTTCAGATTCAAGGCCGGACTCGGTGCTGGTGACTCCCAGCAGTTCGCTAACGCTCATCGCTTTGTCCTTAGACTCTTTCAGCGCTACCGTCGTATCCGCCTCGTCCCGCGGCTCAGGAGCCAGGTCATCCTGCTTGCCGGTTTTAAGATAATTATCGGCCGCCGTGATGAATTGCTGGGTTACCGCCGCATCTTTCAACAGGATAAATTCCAGCAGGGCGGTGCTTTGGATCAATTCCCGCGCCCGGTTAATATCTTGAATGCCCGCCAGCTCGACAATTATCCGGTATTTGCCGGATTTCTGGATAGATGGTTCGGAGACTCCGAATTGATCGACCCGGTTACGAATCACTTCCATCGCCCGGTTGACGGCATCCTTGGCTTCCGCTTCAAGATTGTCTATAATTTCTTCATTCTTGAAACCAAAACCATTGAAATGACGCACCAGCCTCAGGTCAGAGTCGGCGATTTTACGGCGATATACAACGAAGAAATCCTCTTCATTGGTCACGGCTTCCGTGGTGGCTTCATTCAAAATAGTCATAAACTGTGGCGTTTTATTAGACGCCAGAGTCTCAACCAGTTTCGGCAAGTCAACTTCCATCACGATATGCATGCCGCCCCGCAGGTCAAGGCCTAGCCGGATGATCCGGCTTTCATATTTTTCCAGTTCGCCTTTCGTTCGTAATGCTTCCAGCTTCTCACTGGAAAATGAGTGATATGCAATCGTCCAATATAATGCGTAGCCTGCCAGAATCACAGTCAGACCGATTATAATAAATCTGACAACATTCTTTTTAAACATTCGGAATCACCTCAAAATGTATCTTCATATTTAAATATTAAAAAAGCGTGTGAATTTAACTGTGCCGGTCGTTCAATGTCAACCAAAAACCCGAAACCGGTCAACAAATCCTAAAAACCTTCAATCCCGTATATAGATAAATGCACGGGTCAGCTCCTGAGAATCACGGGTGACGACAATCGGGTATTTTTTACCGGCGCCATCGACGGAATATTTTTTCCAGTATAATCCACGGGTGTCCACCAGATAGTTGCGATCTTCACCGTCATTATAACTACCGCGCGGCACAAAACCTTTCAGGTTGACCTGCAGTTCGGCGCTATTCATTCCCGGTATTAAAACATCGATTATTTTCAATAAGTCGCCGCGCCTGACGTTTAAGGTCTGGTCGTGACTAATTTTTCGCTGTTCGCCGTTGACTTCGATAAAATATATGACGCTGTCGCCGGCTGGCGCGGTAGTCTCTATCCCGACCTGCCCAATTACCTGGTTATCGCGCCGCACAATGATCGAGGTCGGTCGCAAAATGACCATCCTTTTCTGAAAATCCTGGGTTGTGCCGAGCCCAACCACATCACAGGTCAGCCCGCGGTTATAATTAGATTCGATATGACTAACCCGCAAAATATCACCGCAATTAATCTGAATCGTACCATTATTTTCAACGATTCTGGATTCTTTATTATTGATTGATACCAACAGGTAGATCAGTTTCGGAGGTTCGAATAAAACCGCCGGATGTTCCGGCTCGACACCCATCAATTTAAAAAACTCATTGATGGCATAATTGTGATAACGTATTTTCAGTTCAATGCTTTTCAGACTTTTAGACGATTCGACCCCGAAAGCCGGAATATGGAAGGTCGTCAGCGCGTAATAGGTGGCCGATTTTCTCTGCTCCGGGTATTTGGTATCGGGCGCCAGGGTGTTGGTATTCATAAAATGAAATTTATGCTCGGAGTTTTCGACCCGGGCGTTGATACCTTCGATTACCTTGCGAGCCATTTCTTCAAGATTGAGAGTGTCCCGGCTGAATATAGCCTGGCTGGCATCCGCGATTATCGATTGACCGTAGCGATACGGATTGCGGTTTTCATCAATATACCTTTCGCTATAAAAACCACTGCCGTCATGCAGATTCAGGAACAGATCGCTCTCAGCCATTAATTGCTTAATGATGGTTACGATTTGATCGTCAATGTCACTCGGTTCTTTGTGGTCAAAGCGCCGGTTCATGTCGCCATTGACGCCCCGTTTATTCAAGACTATCGAATGGAAATTAGCCCGCGGAATGACGATCAGATTGCCCTTTTCCAGTACCAGATCAGGGTAAAGATCGGCCGAGAGGTAACCCCCCGGTTCATCCCCCTGAATGCCTCCCAATATGAAAATGGTCTTGCCGTTGAAGCGACCGTATAATTTGTACACATGCAGTTCATTGGGAGTATTCTCGAAATAAACCTTATAATCGCGCCCGGGGCGTTTGGTTTCTGTCGTTAATCCTGGGTCGGCCAGCCAGGACAGGGCTAGTCCGATTGTCAGAATTACTCCTATGGTTCTAATTCTCTTCAATCCACTCTTCCCTGACGATCTTCATGTTTCCGGGGAAACCCTTGATTACCATCGTTTTCAAGCCCGCATCACGATAACCATCCGCCTGATAAATCTGCCTGAAAGTTACATTCCAGACCTGTTCTTCGCTCGTCTCGATTTTTAGAGCGCTTCGCTCGACGCTCACCTCTTTTGACGCCTGAAAAACCTGCGTTTTATAATCGCGCCACCCCGCCAAGTCATATTCACCGCTCACGAAATCATCCGCGTAAAAAGCCAGATAAGTTTCGATATCCATTTTTTCCCAGGCATTTTCCCAGCTTTGTAAAAATTGCCCAAGCAGTTCTTCGGTCGACAGGCGAGGCGCGGTCGGCTTGAAGGTCTCGCGCACAATCTTCCAGCCCGAACCCACCGGAACAAGGATCAATTGTTTCTGGCCCTCGCTATAAAAGGTTGGACTGAGATAACGTTGGCGGAATTTCAGGTGCGTTTCATGGTCCGACACCAATACGCTCACTTTGTCGACCGACACGATTTTCCATTGATAGCGCTCTTCCAGCGAGCTTTTGTAGGTTTCATATTGCTTCGGATTGCGTCCGCTTTCATCTCTGAACGCGGGAGCATAATAACTTATATAAGCCGCAATCGCGCCGCTGTCCCAGCTCTGCGCCCAACCGTCAGTAAAATTCGTCCAGTGTTCGATTGTCGCCTGGTAATCTGATCCGGCAACGTCATATCCACTCAAATCATTGAGGATAATGACCGGAGTTTGGTTAATTGTAACATATTTTGCCAAGTTTAAAATTTGACCGTTTTCGAGCGAAACGCAGCCCTCGGTCAGGAAATCTTTAATGGCCTCATTGCGCCCGTGAATCCAGATATTCGAACCGCGCCGATTTTGCAGGCGATCGATGAAATTCGGATAATCCAGCGTATAGGCGATCGGACCGTACTTAGGAGTCAGCTTGCCTTCCGGCACGCGTCCATTGACGTAGTAAATCCCCTCCGGCGTTTTCAAATCGCCCTCGCGTTCCTTGTCACCGTTCCGTCGTCCCGTCGTAACCCGATATTCCTTGGATACTTCCAATGCGCCGGGCGCATCACTTTTCACCATGAACATTTTCTGGTGCGTTTTATCAACTACCAACACATAACCAATCGAATCGGCCGAAACATTGACTACATTCGAAAAAAGGGGATCAGCCAGGATTGGAACCGGGAATTGGATTAGCAACATTAGAATCAACAGGCGCCGCGATATTATTATTTTCGAGTATTTCATTTTCACGTTAGTATATCTCATAATCAATTCGCGCCGAAATTAGGCATTTATGAGCTTTTTTAAAATATGAGTCCGAAATAAAATTTTGCGAAACTTCCTGAAACGCAATAAATGATTATTAAAAGATAGTCCTGATTAACCGCCTGCTATCCCCTTGATCAGCGCAGACGCCAATAATCCGCGCACCAACCAATTGGACAGTGGAAAGGGCGTTATTTCAAAAAAGAACCAGAGTGTTTTGAATATAAAATCGGTTTGGAGAGTTCGGCCGACCCAGTATTTGATCTGCCGATTGCTTTCTCCGGGTGATTTGATGAATTGCATTCCATATATTCTGCCCAGTTCCGGGTGTTTTTCAACCAGATAGGGCACAACCTGGCGCCCAAATTTCTCAACGATTTTTAAAACATGATCAAATGGACGATAATGATGGTGAATTACTTTGATTTCCGGATCGAAAAACATACCTTTCGGAAATTTCTGCCAGAGCCGGTAAGCCATCTCGGTGTCTTCGCCGCCGTATTGACAAATATCGGCATCGAAAGCATCGATTATTTTCAACGCAGAATGCCTTATTGATGTTAATCCAAAAATAAAATATTGAAAAGGTAAGGGACGATCTATGCCGATCGTACGCGCCCCGCGCCGACTTTCGTACAGATAGCGTTGATACTTGTCATATGGATTTTCCGGAGCGGGCAGTAGCTCACTTACGATTCCCATAACTTCCGGCTGGTCATACCAGGCAACATGTCGGGCGATAAAATCCCGGCCCACTTCCATATCGGAGTCCAGAAAGATAATAATTTCGCCAGTCGTATTGCGGATTCCAGTGTTGCGCGCCGCGGCTAGCCCGCGATTTTCCGGATGCTCAACCAGCCTGAAATTTTCCGGTAAATTCATTTCTCGAAAAATTTCAGCGGTGGTATCGGTCGAGCCGTCATTTACCACGATGACCCTGAATTTTTCAGACGGATAGTCTTGCCGTAACAGCGCATGCAGGCAAATTCGCAAAGCGCTGGCGGCGTTGTAAGCCGGAATGATAACTGTAACTGCTGGCTTAAGAGCGCTCAGGGGGTTGACTCCGTTAAATATTGTTCTAGACGATTGGTACATTCCGTCCAATTATAGCACTGAACGGTTTTAAGTCCGCGATCAGCCAGTCCTGCTCGGAGTTGCTCTGATTTAAGTAGTTTTATAGTTTGTTGTGTTAACCTGTTGACGTCATTGATCTTACAGAGTAGTGCATTTTCTTGATCGATCAAATATTCAAGTACTCCGCGATTCATTGTCGCCACCACGGCACAACCGCAGGCCATGGCTTCCATGGGCGGCAGAGGCCAGCCTTCCCAGTGACTGGTATGTAAAAAGACTTTACTTATGTTATACAGGTGGCGCAATTGATCAACTGGCGGGCGAATAATAACTTTCACCCACGCCGGGATGCGATGTATCGGTCGGCGCGGCGCGGCGATTATAGCTTTTAATTCCGGTATTTTATTTTTCAACATCTTCAATACGGCTATGCTATCTTTTGCCCCTTTGATCTTGTGGGGATGATAAACCATCAGCACGTCATTCGTAGGCGGTGGTGGCGGAGTCTCAATAAAAAATTCATGCGGATGAATCGCGTTGCCAAGCGGTCCTGAACATTTCTCGCCGATTTTATTAATTTCACTAATAATCCATCTGGAAATCGCGATTTTTCCCAGCGGTAGATGATAGGTTGCCAAAACGCGCTTTTTTTGCGAAAAATAGGTCTCGAAACTCTGCAATAAGTAAAATTTGCGGCCGTGTTCCGGTGGCAAGTTGGCAACGGCTTCGGCGGTCTGCCAACCGACTGCTACAACGGCATCGCCGAGCGGGACATATTTCGATATGATGCTTCGTACGACCATGACATTAACACTCGGATTCGGAACATAATAGAGGTTATTAGTCACATTCTGAAGATGGTCGAGCAACGATGAAATTTTCTTGCGAAATGCATATATTGGATTGCCGGTTCTGACTTCCAGTGGATAAACCAGGGTAATCTCATGGCCGCGCTCCGCCAGCCGGTTGGCATATTCGTTAATAACCTTGACTCCGCCCATCGGAATTTTAATAAAGCCTGGCAAAACAAAGGATATTTGCATCTTATATTCTGACTCCGATGGTTTCATAATACCGATACAATTTCTGCACAACGTTGCGGAAATCATGTCTCTGTTCCACCCATCGGCGGCTGGCCGCCATTCGCCTTGGCAAATCCGTTGGATTCCCGATCAACTCAAGTAATTTTTTCTTTAGGTCTGTGTTTCCGGCAATAATAAACGGATGATCAGGGATGAATTTTTCATAGGTTGGATTCAGATATGTCACACAAACCAAGCCCAAAGACAGAGCTTCCAGCGAATTCATGCCATAACCCCAGGCGTGATCGGTAATCTGATCGATGTAAATATCCGCCTGCTTTTTCAATTCGATGACTTTGGCGTGCGGCTGATTCTCGATGAAAATGAACCGAATGCCATGATTTTGTTCGAGTTCTTTGCAGACCCGGATAATTTCATCGGAACCCTTGATCCGGCGGTTGGTTGTGGCATGGCAAATGGTCAGCGGACTGCCGGGTTCTTTTTTAGCTTGAAATGCCAATACATCATAAGGCAAGAAGAGATATTTCAGGTTCGGATGACGAAACGTCAGATCTAGTTCGCTGGTAACATTCAGATCGCTGATCTTATCCATTTCCGGAATGACGCCGCGGTTGCGCATGTCCTGACCATGGTAGGCACAGATAATCTTATTGCCGTTGGCTTTCATTTTCCTGGCAAAGCGCGCATCGCGGTAAAAATCGGCTCCCCATTCAAAATGATAAATATCAAAATCCTCTATTTCATATTCGCGGATGGCCTGTTCGATGATTGGCCGCCACAATACTTCCCGCATTTGGAAGAGCCTTTTCTGCCAGTTGGGCGGATTCCATAACGGAGGATAGCCCGGTAATTCGGCGTACGGATCGCGCCCGTCAACATGCCGCACGAACGCCACCCGCGGCTTGATAAACCACGGCTTGGATGCGATCAATGGCAAATTCAGACAAATGTCTTCCGGAAAACCGCCTGAACTTCTGTACCAGGTTACATAGCGGCAGACATTGCCACTTGATTCATGAGCGCGCTTCCAGTACGAAAGTGTACCAACGGTATTTTCAGGCGAAATGTAGAGAATTTTCAACATTCAGACAGTTCTTGATAGACTTTTAAAAGGGTTGGCAGAGTCTTGTCCCAATTATATTTTTTCCGTACAGCCTGACGACCATGTTCCCCCATTATTTTTCGTACATCTGGATTTTTTAGGAGATAAAGAATCCGATCTGCAAGGTTTTCCGGCGTCAATGGATCAACTATCAAACCCGCTCCACTTTCGACGACATATTTAGCGATAGAGGGCACATTGACACCAAACACCGGAATTCCCATTGCCATAAATTCAAATGGTTTTACCTGAATAGAACGTTGATAAGATTCATTAAGTTGCATAGACGCAAAACCAATTACAACCTGAGATATCAATGCTGGAATTTCAGCATAGGGAATGGGGGGTTGAATTTCGACACTCTTTTCCAAACCTGATTCTGAGATCATTCGCTCTAATGTTAAACGATACCATTGAGTACCACTACCTACAAATAGTAGGTGGGCTTCCGAAATCGTCTTACGTACAATTTTCATGGCATTGATCATTAGTTCAATGTTACGCCCAGGTACGATTTGACCATGATAAAGAATAACGAGTTTCTTTGTTTCCTTACGGTCTACAGGGAAAAAATCGACAATGGGATAGTTATAAACAATAGAACGCTTAGGGTGAAATGGCCGCAGATGCGCCTCCACCCAGGGTGTGACTGTAATGATATGATCAGCTGCCCGCATGCAAAGGTACTCCAAACTTTGCGAAAAAAAACCGGATAAAAATCGAATAAAGAAATTTCTGCGCGAAAAATCCATGAAAAACCAAAAAACACTCTCGTGGGCATCGTATATCACTTTACGTCGATATTTATACTTCAGCCACAATCCAAATGGTAAAAGCTCAAATTCATGCAAATGATAAATATCAGCTTTTAGCTTAAGCGCAATACGATAAGCAGTTAACAAATTGTGCCAATAACCTTTTTCTTTGAACAGCGCAAATCGCACGCCATCTTTCTCATTGACCTCTTCTCGATCCGGCGCTACGATAGTTACTCGATAGCCCCTTTTCGCCAGAGAGCGTGCTTCTTTATAGAAGATACGGTCATCAGTCGGACTGTGTCCGAGAGCAATATGAACGACCTTGCTCATTCTTCCTTATGTTTAAAAGGTAAAAAATCTTTCAGGGTAGCGATTTCATCTTTACGTAAAAAGCCCATCAGGATGAGAACAACAGGATAAATTAATAGTGTAAGAATGCGGATAGTAAGGC
>Ga0265297_10008831_pt1 | contig 13276 bp, 23 predicted proteins | sample Munlanlwell13791_FD_192502 | JGI IMG/M metagenome (GOLD analysis project Ga0265297, IMG submission 192502) | Leachate microbial communities from a municipal landfill in Southern Ontario, Canada - Leachate well 137-91 | ecosystem: Engineered > Solid waste > Landfill > Unclassified | place...
TCCCCGGCGATCTTTCGGAGTTGTTGCGGCAGGTCGGCGGGAAACTCGATAATATCGGCGTCCATGACAAGCACGTGCAAATGCTCGGGGCGCAGGTAGTCCCGGACAAGCGCGTTGCGGATGTCGGCCAACTGGTCGCATCTGGCGGCATTGGATTCAATCCCCTCGTCACCCGGCCCCCGGCTATCAACGACGATCTGGACGCCGGGCCGTTGCATACGCTGGATTGCCATGAGCGAGCGGGCTTTTAATGCGACGGGCATATTCGGGGCCAGCGGGATTAGGATTAGAATCATGTCAATACCTCGCCGACAGTTCTTAAATATGTCCGCTTGACATCATGCGCAACGGTAACTTGCCTCTGTTCAAACCGATTTCCGGTTCTATTGGCATAGACCATTTCATTGCCAAGGATAGCGCATTTATATGCCGCCACCCCATCGCATTCAATTTTATTTTGGATTCCGGTTTTAAGATCATGTTCAAGCAGATATACGTTTTTCGTTACCCTGTTATGGACGCTTGCAAGCAACAAGTCCGGATTATCCGGGCAATACGATATTCGATAGAGATACGAATCAGGCACATCAATAATAATTGTCCTTTTCTCTTCCTTGAAAACAATCTTGTTTTGATCGCCATAGACAATTCGGTTTTTATAAACAAACCCAACGCTTGCCATCTGAACTTGACGTGCTGGAGCCATGCGGCGCAAATCTGTGCCGTCCATGCGGTATAAAAAATAATCGCGGCATTCCGGCGTAAATCCGCCTATGAATGAAATATGCCAGCCTTCATCATCATGCCACGCAGTGGGGGAGCACTCAATCGTATCTTCCGGGAGTCCTGTTTCTATACGGAAATAATCGTTATTTTCCTCATAAACCAACTTCCAAATGCGAGTCTCATCGGAACAGCAAAAAAACAATATCCTGCCGCCAGAAGACAATGGAGCCAAAAACGGCATGTGCGTCATAAAACCACGGTCGTGCATGAACTCGATCATTTTTTCACCTTAATTCATTTGTAATAATAAGTTCCTGGACTGTAATACCAAACCTCTAACGCAACAAATCCATCATAATATAAATCCGCTATGTATGTCGCCGGTAGTTCAACCAATTTCCCTGCTTCGTTTATGTCGCCGGTGTTCTGGACGCCATATGCCATGCCACGCCCGGTTATATTCCACGTTTTGCCTACCACTCCATCAATGATCCCGACTCCATCGCCTTGATATGGAGTCAAATCCCATTCGGGATCAACTTCCGCGTATGTTTCTTTTTCGGCGATTACTTTCGTTTTTTTGTAACGAAGAACGGATATTCCTTTTTGCAAGTCCTCAAATATCCACGGGCCAATAGCATCCCCGGCTTGCATATAGCCATAAGAAAACGATGATCCATCAACTGATCGGCGAAAACCAATCAGATCGGCGGCCGCTCTCCATGTTTCAAGCGTGAAAAATATAAAGTTCCTTCCGGCTTCATCGTATGGCCCGTTCACATAGTCAACGAACCTTGTGCAGTTAATATCAAGCGACTTCTGCTTTCCCGCCCAGTATGAAAATGGTTGGACATTTTTCAACGCAGACCTTGTCCACCCCATATTGCGTTCGATAAATGATACATAAAGTTCGTCGAGAAGCGTCTGCCACGTTGCCCCTGCCGGTGCTGTAAATGCTTTGCTCATGCCGTTGCCCTCACAAAGTCCCAGACGGCGGCTCCGCCTTGTTTCTGCCAAACCATATAATCAGAACCGCCAGTGTCTTCGGTGCCAGAACTGTTATTAGTAAAAGCGGCAACGATTGCCGCAAGCTCCGCAACGGCAGCGGCAAGGTCGGCGACTTTCGCTTCGATTTCTGACGCATCGTTATCTTTATCAGCGCCCTGCATGGCTGATATAACGTCTTGAATTTCACTAATTGCTTTTGCAATCTGTTCTCCAGGACGTACATTAGAAATGACTTGCCCTGAAGGTATTGGTGCGGAATAGCGATTGATCCATTGATGTACGTCTGACATAACTATGCCTGCATTGGTAAAGATTCAGCCCCATCTGGTTTTGCGATTGATTTTGCCGTCGCAATTTTATCGTTTACATCTGATATAAGGCCCGTCGCAAGCGTGATTTGCGCCGTGGATTCTGCAATTCTCCGCAGGGCTTCCGACTTAGTTATCTGAATTGCTTCCGTCATATATTTAACTCCTTCCATATCTCACCGCAAAACTTCAGCTTTGCGTTATTACCGGACGTTTCCCATTCAAGAACTTTATCGCCAACTTGTGCCGCCGCGCTGGGCGTAAAATCCGAGAACGGAACACCGTTACAGGTCAACAAACACGTCCAGCCGTTGATGATCTGCACGTCAAGCCCTGTCGTATTCGCCGGATCGCCACTGTCAAGCTCCTCAAATGTTACGCCGCCCCATACCAACGAACATACGCCAGCCGTGCAACCCAAAACAAGACCACTCGGAGGTCGGGCAATCGCCCATGCCTGATTGCGCCGATATTTTGCCGTGATCGCGTAGAAACTCGGACTTGTTGGCGCGCCATAAATGCTGACCAGGCTATATGACCCGCCCCATGCTATACTCGCCCCGGCGTATGGATTGGTTGTCAGGCTGGATGGCGCAAGGGATAGGCTATCGGCAACAACCCGGGCGTCGGATTTCTCGCAGATAAGCGCCACGTCAACCTGCCGGGATAAGTTCCAGCCAAAAGAATCCGATAAATACACCCGGCTATCCTCGGCCTTACCACTTGCCGTGGTCTCGCAATACCGCCTCCCTCCCTCAAAGACGCGGCCAATGATGCACCCTGTCTTGTCGCCAGTCGCCGGCGTGCCAACCGCACCGGCCGGATCGGTGGCCTTGTAACGCACCGAAAGCTTTGAAAAGTTTGGCGAAATCTCCGACACGCTTGCGCCGTCAATCTCAAAACCTGCGCCCCAGTTGACGAAATTGGCCGGCGTGCCATCAGGATTGCGGCCGCCGGCGGATAGCAATGCTGCCGGCTGGGTAGAAAGGCCAGCCAGGATCGCAAGCGTTTCCTCCTTGTAACACTGATAGACGTTGGTAACAACCCGCGTTCTGACCCCAGCCGTGATCGTATCCTGCATGGAGCCGGACTCCGGGGCCTCTACGAACCGGGATGTTGGTGTCAACAGTGATCCAATTATGTTCATTTTATTTGCCTTGTTTCGCGTGTAATCGCGTATTCCCGCCCTTACAACGGCCAGTCTAAGCCCAAATGACGCCCTTCATGCCGACAAGCGCCTTGAGGCTGGCCGCAATGCTCCCGATGTCGCTAGAAATGTCAGGGGCTTCCGGGATATTTATTTCCCCGATTTTACCGCCGGTCAGAAATCCAAAGAATTTTGCCCACAGCCCAACCTGTTTTTCTGTCAGATTCGGAAGCTCCGCTATGTTGATAGAGATCGCCTTTCCCCCCATTTGCGCCGCCTTTTCAAAAAAATGTCCCCATGTGGTCGCAAGGATGTTTGTCATCTTGGTGAAATTATCTGGCAATTTGATATCCACCCCCAGAGATTTCCCGGCGTGTTTTTCAAGCATGTTGAAAAACTTGCCCCAGATTTCAACGAGGTTATTTCTCATTTCCGGGAGGGATATTTTTACGTCAACAATTTTCCCGGCGTAATTCTTCATCATCTCAAAGAACTTACCCCAAATTTCAACCTTCATTTTTGTCATTTCCGGCAATTCAATCTTCATCTGGAAATTGACATTGCTGATATCCTTGAACGCGCTTTGCATAGTCTTCGCCGCAGGCTCAATAGCCGTCATTGATTTACCGAGATTATCCAAGCCTATTCCCATATCAGCGCTGGCCGGCGCAAAAGCTCGCATGGCAACAACCTGGTCAAGCGTGGCTTTTACGGATTCGTTTTGTTTAGCCGTCATTGCGTCCAGAAAAGCGGAATTGGTTTTACCGGATGCCGTAAATGTTTCAACAGCCCCGGCGGCCTTTATCATCTCGTTGCGTAGTTTTGCGGCGAAGTCTTCCTGTTCATTCATCGCCTCCGTCTGCGCTTCTGCCGCTTGTGTGGCCTGTTCTGCAGCTTGACTTGCCGCCTGTTGCGCGATTATCATGTCGCTGTTTTCTTGGCGGAGTTTTGCCAGGCGTTCTGCGTTGGCCTTCAAGGCTGGGTCTTGTTTTGTTACCGCGCCGGTAAATTCTCCCACCTTGATAAATAGATTATCAATAACATCCCGCGCGCCAGTAATTTGAAGTATCCATTTTGCAATAACATAAGTTGCAGCTCCGATAACCGCATAAATTCCAATGGCTGCCGCGCTGAATAAACCAATAGCTACTGTTCCTGCGGTAATAGCTGCGGCAAGAGATGCAAGGTATGCAATCGCGCTCGTAACCGCCGTGGTTGTAAAGGTTATTAAAGCCTTTGTGGCTAACCCAACAACAAATGCAAGACCTGCGGTCTCGCCAAAATCTTTTATCAGATTTCGCGTTGCTTCCGATAAACTATTCCACGCGCTAATTGATGGACTAACAATAGAAATCAGGCTATTAATTCCCTTCAAGGCACGGTCAACCGTGGTAATCAGGGCGGCCAAGACCGTATCAATGGCTTTCAATGCCCCCTGCAGAATACTTGACCAGTTAACGTTCGCGAGTGCAGAAAATAAATTTTTTGCGGCGGTCAACAAGTTGCCGAATGAAACCTTCAAATCGTCAAGCAGGTTTGATAATGCGTTGAACGTTTGCGGCAAGCCGATGTTTTCCGCCAGCGATTTTCCAAACGCCTTCACCTTTTCAATCGCTCCATCAAACCCGGTTTTTATATCCCCAATCACCTTTGACAAGTCAACGGTATTCCAAGCCTGCTTGATCGTGTCCCATGCAAGGCTCGCCGCCGTGGATATCGCATTCCAGACATTCTCGGCATATTGCTGGATGTTTGGCAGGATGGATTTTGCAATCGCCTCAATTTCAGACCATGCTTTGACCGCCCCAGATTTAAGACCAGACCATAAGTCCGCACCGTTCACGCCATTTAAGAAACTGGCAATCTTTCCCCATACTTCCGCAAGGTGGGAATACCAGAAGTTGACCGCCGTGATAAATCCGATCTTTACGCTTTCCCATACCGTGCCCCAGTCCTGCCCTTTAAGGAACGCCGATATTTTGGCAACCGCCTTTTGCGCCTCCGTCCAGATTTTATCCCATGCCTCAATCGCGGTGGTTTTAAGCGTGCTGAATGAATCGCCCCAATTCAGACTCTTGAACGCCTCCGCCATCTTCCCGGCATATTCCCGCACCTTCTCAAATGCCCCCTGCACCCCGGAAACAATGTCAGCCCAAACTCCGGCAAACATGGTCTTTACTGTTGACCATTCGCCCTTAACAAATGCCTGCGACAACTCTACCGCCCACTTTACGGCCTCAGTCATGCCGTCAATAAATTCTTTTAACCCGCCCTTCACCAGCGCAAACAAGGCGGTTTGCAACCGCTGAACCTCGCCAAGTAAGTCAACCAGTGAACCTTTCAGTGTGTTCTGCCTTTGCATGGCAACGCTAGCAGCATCGCCCATCGTGGAAACCTTATTTGTGTAATCCGCGATTGCCTCCGATCCACTATTAAGCAAGCTGGCAACAGCCTTACCTCCTAGTCTTCCAAGCTCCGATAAAACATCCGTGGCTGATATTCCAGCCGCTTCAAGGCGTTTTATCGCCCCTTGCATACCTTCCGTTGCAGGATTCCATCCGGCCAACGCTTCGCCGATTGCGGTTTTTCCTTCGTTCGCCGCTTTGGTAAGCGCGGCCACTGACTGTGCAAATGCTGTTCCGGCAACACTCCCCTGCATCCCCTTGTCGGCATACAAAGACAAAACGCCAATGGTTTCATTCAATGACATTTTATAAGCCGCCGCAACACTTCCGGCATACGTCATAGCTTCGCCCATGGATTCCACGCTTGCCATTGACACGTTGGCGCCACCGGCAAAAAGGTTGGCAACATTCGCCGCCTCGGAAGCGTCAAGCGAAAATGTTTTTAACGCCCCGACCAAAACGCTTACCGCATTGGCAGTATCCGTGCCGCCAGCCGCCGCAAGGTCAAGGCCGGGTTTCAATATGCTTGTCATGGCGTCTGCGGATTCATAGCCAGCCGCCGCGAACATCTGCATGGCGTCCGTAACCGCCGTCAATGAGAACTTTGTATCCCGCGTGGCTATGTCCGCTATCTCGCCAAACCGCCCTATGGCCGCCGCGCCGTCATTTGTCAATGATGCAATGTTTGCGAGTGCCTGCTCAATCTCGACACCGGCAGAAGATACGTTTTTCAGCGTGGCAACCGCCGCCCCGACGGGTCCGAAAGCCTTGCCCATTGCCAAAATCTCCGTAGTTACACCGCCGAACGAGGCCATGAGCGCACCGACAGCATTAGAGGTAAGACTCTGGATCGCGGAAAGACCGGAGCCGAAACCGGAATGATCCAAAGCGACGACGGCCTGTAGTTGTAAGGACATATTTTTTACTCCGCTGAAAGGTCGTCAATCAATTCGTTTCTCTTCCAACTCGATTCTGCATACTTCATCAGGTCTTTCACCATTTGCGCCCGGACGCCGTTCAGTGCGTTTTCGGCCCAGGACAGGCCGCCTTTCAGATTGCCGATATAAGGGACGGCATTTGTGATCGTAAAGCGTGGACTATTCCCCCGCGTTTGATCCTGTCCGGAGCCTTCGTCCTTATTGGCTTGCGATGTGTAGATATTTGATATGCCAAGCAACTGGGCCGCCGGCCAGAATCCCGCCCGCAACCGCCCACGCGCCGCATACCCCCCTTTGGCAATCGGCGCGTTCCAGGCAAACCGGCGAATCAGCCGCCGCGCCGTGGTTCGGACATATGACGCTCCATTGCGTCCTATAAGATTTTTTACGGCAGATAACTGCCGGTTAAAATCCGCCATGTTAAACTTTATGTCCGCGCTCATTTTGGAAACGCCTTTTTTCTGGCTCGTATTTTCTTCATTGCCTCGCTTAATTCGCGCCGAACTTCCGGAGACGCCATTCGCATTTTTGATGCTATTCCTATTTTTATTCGTGCTTCTGGAGTATGGTGATACCCAAAACCATGTTTATTTCCACGAATATTTTTGCTTTCATTTATTATCCCTGATTTTCTTTTCCAATAAGGCAACAATCGCGGCATCATCTTCCGGCGTTGCGTCCACACCTGGCCTGACCGATTGCGGGTTCAGTCTCCTTTTCATCGCGCCGAGCAGACGAATGACCGTCACCATCGGCATAGCCTTCCACTTCCTGATATCCTCCATGCCAATGCCGCCGTATTGGCTCATCAGGGCATCAATCAGGATAAACGCCCAGGAGGCGCTTTTTTTCCATCGCCCTCCATGTCCGATTCCGACATCGCCCGGTCGGCCGTCGCCATAAGTTCGTTCATGGCCGCCGTGATTGTGCCAAGTTCCCGGAAGGTGATCTGTTTTGCCAGATCGGAAACGCACCTTTGTAATTTCACGTCATCATTTATCACGTCTTCAAGGCGCGGGTCTTCCGCATGGATCAGCACATACAATGTTCGCGCCAACTCGTTTAAGGTCGGAATTGTTTTTTTCGGTTTCCCTGTTGCCGGGTCTATCTCAAAACGCATGAACGGAGAATTTATCCTTTCAAGAAGGATAAACGTGTTCATGGTTACCGGCGGGAATGTCCATTTGCCGACCGTCAATGGCCGGGGATCAAGGTCTGCGTTCGGAATGGTCTTTGTTTTGATCATTTGATATTTCCTTTCTGATTTCTGTTTTCGCTACATTTATCAACATTCGCCGGGCGCTCACAAATCGCGTGATTCCATCAACCCCTTGTCGGTAATCGTCCATCCACTTAGGGTCAATATCGCGCAGTTTCCAATATAATTTGCGGTTGTCAGACGACTTTTCCCAACCATCAAGACGCGCCCCGCGCGACATCATGGCCGCCGAAAAATCGGTATCTATGGTTTTCAAATTTGTCATCTGATTTTATTTCCTTTCTTTCTTTTGCTCTGATCGGCGGCGTCCGTCCACGCCGCGTTTCAGTTCGGGTCTCGGTTAAGAATTGACAAGGTGCGGGTAATACGTTCCTTCAAAGTCAACGATCACCCAATTACCCTGCGCTCTGGCTTTTCCGGCCCGGTCTATGTAGATCGTGCCGGTCACATTTGTGATCGTGCATCCGGTCGCATCGCCGACATGTCCATCCGGCCCTCCGGTCTGATCGCTCAGCCAGAAAAACGAACCCGTCACTTTCTTCTCGCCGACGTTATAGAACTCAACCGCAACAACATTACCTGCCCCGTTCGGAGCAACGGCTTTCTGCGCGCTTTCGTCCTCCTTGATGTTCTGGACATAACCCCAGACTTCATCATCAACGCCGAAAACCAACCTGCTTTCTCCTAATCTTACGCTCATAATTTCACCCCCTTTCTATTTTTTATATTGGTCTGTTACACTTTGAAACCTCACGGCAAATAAAAAGGGCGGCGTCGTGAAGGTTGTGGCTCCACAACAGCCGCCCGTATCTATTGGCAATAGGCCCGCCCCGGTTAATTACTCCGGCGCGTTGCCGTGCTGTAAAATATTTATGTCGATGTCGCCTGCGTCGGCCTGACCAGGCAGGCCAGCGTCAATGTTTCCTCCTGAATTTTATCTTCCGAACTGTCAAAACTGGGGCCTTCCAGCACCGCATCCCGCACATCAAGCGCAGTAGCCGCCGCCAGCGCGATTGCCGTCGCGTTGAATTGCGTCGTCAAATCCGTCTGTTGCGCAAATGCCCGGAACGCACCCAATACCTGCTTTAGCACCGAGCGGCTTTTGTCATCTTCCCGGTATGTCAATGCCGCCAACTGCAACGCACCGCGATACCAGCCCGTATGCAACCCCATTTCGGCAAAACCAATCGCCTGTATTGTCGCGCATGGATAATCAATAGCATGGCTCGTGTCCCGCCGGATAAATACCCTGTCCGCAGTGGTTAATGCGGTCAAAAACGTAAAGGCCGCCAATAGTTCTTGCGCCGCCAATTCAAGCCGCCGCTCCACGTCTATGATCTGATCTGCCATCTTTGTTTTTTACTCCGTTACTCCGACACTCCCATACTTCGATACATCTTATTTCGCCCTCGGCGTATATTTTTCACCAATGTCAAACCGAACTGATTTTATGCCCTTGTAAATCCGTAAAATCCGATATTGCACGGTCGCAATCGTCAATAAATCGCCAACGGTCGGCATAGTTGTCCAATCGCTCGTTACGCAATAAACGCTGAATTGATAGCCTTCAAGCGCGCCGGCTGCCGCCGCCACCTCCGTATCAATCAAAGTATGCTTGCGGCATTGCACGGTCAAATCCCCAAAAACAACGGCAACCGGATTATGATCTCGCACTGCTTTTCTGTCCGTCTCAAGCTGCGCTGTGTCAATTACATCAACCATTTATTTTTTTCCTGCCTCAATTACCGTCATGACATTTTTAAAAACATTTGTCCAATTATTTTTATGACCGATAGTAAAATGACATCTACGGCATAAACATATTAAATTTGTTTTTGAATATTTTAAATCCTGCCTTAAATGCTGGGGCCAGATATGATGCACCTCAATATTGTTCGTCGCCCCACACCAGGCGCAGGGCGTGATCACGATGCCCCACTCGCTCGTCTGTCCAACCGGCGGGGCAAAAAGCAGGCACGGCATCGTGGTCAACAGCAAAATGGCAAGCAATCTTTTCATGCCGCCTCCCGTCGCAAAGTCATATCAATCCATTCATCAAGCGCGTCGTCACCCTCCCAAAGCGCGTCAATCCATTGGACAAACAGCGGGTCGTAGTTGATCTGGCCGTATGTTATCCAGCCCCACCGCCGGACGCCCCGATACTTGACCAAGGCCATGCCCGGACTCTCGCACCGCAGGCAGTCAAGCAGGTCAATATCCACTTCTTTCCGCGTCAACGGCCAGTTGCAAAGGTGGTCGTGGCAAAGGTATGGGCAGTCGTGCGTGGCGCCAGTTCGTAAGGTGGCAGGATCGTATTTGTCCCAGCCGGTCAAGGCGCGCACCACCCACGGATACGACATAAAATCACATGGCAATCCCCTCGGTGTCCTGCGATACCGTCCGCGCCGGTCGCGGAATACAACATCATCAAGTAGCATGGCATCGCCGCGCTTGAGCATCCTGATCCTGGGCGTCGGGGTCATCCATGCAGGAGAGCCTATCTTCGGGTCAAGCGGCCAGTATGGGAGCAAGACGTGCGGGATTTGCTGACACTCTCTTTGCGACCGCGGCATTTTGATCTTGTTCATTTCTTCAACTTCCTTTTCCTGCCAATCCTGACCGCACCGTTAAGTATCCAGCAGGCAAGATACAACTTCCAACTTGCGGCAGGCCAGAAATGAACTGCATCGCAAAGCGTGGTCAATTCCACGCCGCCGCCCAGCCCCAAAAAGTTGCGTATTTTTTTGATTATCATGTCGGCCCCGGAATCATAAACGCGCCGGGCAGATTGCGGATTACTTGCGCTTGCGCCCGCGCTTCTTTGCTTTCGCTTTCAATGGTAATTTCGTGGAACAGCACCGGCAGTCGTGATGCGGCAATTATCCGCTTGGCTTCTGCTACGGTCTCGGCCACGCTTTTACTCCGTCCGTCCTTCGGATGCCAAGAAAATTCGTAGAGCAGGGCGTCGGCATTGTTCGGCAAACGGTCGAACCCATTCCATTGCCAGTGGACAATCACGTATTTTTGCGCTTGCCCCGCTGCCGTCCATGCGTTGCGGATGACCTGTATCACGGCCTCCATCTGCGCCACGGACATCGTCTTGCTGGCCTCCGACGCGATATTAAACCCATCCACGTAAGGATGTAAGGCGGTAACCACCGGCGGGATAAACGCACGATGAAATGCAGTATTGTTTGTCGCCTCGCGGGAATCGCCGCAGAATAACGTCGGCACGCACCACACTCCCGGCAAAGTGCCGAGCGTAAGATACTTCCACCAATCTCCAATTTTCGCCCAATCCCAAACTGCTTTCCCCCCTGCAATATCCGCCGGAGACGGACATCCAACATAAGGCGACACCTTGCACCTAGGATCATCAAAATGGTAAAGGAAATAAGTGATAAAGTTGCAGTTATAATCAATCATCTTTTGCAGGCACCGCGTCCGTTTTACGCTGTCCCAGTTGGCAGATAAAAGAGGCCATGTGGACTCATATTTATTGACAACATTGTCGTACCAGAACAACGAGCTTCTCAACGGAAATTCCCCGGCCTGTTTTGATTTGAGTTCCATTATTTCTTTTCTCCTATTATATCCATAACAGAATCTCCTGTTACATTCAGATTTAATCTCTCTTGTATCTTTTTTCTTATTGGCTCATCCCATATCAACTCCGGTTCTTTTTTGTGGCAACGCATCGTTATCGTTTCCAGCGGTTCTTCAATCCTGTGGACTTGCGGCTTGCCGTCATAATCAAATTTAATTTCGGTTATACGAATAACAACGCCGTCTTTGCCGATGTATTTTCCTTTTGGCGGTTCATAGTGAAATTGCCATCCGTCAAACGTTGCCGGAGGTATTACATAATTATCTTGAAATGGAATTTCAAATTGATCTGTCCAGTTCGTAACCACCGAAATTAACACTGTCGCTATCAGGTTTGTTATCATTTCTCCTCCACTGTTGGTTTCCGGGCGTTACTGCACGAGGGGCAAAGAATCCAAAAATCCTGTGGCACATAAACGACGAACGATCTGGAACATCCCTCGCAATGCGCGCGCCATGCGTTCGGCGCGATGTCCGGGGCGCGCTGAATCGTTATCCTGTCCTGCTCGGATCGTAAAATTTCATTGAGTTCCTCGTCAGGCATGGACCGCCTCCCCTGTGTCCGGGTTCTGTGTTTGCCAATTCTGCCGGGCTTCCTCGTTAATTTTCGCCTGCTTTTCTCCGGCCCACATCACATCTTCGCGCCGCGCTTGCTCGCCACACCGCGGACATCTGACAATCCCCGTGTTCAGGTTGCAGACCAGAGAGTCGGTATCTAAATTGAGCAATATCACTTTATCCGGCGTGCAACTGCACTCCAGCTCAAGGACATGCGCGCCGAGATCAGGCCGGATTTTTTTTATTGTGATCATAATTTTCCCGTTGTTATTAAAAATTTAACACCTGCGTAACAAGCCCATAATGCACCCATAATCAACGGGGTTGCAACAGTCCAAAACAGCCGCGTCAATGCGCCGTCCATTTTCTTTTGGTTCTCCGCAACTGCTTTGATATTTATTTCCTGTTCGTTCAGGCGGCTCTGGATGGATTTTTTTCCGTTGTCCTTGTAAAGACGATTGTTAAGTTCGGTGAGGACTGTCATCGTCTCTTTGTGTTTTTGATCGCAACCTTCTATGGTCATAAAATCAGTCATTTTTTTATTTCCTTCCGTCCAGCCAGACCGCGCATACGCAGACCGCACCTAACAGGAGCACAAACCCCATCATCGCCGCCCATTGTATCGCCGTCCAGGTCAAGGTTTGTTTTCTCCCTCCCCATAAATATCAACCACGCCGATCACAATCATTACGAACAGAAACACTAGTCCCACCATTAATACCATCCCACCCATTAATAGAGTCACGATCTCATTCATGTTCACACAATCCTTTCCACCAGGCTTTCCATTTTTGTTCTATACCACTCCCGCAATTTCCAGACACCAGCCCCCATGCCCCATGCGATCAGGACGCCCCCGAACGCCAGCGCAATCGCCGACCGCCAGGTTTGAGACCAGAGTGTTTCAAGGTTTGAGTTCATCTCATTCCACCGCCCCCCGTATTGCCGTGATACTCGTGCCTCTGATTCCCGCCAGGCTAGATGCACGGATGCGGACTTTTAAATAGCCTGACTGACTCCCGTATTCATACGCTCCCATATCTACTGTGCCGCCTTCCGGCCAGATACGCATTGTAACCACGCAAAAAGATTTAAAAGGGTTAATAAAAAAGTTTTTTTATTTAATTGACGTCCACGTTGTGCCATTCGTGCAGATAAAAAAGACGCCATCCGTGTCGGTGTATATTCCTCCTTTTACGGGAGCCGGAGTTGATGCCAATGGGGCAAGGATCAACATCGTATTCGCCCGTATGTATTGATTTGTCGTAATTATCTGCGCAGCAGGCGAGCGATACCAAAAGTTGGTGCTTCCGTCCGGCGGCGCGCCTAGGGCATAAACCTTACCATTCCAGTTCGCCCCA
>Ga0265297_10008832_pt1 | contig 13275 bp, 15 predicted proteins | sample Munlanlwell13791_FD_192502 | JGI IMG/M metagenome (GOLD analysis project Ga0265297, IMG submission 192502) | Leachate microbial communities from a municipal landfill in Southern Ontario, Canada - Leachate well 137-91 | ecosystem: Engineered > Solid waste > Landfill > Unclassified | place...
CCATAAAGCAGGGTTAATTGCTCTTCTGCGCCATCGTCTTTTTGAGAATAGACAGCAATTGAATATCTTGCCGCTCCATTTACCAGTTCCGGCGTTAAAACATTTAAATACAAATCAAACCCGCTAGCAGCATCAATAGTATAACTCCTGGGACTGCCTTGCAGCTCGTCATAAAAAGCCTGCGACGAGTCGGTATTTAAAATAGCAATGTCGCCTGCCTGCTGCCAGACAAGATTGGGCTGGAATATAAAATTGGCCGAGCTGGCTGTCAGTAAAGTCAATCCATAAACAATCAGGCCCCAAAGGGCTGCTTTTATGCTTTCAATTATTTGGGTTTGCATTATTAGCCCTTTTTGCTTTTATTTTTATTTCTTACATTCGTGTGTTCCAGTCTTGCGGCATTACCCCAAAATCTTTTTGGATTTTTGTCGCTCAAGTCCTCTTTATTATAAGTTTTGCGAACTTTTGTGTCCTTTTTGTTGAAGTCTTTTGCGTTACTTGGAATAAACACCATTGTTTTTGGTTAATTACTAATATTCTCGCCCGTAGCCCTAACCTTTATCACATTAATATCATTCTCGGCCTGAAAATTAGAACTGTTTATGGTTATGAGAATGAGTGCCAAAAAAACTAATACCAGAGACACGGCTGCTATTGTTAAAATTTTTTTGTCTGTTTTTGAAAACATAATTTAAATTTAGCTTTATACATATATTTTACCCCATAGCTTTATACATTGCAAAACAAAACAGGGATAGTATCCCTGTTTTGTTTTTAAAACTCTGGTGGGCCCGGAAGGAATCGGACCTTCGACCTCTGTCTTATCAGGACAGCGTTCTACCACTGAACTACGGGCCCCTTTATATGTGGATTTTAACAAAAAATATCCGATTGGTCAACTGTAAAATCTTATATAAAAAATGAGGACCATTGCAAGCAATGGTCCATGTGAAGGGTTCGGGAGCGATGAAGGAAGTGGGTGGATTGCAGAGGCGAGCCTCTGCGGTATGAAAACGGGGTTCGCTGAGCGAACGTGTATAGAATGAAAAAGAACAAATGGGACGATTGGCAATGGAGATAAAGAACTGGCGGCTGGGTGCGACATGGTCGCTGGCATTTAGAGACTGGGAAACATCCCTGTCAGGTTTGCGAGGTCCACATAGTGGACAATCGCAATGCAGCTGCTAATGTTAGCTCCTGCCTTTCTCGGGGCCTACTTGTGATGCGCACGATGCGCTATGTCGCTGACGCGACCGAAACCTTGGCCCGCTTTGCCGCAAACGAATGCATCTCAGAAGCGAAGTGCTTCCACCTTCTTGCTTACAACATATGCCTCGGGACTTCCCGCGGCGTCTCTTTACTTCGGAAGGATGCATTGCCAATCGTCCACGAAGCTGCCAAGCTTCTTAAAGCCATGCAATTTCGTGGACAATTTGATTGTTTTAAATGTTCTTCACTTCCAATATAGCAAACCCAAAACAAATGTCAATAGCCAAAGCGCATATTTATCCCTGAGCAGATTCTATTGAAGAAATTTGTTTTGTTAAAAAGTCGTATTCCTCTGTCGTAAGATGCCAATTTCCCGGGGTCAAGGGATTGTCTAAATCGTCAATAACGATGTAAATTGTAAAAGCCATAAGTGATAAGCTTACGGTAAAAGTGTAATCAAGCCATACATCTTTTATCCCGATGAACAATGAAAGGACTATAACCAAAAAGGTGCAAAATTTCAGGGTGCTCTTCAAGGATTGCGGCACATGATGCGAACCATATCTGAGCCTGTTGCTCCTGGCTTCTATAATTTTTGAAAAGAATGAAAACGTTGTCGTCATTCGGCCTGGATCTTTTTCCGACAATTCAAACATAACTTCTTGAAGGCCCGAAAAGGCTTTTTCTATTTTTTCGGATTTCTCCCCTCTTTCGCTTTTTTGAAGCCCGCTACCGGACATTTCTTTAAGATAAAATTTTATTCCTCTTCCGAATTTATCCTTATACTCTTGGGGCAAATATCTTGACCACAAAAATAACTCGCGCAAAGAATCTACTTCGCTTTTTACGGAGTCAACCAGATTATTCCAGTTTTCCCATTGTTTTTGCACAACAAATCCAACAAGTATGGAAAACAACGCTACAAGCGAAGAATATAGCCATGGAAGGCCGCCAAGGTCATTCATCACTGCTCTTGCATCATAAAATCCGCTGGCGTGCACCCAAACAAAAAACAAGGAAAATATTAAAATGAATAACAGAATTTTTTGAGTAAAATTCATATTAGTTTGAAAATAATTTTTTGACATTCTGCCAAAATGTTTCCACCGGAGCCATCTTTTTTAATCTTTTTATCGTGTCCATATGTTTTATTGTTTCTTTGTATCCCTCATCCGCAAGCTCCCGCCATTTATTGATATCTCCCATATAGTATCCGCTAAGGTCGGGCTCAATCAAAATGTGCGCGCCATCCGGCTTTGCTGATATTTTATGGTTTATCATATCAAAAGAGTTGGACAAAACGCCCATAATATTTTCTGGCTTTGCATATTTGCGATATCTTAGCAAATTAACGCCCACTATAATATCAGCATCCATACCCTTTAATGGCGACACGGGCACATTCTCAACAATGCCTCCGTCAACCAGCATCATCCCTTGTATTTGGACCGGTGCAAATAATCCGGGCAAACACGAGCTTGCTAAAACCGCATCCACAACATTACCCGACTTAAAAACAATCTTGGCTCCGCTTTCTATATCGGTTGCCACGATAGCCAAGGGTATTTTTGCGTCTGCTATGTCTGCTGTTTTGCCGATGTGTTTTTCTAAAATTTTTCTTACAGCGTCGTTTGTGGCAATGCCAAGCCTTGAAGGATGTATCTTTGCTGCTTTTTTCCAATTTAAGCCTTTGGCTTCGTCTTCTATGTCCTTAAATGACACCCCAAAAGCATACAAAGACCCTATAACAGCGCCCGCTGATGTGCCTGAAATAAAATCAATTGGCACTCCCCTATCTTCAAAAGCCTGCAAAACTCCGATGTGGGCAAATCCAAGAGCGGTACCTCCTCCAAGGGCAAGGCCTATTTTAATCTCTGACTTTTTTAAAAAATTCAAATTTGGATTAAATTCCATTTTAATGTATTAAAATACCAAAATTACCAATCCCGCCACAATTAATAGCACGGCAACGCCCTTTTGAAACATAATTTGAGCGGAAATCTTTTCTTTCAAAATCTTCGGAAAAAACATAGAAGTAAAGCAGGTTAAGCCCAATAAAAAGACATATTGTATTCCGCGCAGCGAATTGGCTATCGGCAGAAGCGCGACCGGAGCCAAATAAATACCGTAGCTTTGCAGGGCCGTTGCAATGCCTCCGCAGGCCTGAGTGGCAAAAAATGTTTTTTGAAGTTTTTTGTTTGTGGTATTTCTTTTTGCAAAAATCTCTTTCCTGTTGTTTTTGAATAAAAGCAGGGCAGCAGCCATAACCCCCACAAAAATTCCCCTCCAAACAAATCCTGCAACAAAGCCTGTGTCTGCAAAAATATATTTTATCAAAACATAATCTACCCCATACATTAAAGAAGAGATTAGAGTGAGCTTCAAAAACTTAGTGGTAAGCTTTGGCTTTTTTTCAAATGAAATGAGTAAGCTGCCGCAAAATAACAATAAAAAAGCCAAAAAGTCGTAGGTGCCCATTCCCTGATACCCGAACAATGCCAAAGAAATGAAAAAAATGAAAATGGGCTGCATGGCGCCTATTGTCGCAGACGCTCTGGACACCTCAAATTCATCCACAGCTAAAAACCCAAAATACAGCCCCAGTATAAAAGCAATAGCGTCGGCTGCCAGCCAAAGAAACATTACTGCTGACGGCATTTCAAAACCTATAAATGGAAGAATAAAAACTAAGAGAATGTTTAGAATCCCCGCGTAAAAAGCATAAGAAACGGCTTTTGACGGTCCTTTTAAAACCAATTTGTCGCCAAAAGACGACAGCGAAAAAAATAAATATGCTAAAACTATTACAAAAAGCCAAGCCATTCAATTATTTTATATTCAGCTTATTTTTAGCCATTTCAATAATCTTTTCCACCGGCGTATTGGATTTGATTATATAATCGGCCATAACTGTTTCCTCGGCCTTGGCAATGTGGTCAACATCGCTAAGGTTGGTAAGAAATATTATCGGCGTCTTTATGTTTTCGCCCTTCAATATTCTGGCCATTTCAATGCCATCTATGTTTGGCATCAAAATATCCAAAAATATTAAGTCTGGCTTCTCTTCCCTGACCGAGTTCAGGCCTTCCAAGCCATCAGCGGCACAGCAAACATCAAAGCCAGCCTTGGAAAAACTTGTTTCTAGAATGAAACGAAAATCATTATCGTCTTCCACGACAAGGATTTTCTTTTTTGTTTTTTCCGTCATATTAAAGCTTTTTTAATAACATTTAGGGGGTAAAGCCCCATCAATTTATATTATTTCACACTTTTGATTGGCAATTCAATACAGAAGGTGGCTCCTTTGCCCTGACCCTCTGATTCCGCCCAAATCTTGCCTCCGTGAAGCTCAATAATTTTATATGATAAATACAAGCCAATCCCCTTTCCTACCGCAAAAGCCTTTCGGGCGTCGCTGCATCTTTCAAATGTGCTGCTGAATAATTTGCTCAAGCACTCTTTTGAAATTCCCATTCCCGTGTCTTTTATAAAAACAGATAGCTTGTTTTCTTCTGCGCTTAACAAAGCTGTAATTCCTCCTTTTTTTGTGTATTTTATTGCGTTGTCTATTATATTTGTCAGTGCGGCTGTTAGCTTGCTTTTGTCGGCAAAAATCGTGGGGATATCCCCTTCTGCATTTATTTTTGAATATAAGCCCCTTTCTTTCATCTCCATCGCCTGGCTGTCAAAAATCTCTTTGATTATTTTGACGACATCAACGCCGTCTTCTGCCTGCAGCACATTTTTGCCCATTTGAAAAGCCGAAATATTAAGCAAATCATTTACAATCTTTATTTCACCTTGCGTGGCTGCTTTTATTTTTACCAGTATTTCGGATATTTTTTTGGGCACCTTGCCAAACATACCCGTCAAAAGCAAATCCAAATATCCCATTGTAGACGACAAGGGCGTTCGCAAATGGTGCTGGGTGATGGCCATAAATTGATTTTTAGATTCGTTCATTTTTTCCAACTCTTCATGTGCCCGCTTTTCCACCTCATAAGCTTCGCGGATATGCCTGGTCTGCTCTTTTATTTTTGCCTCCAGGTCGCGGTTGAGGTCTTCTAATGCATCCTTGGCTTTTTTCTGCTCAAAGTTGGCCTCAATAATTTTTTCGGTGCTTTTGTCAAAAAAGTATCCGTAAACAATCACCAAAACAAAAACTGAGATAACCACCCCCTTTGATATTGCTCCCTCTAAAATATAAACGGCAAGCGCTATTATTGTAACAAGGGCAATGCTTACAATCAGATATCTTGTAAATAAACATTCACTGAATCTGCTTTGGCAGTATTGGCATCTTTTGGACGGCGGATATCCTAGACTTTTTGCCAGCCAGCAGTTCTGGTTTACATAGCCGAATTCCCCCAGCTTTTTTAAGTTTTTATTTGAATTATTCATTAAATAAGAAAATTATTTTCTCATTATCTTTTTAAACACCACATACATCAATGCCGCGGCGCATATGTTGGCAAAACTTGCCAATAAAGTCAAAAATGAAACCACAAGGCTTATGCCCCACGCCACATCCGCGTAAAAGTTGGCATAAAGCATCACGAAAGAAACCATAAAACAAAGGCCCGTAAAAGCATACACAAATTTTAGCTCCCCGGGATCTTTTTCTATCGGAGTAAATTTCTGTTTTAAGACCTTCTTGGAAAACAAGCTGTAAAACTGATATATAAAGTTAAAATTCATTGAAAGCATGCCGAAAAAAAACAAAAGGCTTGTAATCAAAACCAGCCACATATTCTGGAACAGAAATCCGGCCAGCGCCAAAAATCCGCATGCTCCCCTAAAAAAATTTAATGCCTTATTATCGTAAACTGCGCACTGTTGCATTTGTTTGTATTTTAATTTTGTAAAACTTTTTTGACGGCCTGGCAGGCTTTTGATACATCATCTGCATTGTTGTAGATATAAAAGCTAAGTCTGCATGAAGCCGGCGGATTTAATTTGTAAAAGTGGTGCGCCAAAGTTGCGCAGTGGCACCCCGAGCGCGATTCAACACCTAATTCATTAAGCCCCGTTGCAACTTCAAAAGGGCTCTTGGCAGCATGATTAAAGGCAACCAACGAAGTCCTTTTTGACGGGTCTTTCGGGCCATAAATATTAATGCCCGGTATTTTACTTAACTCCTCGAGCGCCTGTCCTATCAGCTGCCTTTCATGTTCTGCAATGTTTTCCATTGCTTTTTTAACGTCTTGCCTGTCTATCTGATTGTCATACATAAAATAGGCTTTACCGTCTTGGTCTAATGAAAAATCCAGCAAAAGCCTTATGGCCTGGGCCGAAAGTATCGTACCCAAAATATTTGGCGTGCCTGCCGTAAACTTCCATGGCAAAACATTGTAATCCACTTTTTCTGGGGTTACCTGGCCTTCTGCTATCATATCTCCCCCATAAAGAAACGGCCTCATTCTTTTTAAATGTTCTTCTTTGGCATACAGCCCGCCAACTCCAAACGGAGCCAGCATTTTATGAAAAGACCATGCCAAAAAATCAACATCCCAGTCTTTTACATCCACAAAAATATTTGGAACTGTTTGGCACCCGTCTATTAAAAGATAGGACTTTTTTGTCCCATCAGGCTGAACATATCCGCTAGCGTCTGCAATTTCTCTTAACTTTTTAATTGGGTTTTTGGTGCCCAAGAAGTTTGAAGCGCCAGTGCAACAAATAATCTTTGTCCTATCATCAACCAATGATTTTAAATGTCCTAAGTCAAGCTCACCTGTTTCTTTATCAAATTTTGCCAGCCTATATTCCACATTCACGCCCAGTTTTGCCAATATTTCCTTAGCCATTCCATACCATGGCACATAATTTGAATTGTGCTCCATGTATGTGGTCACTACATTATCGCCATCTTTGAACTCTGTCATCAAAGAATACATCACGCAATTTATCGCCTCTGTGGCATTTCTAAACAAAACAATGTTTTTTCTTGACGGAGCTCCGATAAACTGGGCGATATCGTCGTATGACTTTTCAAATATTTCTGTGGTAATTATTGAAGAATCTGACTGGCCCCTGTGTACATTGTCGTATTTAACAATAAGTCCCTCCAAAAGATCCAATAGCTGTATTGGCACCTGGGTGCTGGCTGCATTGTTTGAAACAATTCTTCCGGATTTTATAGCCGGGAAAAATTTTCTTATCTTTTCGGTGTTAATCATAAGATGTGGTTCTCAAAACGATTGATTCCTATTACTACTATTATACTAAATTGGAAAATAATTCCAAGTACTGAAAAAGCCGCCAGGAAAGACCTTTCCTGGCGGCCAGAGTTGCTGATCAAGTATGCGAATCAGAGGCTGGGACGGTATCCCGCGGTAAAGGGCAACGTTCCGACGAACGCTTCGTTTTCAATAGCAAAACTGATTGCGCTCGCGACTTCCTTGTCTTCAAGGAACCTTCCGTTGGGGATCTTGGGAAGAATCACCTCGCGGATGACATCTTCCCTGATGGTGCGGACCATGGGCGTGTCCGCAAAGCCCAGCTTAAGCACACAGAACCTGATTCCGAATTTCCTAAGGAATTCGGCATTCATGGCCCCGCAAAGGCCATTGAGCCCGGCCTTGCTTGCCGAATAGGCCGCTTGGCCGGCATTGCCCTCTTCCATGACAGACCCCAGGAACACGACCGTTCCGTTCATGTCGCGCCCCGGTTCCCAGCACAGGCCCGCCTTTCTGATGCCCAGGCACATCCGTTGCGCCCACAACCAGGGGGCGATCAGATTTACCTCCAGAACCTTGCGGAAATTCTCAACCGGATAACGGCTAAGCTCGCTGGTCTCCTTGTCCTTCTTCAGGCAGAACCCGTCAAGCGTGACACCCGCGGCAGGAACGCACACCTGCACGAGGCCGCCTTCGGACTCGATTTTGTCGTAAACCGAATCCATAAAGGTTTTCACCGTCACATCTCCGCAGAAGGCGCTCAGGCTGCCTCCCTGCTTCTCAGGCGTCTCCCCAAGGAGATACTCCCTGGCATCAAACACGCCTTCACTGACATCCACCATCGCCGTCGCAAATCCCTGCGAGTACATCTTGCCGGCTACGGCAAATCCCAATCCTCGGGCCGCGCCCGTAACCAACGCAAATTTGGTCACGACAGAAGTACTCATGGCAATCCTCCGATAAACAACTCCTTTAAAGAACTTGCAGAAAACCTATTCTGCTTCCGCCATAATAGTACGCCTTTCACATTTTTTGTCAAGTATCCTTGCCGTATAATAAAACCCCCTGTTACGGGGATTTTAATTTGCTGCGAGGCTAGGATTCGAACCTAGATACGCTGCGCCAAAGGCAGCAGTCCTACCGTTAGACGACCTCGCAATATTGATTTATTCCTTCAATCCAGCCCTGAATTTTTCTGTTTAGGCTGGAACTATTTTTAATAACAATTCGCAACAATCCGTGATAATCTGAATTAATATTCCTTCTATTCGTGCCTATCTTATTCTTTTTAAAATAAACTCTGTTAAAACTTTCTTCTGGGAAATTTGTGCAATCTGACCAGAATCTTTTTACTTCATTAATTCTGTCTTTATGATTTTCGTGAATATATATTTCAAAGACAACTCTATCTTTCTGTATCTTTATTCCGCTCACTATCCACCGCAAAAAAGTTTTAATCATTAATGGGTCTGAATTTCCAAATTGTATACCACAACCATATTTTCCCTCTTTCTCTTTTGAACCTTCACCCCAGTATAATGAGGCGCAAATTAGCATCAATTCCCTATCCGATAATTTGCCGATTTCATTTCTCGCCTCATCTTTAATCTTTTTTGTTATTTCAATTCTTTGATTACGTCTGGCCTCCCATCCCCTTTTCATGCCCGCCAACTTTTTATCTGTCAGTTTTTGCTTCTGTCTTTTAGCAAGCTTAACGCTTTTTAGCCATAAAGATAAAGTAGATTTTGACACAGGCACTTGCCTCAAAATTTCCGAATAAGAAAATCCCTGTTTTCTTAATTCAATGGCCTCTTGCTTTTGATTTATTTTAGCTTGCATATCCGAACCATAATTGGTACTGAATTTATTATACCATCATAGTTCTAATGTAACAAGCCCTAAATATTTGAATATTTTTTTATAGCTACAAAGCTTGAAATCACGCCAACGCCAACTCCAAATCCAAGCTGTATAAGGCTGAAAAACCAAAGGTTATTCAAAAAATAAGACAATGTATTAAATCCGGGCAGAATAACCGCTACTTTGCCTTGCATTGCATACGATGCAATACCCATCAGCAAAGCGCAGATTATAAACGCAACAACTCCGTAAATCACACCTTGGATCACAAACGGCCCCTGCACAAACAAGTTGCCAGCTCCCACAATTTTCATTGTGCTTATTTCTGCTTTTGAATTTTCAACTGCCAGCTTTATGGTGTTAAAAACCACCAATATCGCCACGACTATAAGTACTATGGCGGCGATTATCCCTACTTTGTTTACGTTTGAGATAATGGAGTTGACCTTTTCAATTGTATCCTTTTTTTCGGAATAATCAACCTTGTATATCAGTTTTGCGTAGTCGGCTGTTTCCAACGTATTATAAACCTCTTCATACTGAGCAGACTCTCCGTTTGTGATTATATTCAACGACGGCAAAAATGGATTTTCTCCTACCTGTTCCAATGCCCGGGCCAATGTAGGATTGTCGCCGTGTTTTTCATTAAACTCTGCCAGAGCCTGGCTACTGGAAACATATTCAACTGCTTTTATATCAGGCGAGCTTGACAAAATAGCCTCTTTAACTGCCAAAATATCTTCTTCTGAAGTATTTGAGTTAAAATATGCTGCAATGTCTATTTTGTCTTGAATTTCAGAGACCAGATAAGACATCATGCCCTGAAAAAAGAAAATCCCGGACACCAGGGCCATTGCCACGAGCAAGACAAATATTGTGGCCAGGGTTATGCCTTTATTTCTGTTAAAATCCTGAAGGGCAAATGTTAAAACTCGTTTGAAATTGGTTAGCTTCATTTTTTAAAAATATTAAATGATAAATCTTCCGGCTTGCTCGTCTCTCACTATCCTGCCTTCCTCCAAAGTAATCACTCTTTTGGCAAGCTTGTTTATCACCTCCCTGTCGTGGGTGGCAAGAATGATTGTTTTGCCGGTTTGGTTTATTTTTTGCAATAAAGAAATAACTTCGTACGTATTATACGGGTCCAAATTTCCTGTCGGCTCGTCAGCAATTATTATATCAGGATGATTTACCAAAGCCCTGGCAATAGCAAGCCTTTGCTGCTCACCCCCGGAAAGCTCTGATGGAAAATTGTCTTCTTTGCCGGTAAGGCCAATAACATCCAAAACTTTTGGTACCTCAACCTGTATTTCTTTGTCGGGCTTGCCTTCCACGGCCATAATATAGGCAACATTTTCATAAACTGTTTTTGTGGGCAAGAGCTTGTAATCCTGGTAAATCACTCCTATTTTTCGCCTCAAATCCTGAATTTTTGAAGAGCTTATACTGTTAAGGTTTGTCTCTTCAAAAAATACTTCCCCCTCAGATGGCTCTTCCAAGCCCAAAATCAGCCTGGTCAGGGTTGTTTTGCCCGAGCCGGATTTGCCTACAATAGAAACAAATTCACCCTTTTCCACCTCAAACGAAATCTCCCGCAACACGATAGTGTCGGGATGATAGATTTTTGTGACATTGTTAAATTTAATCATCGCCATTGTATTTAAGTTCTGCCTCAATAAAATTTTCCAGGTCGCCGTCCAGCACGTTTTCGGCATCCGATGTTTCGTATTGCGTGCGCAAATCTTTTACCATTTTATAGGGGTGCAACACATAATTTCTGATTTGCGTGCCCCAGCTGGCCGAAACATTGCTGCCTTTTATGTCTTTTAATTCCGCGGCATGCTGTTCTTCTTTCATCTGGTATAATTTTGCCATCAAAACTTTCATTGCATTATCCCTGTTTTTTTGCTGGCTTCTCTCTGATTGCGAAGCCACCACAATATTTGTCGGAATATGTGTAATACGTACCGCAGACTCTGTTTTGTTTACATATTGCCCGCCTGGGCCCGAAGCTTTAAAAGTGTCCACCCTCAAGTCATCGGGTTTTATTTCAACTTCAAAATTTTTATCTTCTATTTCGGGCAACACATTGACCATTGCAAAAGAAGTTTGTCTAAGCTTTTGCGCATTAAATGGAGATTGCCTTACCAGCCTGTGCGTTCCTGTTTCTTTTTTTAAATATCCATAAGCAAGATTGCCCTTTACTTCCATTGTCACAGATTTTGTGCCAATTCTGCCCTCCGGCCCGCCTGCATCGCCAAAGCTTTGCTGCAAAATTTCTGTTTTCCAGCCTCTTTTGTCGCAATATCTTTGATACATTCTCAAAAGCATTGTTGCCCAGTCTTGCGCCTCTTGCCCGCCGACTCCAGAATATATTTCCAATATGGCATTGTTTCTGTCGTATTTCCCTGAAAGATAAGTTTTAAATTCCTGCTTTTCAATATCTTTTTCTGTTTTATCCAAATTTTCTGCAATTTGCAACTCTATTTCTATTTTTTCAAGGTCATCAACTTCTTCTTTAATAGCTGCGATTTTCTGCTGGACTTTGGCTGCCTCCTCAGGGTTTTGCCAAAAATCCGGCTTAAGGGTTTGAGCCTCCAATTCTTTTAACTTTTGCTTTTGAGAGCCAACGTCAAAGACGCTCCATCAGACGATGGAGCCTGTTTTGCAATTCTTCCATTTTGGAAATTTTCTCTGACATTTATTTTAGTTTATCATATTCCAAAACAATAAAAAAGAGTAAGCTTGCCCGCTCTTTTTATCACTGAGCCGAAGGTGGGATTTGAACCCACGGCCTATTCTTTACGAAAGAATTGCTCTGCCACTGAGCTACTTCGGCGAAAACTTTGAGCGGGTAGCGGGAATCGGACCCGCGTCATATCCTTGGGAAGGATATGTTCTACCACTGAACCATACCCGCGTTTAAAATAGTCCCTTTATCCAATTTGTAAAACTCGCCAACCAGCCCAAATTTTCAAATTCTCCCGATTCAGTTGCGTTTTTAGTATTACTATCTTCTGGAAATACGAACGAAACAGCTGTTTCCCCCTCTTTTTGCATATCTTGCTCCTCTCTGGCGACTTTTTCAATATAATCTGGATTATCGGAATTGGCAATCTTTTCTTCCAGCTTTTTATTCTGTTCTTTCAGCTGGGTCAGCTGGTTTTCGTATTTTGCAACTTCTTGTTTTAAACTTTTCCCTTGGATGTAAATTTTTATATCAGAGATTATTAAAATACCGGCAAAAGCGAATATCAAAAAAGCGCCAACTCTTATAAAAAAAGCTTTTAAAATAAATTCGCTCTTTTGTTTTTTCTTAAAATCCATTATGATAAATATATATCACTACACTACACAAACTTATGAAATCAAAAAAACAACGAAAAAAAATATTCAGATTGGCCTGGTCAATAATCGTGGGCTTGATTGTTCTAAGTACAATATTATTATTGTTCGCTCCGTTATTTAGATAGTACCACAAAAAAAGCTCCCTAAAAAGGGGCTTTTTATTTATGTTTATCCTATGCCAATGGCATTGATAGCGGCCTCATAAATAGACAAAACATTTTTTGCCTGCTCGGGAGAAAGCTTAAAATCCGGGTTATAGACTATTGAATTTCTTGTTTGGTGGGCAGCCTGGACTTGGCTCATCATTAAAGTTGTCATCAGTCTGTTTGCCGCTTTTATCGACTCTTCAAAAGTTTCCTGGTCATATCCCCTTTCATCCAAAACTTGCATAAGCAGGTCTTCTGCTTCAATAATTGCAAGCTTGGATTCGGTTTCAGATCCGGATTCAAGCTTTTTTCTTATTTTTTCCAAACTTTTTGATATTTGTTTTGCCCCGTAAGACTGCCAGGCAAAAAACTCCGTGGCATCCTCCAAAAACTTATATTGCAGCCAGCTGCTGTTTATCATGAAATAAAATACTCCAACAAGGAAAAACAAAGTAAACCCAAAGCAAACCAGCTTGATAGGCAAAAGTTGCTCTTGCAGAACAGGAGAGGATATGAAATAAATGAATTCCTTA
>Ga0265297_10008833_pt1 | contig 13275 bp, 22 predicted proteins | sample Munlanlwell13791_FD_192502 | JGI IMG/M metagenome (GOLD analysis project Ga0265297, IMG submission 192502) | Leachate microbial communities from a municipal landfill in Southern Ontario, Canada - Leachate well 137-91 | ecosystem: Engineered > Solid waste > Landfill > Unclassified | place...
GAAAATTGAAATGCAAATGTTGATTTCATTTATTCTTCGATAAGAATCGCAACTTCCTATCCGCTTTTTTCCAAGCAGCTACATATTACTATGTAGATGAGACTATCTCTTCATGTATATTCTGTATACATGTTCTACGCTTCCACTACCATTAGCTTATAGTGTACTCTACTCTCACAACAAATTGTAGGGTGATGTCATATCATCATATTTCATGTCAAATTTATACTTCATTGAATCTGGTATATACTCAAAAAAATCTTTCATTAGATCAAAGAAATTTTTAAAATTTGTACAATTAAAATAAATATAATTGTAAAAATTTCCAGTATATTGATGACGTTGACCATATATATTGACATCAAAATCCCACTTATTTTTAAATACTCTCTGGATAGTTTTGTGTTCAGAAAGTGAATAGTTTTGTGTGGAAAATCTTGCATGTCGTTTTGATCCTTTATGATTTTTGAAAATACTCAAAGACCCATCATCTAAATACCACAATAATAACCCAAATTCAGACAATTGTGATAACCCAGCTTCGGTTATGACTTTTTTTCCATTTTGATAAAAGTCGGGAGATTCAAAAAAGTCAATATTTGGTGGTTTAGCCGCTACATATGAATTTAATCCACTAGGATTAAAACCACCAACATTAGATATATCATATTTACTAAACTGAAAAATGTTAAGACCTTTATAAATTTCTTCTAAAAACTTAACATAATCATTTTGTTTAGAACTGTGTCTATTCAGGATATATCTTGCATTTTTATATTTTTTATGTCTCTGATAATTTCCATCACCATAAAAATTACCCAATAAAATTTGACATTTTTCTACATCTGTTAATTGTAAAAACTTCACGAGGAATACTCCTCCTTTTCTAGTTGTGATTTCGATAGTCGTTACACCTTCAACTAATAAAGCTAGCAGCTTTATTAGAAGCTTGGCTCGGTATTGTCCCCAGCATTATCTGGTAGGATGTTCACCGAATTCATAGAATTTACAGGCCAATCAAACAACCTGTTTCTGGTGTTGAGGATAACACCACAGGTGCTGAAGATATTATTCCGCCTCCCAACAGGGCGTCTAAATGTTGTATCCCAAACGGTGTTACATATGGTTTAGGAGCTCTAGCATAACCATAATCACGTGTAATAATTTTCTCAAAAGCTTCACCCAATTTTTCAGCAATACCTTCATCTGCGGGTGCAAAATTTGAGGAATCTAAGTTACTACTTCCATTTTCCACTGTCTCTTTTTTTCTAGCCATTCCGCCTCCAAACTTTCTTTTTACTCATAACCTATGAGTAATTTTTTATCGTCACCCACCAGATTTAATAACTGGTGTTCTAGCACAACTAGAGCAATCAATCGGATCTGGTTTAATAACTTTTACTTTTACCACATTTCGATCTGTGCTTAAATCTTGACTATCTTGATTAATATACTGTATGAATTCTGAAACTATTTCATCCAAATTGATCTTGTCTTTTTCTGGGATTTTATTAGATATAGTCATCAATATTATCCTTTTTAGATTCTTCTTTATCTTCTTTTTTATTATCTTTGGATTCTTGACCTTCAGATCCGACAATATCATCATCCTCCAAAAGATCTTCATCCTTCAATTCGTCAACCTCTGGAGGAATTTCAGCTTCAATATCATCTAAATCTTTTTCAGAAATATTCTCCCCATCCAGTTCATCGAATTCATCATCGAATTCATCATCGAATTCATCATCAAAATCAATATCATCTAATTCTTCATCGGACATTTGATCAACCACATCTGGAATTTCAGATTCAATATCATCAAGTTCTTTGTCATTAATTTCAAAATCTTCATTTTTAGCCATATCTTCAACTCCCTGATCTTCGTATTCTTCAGGATCTATTTTCTTAATAATGATAAATTTTTTAACTGGTGGAGTATCAATAAAATCATTATTAAGTGCATCTACAATTCGACTTCCAGATGCTAATCCAGGGTTAGAACCAACCCTTATAATGGAAATCATAAATTATATCCTCCTACAACTTATATTCTGGATCTTTGTCCAAATTTGTTTTGATTGTATTGGCTTGAGCTTTACTCAAGCCAGACATAGCATTTCCAAGTTTTTCGAAAAATTCTGAAAGATTTTCCCCACCGTTTCTTAACCCCTCATCAATTTTTCGTATATCAACATCAAGTAATCTAAATTTACCAATAGTAATATCGTTAATTTCTTTATGATATCGATGTTTAATACTTTCTAATTCAGACATTGAATTAAATATTTTTGTTAATAATTCTATATTAGTTCTGATTGCTGCGAAATACTTAGCTTTCTTTACAGCATCTGTTTCCTGTGACGCTAGTTGTTCTAGCTGTCTATTGGCGTTTTCTAATGATATCTTGTGTGATTTTAAATCTGTAATAAGATTATCTAAATGATCAATTTGTTGTTCTAACTGTTTTTTTCTTTCAGAAAATTCTATTTTAATTTCTGCCTTACTATCTGTTTCCATGTTATTTACCTACTATTAATTTCACTATCTCGATTTTGATCCTTTTATTTGAGATATCAATTTCTGATAACCACTTCGGAAACCTCCACCTCTATTATCCGGTGGAGGAGAAGCGAAAGAAACTAAATCTAATCTGAATTAATCACCCGTTTTAGCGGGTGGTAGTTGACTCAAACAAATTCTGACGAATTTCTTTAGCTGTTCAACAAAACTAATCTGATCGATTCTGATGGATGTAAGTGTCATTAAATTAATATATTCACCAGAGAGAATAAGATTAACAAAATTGTCTGATATTCGTGATAAAACTGGTTGTAGATAGCCATCAGAAAATACATTTTTAAATGGATATGTTAATTCATCTAAAATAACTGATTTAACTAACTCTGGTTTAATTAACATATCATTATAAGGTCTAGATTTTGGATTAGCAATATGAACACATTTTAGTAATTTGAAAATTGTTGGAAGTTTTTTTATTTTTTCCAATGTTTGTTCACTAATAATATCATTATCATATATTTTAATTAATTTAAATTCGTTATTATCTAGTCTGAATATTGACCGGCGTGATCTCATACATGCTGCCATGTAAACATCTTGAAATTCATTATTTATGATAACATTTTTAAATATTCGATAATTCAATCCAAGTTGTACGTATATTGGCGAGGTCTTATAATACTTATCTACTTGTAAATTATATAACACTTCTTTATAAATTGATAAACGAGTAGAAGAGTTGGAAGTATTAAGGATATTATTAATACTACAAAAACTAGAGTATACCTTACTCGTGTCCTGTTTCCTCATAAAATAATAATGAAATATACTTCCAAATACGCCTCTATAAAATGTATCCACATTACCAACAGTTAATGGATTAAATTTCTGTAATCCGTTACCAAGAAATTCTAATAAAACATTATACTTAATAACATCTTGATCTAAATAAAATGAGTTAACATAAACATTGACCAATTTTTCAGAACTGTGCCGTATTCTCTCATAAACACTTCGAATGATTGCTTGTAAAAATTTTCGAGTATCTGGAAGATATTGTTGCAGAATATAGATCAAATATGGAAATAAAATTCTCGCTCTAAATTGAATGTGCGTCATCTTTAAGATATTTATATTATATCTTGTAAGTGCATTCGCAGTTTGATATAATAAAAATAATCCTCTGATTATTGGTGACCTCATATTAAGTTGAGCAAAATGATGTCTTTTTAAATCTTCCCAGTAACAATCAATCATCTTTGAATCGATGATAATGCTTTCAGATTTGGCGGCTCTCTCTAAAGCATCGTTTCCATATCTGTGTAAAAGTTTATAAGAGATATCTGTGTCTGAATCGTTTATTTGTTCTTCTACCATTCCGATATCTTCAAGATACACAATGCCTCCTCCCACTACTAATAATATGACAAATCTATTAATATTATTTCTATGTAAAATTAGAAGCGGAAAAAAGATTCTTATTTTTAATATCGATATTTATATCTAATATTTGTACCTTTATCAAAAACTTTTTTACCAACAAATCGTCCAGCTTTAGAAATATTAACCCCAGTTTTTTGAAGACCAAATCCAACTATTGGTGCCGAAATTTTCTTAGCTGCTAAAACACCTTGTCCAAGTTTAGTGCCAGTCCAACCAAACGCCTTATCTAAACGTTCACCTTCTGCTAAAAATAAATGATTAATCGATAACATATTTATTTCTCCAGAACTGATTTTATAGAATTTTCAATGATATCATTTATAGATGGACCAATATCGCTATTACAATTTTTACTATTGAACGTTTGTATATTTTCATCTCTAGCAATAATATTGCTATCATTCATAATTGTCCATTTCTTACCATCAGAAACAGAAAAATCAGATCGCGGAGTTTTTTCTCCCCAATTTGACCAATCACTAAAAATTATTTCATGTAAAGCAATCATAGTTTACCCCAACATTGATTATTTTCTTCTATATTTCCCTAGACCTTTTCCTTCACCTTTACCAAAACCAGGACCTGGATCATCTTCATTGGTGCCCGCTTCAGTATTTCTGCCTCCACGAAGTCCTCTGAACATCCCAATCCCTTTTCCTCTACCATCTTTAGGTCGACGTAATCCCCGAGGATTGATATCAGAAGATTGCTCAAATAAATATTTGACAATTGAAACCATAGTTTATCTCCTTATTTTGAAATTTCCACCAAACATTCTATCTTTTGTATTTAGAATCGAATTAGCTCCCTGTCTAACAGCTTCACTTGTAGCATTTTCTAGCTTCATATAACCACGACCAACAGATGACTTACCAAGAAAATTATCTATTTTATTATTTGCTTTATCTACTTTTTTGGCAAGAACTGTTTGTTGAAACTTTTTATCGATATTTCCTAGAAATCCTTCTGAAATATATTGTACAATTGAAATCATGTTTCCCCCCCGAAATTATTTTTAGATTTAGCCATTTCTTGTTCTCTATATTTTTTTCTATATAACGGTGTGAGGCAAATAAGTTGAGAGAGCTCTAACTCCAACAGTAAATGATAGTAAATCTCCATCCGTTTGAAGATATGCTAGTGTTGCAGATCTACCACCTAACAAAACTGCATTTCCACCAACACTAAATCTTCTCAAGTTCTTAGTTTTTTCAAATTATTTATCTGGTCATTTTTAATTTCTTCAGAAGTTCCTGCTTTCCCTTCTTTTAAAACTTCATAAAAAGTTGCACACAAATTATCTCCTGACAAATTTTGTAGTTAAGCTTAAATGAAATTTCTTTCCCATATTTAATGGAACAATTGTTTCATAATCAAGTGTTGCTATTTTAAAATATCTTACACATGGAACAATACAAACTCGTCCCAACAATTCATAAAATTTTTTAGTATAAACATCAATATTGGAATCTCCGACTACTAAAATGTGAATTGCTTCTTTTATATCAAAATTATAATTTTTCATAAATGTTTTGGTTGTATCATCCCATAGATCTTGCCGATTTTGGACCTGTCTATTATCAACAGGAAAAAACATATCTATAGGTCTAGTATTAAAGACATAATATCTATCTTTAATAAATTCAATAACAAAGTGCCACGGTAAGAGAGTTACATCAAATTGTGAGTATAGCTCTCTAAATCTTTTAAATATTAAAATAAGGTCAATCTTGGCAGAGTCCACCCGGGGCATTGGACGGATGGGGAAAAAAGGATTATTGTATGAATCTTCTATAATAATGCCCAGCGGTCTTGGTTTAAATTTATTTGAAATAGATGGGTGATCTTTGGACGCATCAACTCTGCCAAGATTGTTAACAATAAGAGTATCGATATTCTCAACATCTTCTGTTAAAATTTTGTAAGTCTCTTCTAAATTGATTAACATATTGATTTATCCTAAGTTTATTTTATCGGCCAGAGCTCTTCTTGAAATAAGCATAGTCACTAATTGTCATTAACTCCGGAGCATCAGCAGCCACAGCTGCAGTAGCAGCTCCAGCGTTAGGAGCAGAACCATTAATACTTACTGGCGCACCTTGAATATTTACAGATCCACCTTTAATATTCACAACAGATCCACTTATATTCGCATTACCACCAACTTTAACATTCGCATCTCCTCCAGCATCAATATTCGTTTTTCCAGTAGATTTAATATTAACATCTGCTGAAGAATCAATATTTGTATTCCCAGTAACTTTAATATCAGCGGTTCCTGCTACAGTTATCTTAACATTTTTAGCAACAGTCGCATTAATATTATCATCTGTTTTAATATTAATACCATTTTCATCAATCACAATTGTAGTTCTAGTTTTGTTAAAATATACATGAATCGAATTTTTTGGAATGTTTTTTGAGGCTGTATCACTATCATAAACAGCTATAATATTATCGTGAATTGGAGTTCTTAATAATAAATAAAAATCATCTCTTTCAATAGCTTCAAATGGCAAAGTCTCAGGATATGCATCAGAAATAATCCTATCAACATATCCTGAATCCATATGATTTGAAAAGAATTTTACGATAACTGCCATTCCAGGTTGTAATGGAAAATACGCTCCACATACACCAATAGCAGATGGTGATATTCTATTACGACAACTATGATTTTTTACCCATATTCCATCAGTATCTTTAGTATGTGGTTGTAATTCTGATATATTTATTTTATATCGTCCTTGGTGATTATTATCTTTATCTGGAAGAACTGTTCCGATAAATTCTTTATTTATTAAGTCGGGCATATTAGCTTTCCCTTTTTTCACCTTCTATTTTTACATAGAAATAATATCTTTATAAAATAAAGATAAGGAGTTTCTATAATGGAGTTAAATATTCTATTTAGTGTAATATTTACATTTTTAAACATTGTTGATATCATAACAACAAATCAAGTTTTAGCTCGCGACGGAGAGGAAATAAATCCGATTGTTAGATTTTTTATGAGATTTAATTTATTTATTCCTGTTAAAATTATTGGTAATATAATTATTATATATCTTATCTTGATATCACCGATTAAAACTGGAATAGTTTGTTGTATAATTATGTCAATTTTCGCTATCAATAATTGTATACAATTATATTTGAATAGTAAAGAAGCGTAACCAAAAAGAGAGATCTTAGAGTAATTGATCTCTTTTTTAACTATTATATTACATTTTTAGATTTGCTCCGACAATTGGAGTAGTCCTTCCTATGCGACCACCAACTTTTCCAAGTGTAACTACATCGTCTTCAGCTTTCCATTTTCGAATCCAACTCAAAGCTTTAGAGAAAGTCCAACCCAAAGCAGCACCACCAGCAGCAGCGCCAAGAAGTCCTAAAGTAATAAACAACGTAGCAGTTCCAATAGTACCAAGTTCGGCAGCAGCTCCAATTCCAGCTCCACTAAATGAACCAATTCCGCCACCAGCAATTCCACCAACAGTTCCACCCCTTATCCAACCATCCCGCTCTCCTGCCCGACGAGCAGCAGATATATAATTTCTTACTTCAAGATCATCAAAAAGCCCTCTATAAGTCTCTTGTTCTTTCTCTGAAAGAGAATTAACACCATCAGAGACAACCTTTTTTGAAAGGTCTATAAATTGTTTAACTTCTTTGATTTTGAAATACTTGGCGAGAGCTTCTTTTGTATCTTCGAAAATAGATTCATTAATTATAAATAATTCACCGACTGGGATCATAATTAGATCTCCTATTATTTTTTTTGCTTTATATGAGAAAGCTTCAGAAACAAATTCTTTATTTTACTTTTATTATTTTATTAGAATCGTATTTTGGCTTACCTTTAACAGCAATTCCAAAATAATCAATTTTTTCTTTCTCAGTTTCTCCAAAACCATGCCATCTGATCTCTAAATCATCAAATGATATATAACCAATTTGATTATTCAATACTGGGTCCTCAACAATGAGTTGTTTATTATTATATCCAATAGCAACAACATAATGACCATAATTATAATTTTCTCTATTATATTTTTTCTGTCTATTATCTTTGTATGCTTGAATAAGAATAATAACTGGAATCTTTTCATTAATATATTTCTTTAAATCATTAATGGTCATTGGTCGAGCATCAATAGATAACTTGTATTTCTTAAGCGTTTTAATAATATTTGTATAAGAGATTCCATCTTCAGACATTTTTAATTTATCGGATAGATCATCTTGTCTTTCATCAATTCCGTAATACGCTAAAATTGTCTGAACAACAGTACTACCACAACTTGAATCATTATCCTGTCGACTAGTTGGAAAATCTAATATTTTAGTTTCAAATAAATAAGATATACTAATCACAATTAGATCCCCTGTTTCTTTTTATTCTTATACATTTTATATAGTTTGTGAGCGGCAAGAGCACCTGTAACGGTTGCGGCTGCACCAAGACCAATATTCTTAATATTATTCACATCGTCCTGATATTCTCTATAAATTTCCGGTGGTAAGAATTTTTGACCAGTTGAAATTGATTCTCTCTCGTCATCATATTGTAGTTTTTTAGCGAGAGCATATAAACCAGTTCCACCAACAATTCCAAGTCCACCAGCAACTTTTTCTGCTATATGGAGTTTTGTTGATTTCTTTCCACTCTCAAATAAATAAAATAAAGAGACCATTTACATCTCCTTTGGTTTAGAAATTTCTTTCACATTTACTTTTTCTGGATTTGTCTTTTTTAAACGGTTCAACATAGCTCTTGCCGAACCTTCTTTATTAGTATGCCAAATAGAAGTTGCTTTAGTACCTTTACCATTTTTAAGAATGGCTAAATTAATAATATGTTTATTCCCATCTCTATCATAAGTAACTTTACGTCGATAGGTTTCAATATCTTCTTTAGGAGGTCGATCTTTTAAATCTTGAATTATATAATTTTTAGAGACCTCAACTTTTTCTACTTTTTCTTTATCTACCGACTCAAATAAATAAGATAACAAAATCATAATAATATTACCTCTTATTTTTATTAAACAACCCTCACTATGTATTGTTCATCACCCGGCAAGATCTTGAAATAGGTAATGTTGTTGTCTTCAACAAATTCTTCCCAGGCTTTTCTCTCCCCACCATGCCATTCGTCAAACACAATAAAAGTACCATTTTTTATCCAATCTTTACAGAAATTCAACGCTGTCACAGTAGAAGAATATAAATCACAATCTATAGAGATTACTGACGCTCTCTTAATTTCTTTATTAAGTTTTTCTTTTAATTCAGGTGTAAGACTTTCTTCATATATACCAGGAATTAGAGTAATTATTGATTCTAAACCACGAATTGTATCCTTAACATAATTTAAACTAAAACTAAACCAACCTTTTTTCCATGATCCTTCATCTCTTGGTAATCCAGCAAAACTATCAAATCCATATAATTTATTAAATACATTGTACTTAATAATATATTTTGCCATACTCGAAATAGAATATCCGCCGCCACAACCAAATTCTAAGATTGGATCTGTGTCCCTCAATTTAATGACCTTGTCAAGAGTTCTTAATAATTCATTTAATCTGATTTCTACTCCAAGAGTATGAACAGGTGTAACACTTCTTAATGGTCTAACTTGATCAACAAACTCTAGTTCTACGTTATTTTCCATTTTTACATTAATCCTTTTTTATGTTGCTCATATATTTTTTTGCTATGCTCATCCATTGCGCGGCACGCTCTGGTTCCCTTTCACGAAACTAAGTCATTGTCTTGATTTTAATCCTTTCATTTGAGATATTAGTTTCTAATAATCGATTCGAAAACCTCCGCCTCTGTTATCTGAAGGAGGAGAAGCAAAAGAAACTAAATCTAATCTGAATCAACCACCCGCTTTAGCGGGTGATAGTTAATCCAGATACATTTTTAATCTTGTTACAATCTCTTGTTTTAAACTTAATTCCATCAGATGAAGTTACAGCTAATTGTTTTAGCTTTATCAAAATGTTTAAATATTTGTATTAGATTCTTTCCTATGAATCTAGCTTTTCCTCTTTTAATCCAGCGATAGATCATATCTGATTTTTTCGTTGGATGTTGTTCCTTCCATCAATAATAAAGTACATTTATATGATACTCCTGTTTGTTGACCCATAGATCGGGTCAGTTTGGTCTCCCTCGGCTTGGTCTAGTGTAATACCAACTTCGTTACCTACTATGTTGGCAATGAGGACTTATCTATAGAAGCTTTACCTCCAGTGTCCGGAGCTGAAAGTGGCACCCCGGAAACACTAAATCAGATCCTTGGACGCTAAAGCGTCCAATGCCTGTTCAGTACCAGCTACTAAAGTGAGTTAGCTTGAATAAATTTATTCTTCATCTAAAATATCTGCTTTAGCGGGTGGTAGTTGACTATCGTGAGTTGCATCGTAAACTGTATCTCCGAGATTAGTAACTTTATAAGCTATAGATCTTCCCAAGTTTTTTGTAGATTTAACAATTTCACCAGAAGTTGTTTTTACACCTTCAGGAGAAAAAGCATATTTTAATAAACTTTGTTTTTCTTCAAATAAATAAGATAAAAATAACATGTTTTATTTACCACAAAGATTTTTTCGCTTGATCTTCCATTTTCTTCAAGCGAGTATAATAATCTGGAATCTCAGAGAGATGATCTTTAGCAATTTGTAGTGCAATAGCTTTACTATCTGTATGTTCCTGTTCTACTTCAATTCCCATTTTAATTTCTTCAGGATTAAATTTATCAATTGGAACTTCTTTGTGTTTTCCAACACCTTTAAGAAATCCAGTCAATAATTTATATATAACTTCTTCAAATTCATGAGGATCAATTTGAAGTTTATCGGCAAGAGCATGTACATCAGAATCATCCGGATTTGGATGTTCAGTAAATAATTTAGCAATAGCACATCTCGCTAAATTTTTCTGATCTTCTGATATTTCAATATTTTTTTCAGAAGATTCTATATCTTCTCTTAAATATTTTATTATAGAAAACATATTATTCTCCCAAAGGAGAGGTAGAAAAACTCTACCTCTCCTTTAAAATAAATTATTGAGAAACCGAAGTGGCAATTCGCCAGGGGTTCATAAACCAAAGATATTCTTCAGCAGCTCTCGCAGAAGTATAGCCAGTTTTGGCAGCGATAGCAGCAAGTAAAAGAGTTTCTCTACCACCGATTGTATCAACCGGTGAACTGGGTTTATCATTAATAATACTATCTGCTAAAGTCCAATGGTACTTAGCAGAAAGCTTAATTTCAGTCCACTTTAATGCTAATGTCTGAGCATTCGTCATAATTTCAAATCTCCTTCCAACGATAATAAATAAATAGAGAGGAATAAAAAATATTCCTCTCTATTTTCAGGATTATGCGAGGTAACTAATTTTTTGAGTTTTCTTAATTCCACTACCAAGATCAACAATTGTATTAACTGGTGCAAGAACATAATCAACATTTGCTCCATTATCAACACAACGCATCACCGTAAGAATTGCCTTTTTAGTAGTAGAGACTAACTTACCACTTACAAAGTAAGCAGGATCAAATGCAACTTCAGTATTAGCAGCAACTCGGTAATTCGTAGCACCCGTGATTATTGCTACTGTGTCATCAAGATTAAATGACGCAGGTAAAGAAGTTGGAACTTCGTCTAAACCAATCAGATAATAATTCTGAGAAGCAAGTGTTGTTCCACGAGTAGTTAATGTAGCAAGATAAGTTGTTTTATTAATAACTGTAGTAGTAACTGGAGCAACAGCAACTGTCTCTTCAATAAATTTAGCTTCAATAGCTATATTTAGAGCAGTACCACCAGCCAAACTAGCAGTCATCTTAAATTTACTCTTTGCAACAAATACCAATGGAGCATCAGAAAAATCAATCTGTGCATCAATAAAATTTGTTGTACCTAAATCTGTATATTTAACAACATCTAATGCAGTATATGCTCCACCATAAAGTTTCCGTCTAATACCTAAAATAACATCATTTTTAGTAGTAGAGCCAGTTGAACGATATCTTAAACTCGTAAGATATAGATTTTTATTTCTTGGTACGCAATAAAATGCGTTAAAAGATTCAACATTGTTAATATCAATAACAGCCTGAACTTTAGTCAAATCATCAGGAACACCAGCGGTAACTGCGACTGCATAAAATATATACAACTTACCAGTAATAGCTGCCGCGATAGTCACTTTATTGATTGCCAAGAAAGCTTTCGTTCCGGCAACTCTTGTTTGCCCATTTGCTGCATCTGTAGTGATAACTTCTGTAATTTCGTCATAGTTAGCATCAACACCAGTAATAGTAACTGCTTTAGATACGTCAGCTGCTTGAGTAGAAGAAATATAAACTATAGCAGCCGCAGCAGCTTCTGTTAAATCCTGACTCGTAACAGTTCCTTCTCCCCAGATAAATTTATCTACTCCAGCAAGAGCAGCATTCTGACCAATAATTTCTCGTGCCGTGTAACCATTTACGTTACCACGTGCAACTTCAAGGTAAAAATCATTTACATAAACAGTAGGTAATGACATAATTCTTAATTCCTCCTAATAGAAATAATAAAAAAGATTTAATATTTTTATTTAACCGCTGTTAAATCATACGTGTTTTTATCCATATAATCAGCTACAATTTCTTCTACTGCGTTCTGAATTTTATCGTTCGATGGGACTTTATTACCAATAAATTCTACTGGATATTTTGCTGTAACTACTAAAGACACAAAATAATCTAGTGGTCCAATTAAACAATAAAACCCCATGGGCTTAAGCATTTTTAAGAGAGAGATTGTTAAGACATTTGGTGATTCATTAATAACTCTCATATCAATTAACATTTTTGGAAAGTCTTTGATTGATGTGTAATTTTGTATTTTGTCTAAAGCCGGCAAGAACTCATCAAGATATTGTTTGCTGATAAATTTTGAATAATCTCTTTCCAAAATTGATAATATATAACTGTGTCTCTCTTTTAAATAATGCTTGTAGTAGATATATATAGATAAAATATGAACCAATGCTTTTTGTTTTTCTGAATATAATTTATCTGATCCGATCGCTTTTACAAACAACATATAAAGATATGTTGATAAAAGTTTATGTAAATCCTTATTTTGTCGAATCTCAGCTTTATGAATATATACTGTTGCTCTAATTAAACTAAAGTAAGTAGCATAAATGCATTCATCAATAGACTCAGTTAAACCTGTTGTTGGATCGACTCCAAGTTGTTGTGAATCTAGAGCAATGCCAGCAAGCTTATCATCTGT
>Ga0265297_10008835_pt1 | contig 13273 bp, 12 predicted proteins | sample Munlanlwell13791_FD_192502 | JGI IMG/M metagenome (GOLD analysis project Ga0265297, IMG submission 192502) | Leachate microbial communities from a municipal landfill in Southern Ontario, Canada - Leachate well 137-91 | ecosystem: Engineered > Solid waste > Landfill > Unclassified | place...
ATGCCCGATAAAATTAATCCCCAACATCTCCCACATCTCGCGCTCGATCCATTCTGCGCCTGTAATTATATTGGCTATGGATTGGATCTCGGGTTTCTTTTTATCCTTAATCATGGTCCGCAAAGAAATCATCTTGCCTTCTGTGTCATAAGAAAAATGATAGAGTATTTCAATACCTTGCGGAGTATCTATGCCTGTGGCAGTGGCAAAACGCCAGCCTAAATCTCTAAAGATAAATTTTACTGCTTCGGGAATATCTTCGGGATTGACTTCAAGATAAATCCTGCGCTTGGACTTTTCTGTAAAATTCAATATTTTAGATGAAAACTTTTCTTTCAATTTAGCAACTTGGTCTTCCATTTTTATTCTTTGCCCTTTAGTTTATTGATTAATTTTATAATTCCGGCGATCATCGCCTCCGGCTTTGGCGGACAACCCGGGATATAAACATCTACCGGGATAATCTCATCAACCGGACAGGGGCTATTATAAGATTCCCGGAACATTATCCTACCACAGGCGCAATTGCCTATCGCAATAACTAAACATGGTTTAGGCGCCTGGCTATAAAGTTTTTTCAGCCTCTCTTTGGTCTTATAATTGGGCACTCCCGTGACTATAAGCGCGTCCGCATGCCGTACACTACCTACCAGCGTTATACCGAACCTCTCTACATCATGGCGCGGAGTAAAAAGATCCAGCACTTCAATATCGCAATTATTACAAGGAGAGGTTGCAGCATGAAAGACCCATATAGATTTAGTTAAGGCTCTAGTTTTTAAATCCATTTTATAATCCTAATGCAGCTAAAATAACCGCTATTACCGCCAACAGAGTAACCTTGCCCCAGAAAAACTTCAGTGCCTGGTCAATGCGCAGCCGCGGGTTAGTGTTTTTAATTAAAATAATAATTACCAGGAGCAATAAATATTTACCGACGATGAATAAAGGGCTTAAGTCTTTGCCTAAGAATAAAATGATCAGGAATAACGGCATAACATAAAGCATAACCGCCTTGCTTAATTTAAAAATGGCCAGAGGCGGACCGGAATATTCGATTAAAACACCGGCCATGAGCTCCTGATCGGCTTCCGACATATCAAAAGGAACAAGGCCAAGTTTAGCCTGCATACAGGCCAGGCATACGATAAAGGCAATTGCTCCTGACCAAGAGGCAATATTGGAGCCAAAATTTAACTGATGATTCAAGATCGAGCCGAGCTGTATGGCTCCGGAAGACCTGATGATAATTGCAATTACGGATAGAATAAACGGCAATTCATATCCTAAAACTAATTTCATCTCCCTTGATGCGCCTATCGAGGCTAAGGGGTTCCTGGAAGAAGATCCACCCATAATTAGCGCTGCCGCCGGAATGATCAAAAGATATAAGACTACGATCAAATCACCGACAAAACTTTTCTGCGGCGAAAGCACACCCAGGCCTAAAATAGCCGCTACCAGGGCCACACTTAAAAAACCCAGGTAGGGCGATAATAAAAACGCGCCCCTTGCCCCCTGCGGGACTATGGTTTCTTTACCGAATAATTTTACGATATCGACAAAATTCTGATACCACGGCGGGCCGACACGCCACTGTATGCGGGCAGTCACTTTTCTGTCTATCCAACAGGCCATTAATCCTATGACTACGCTAAAGAGCAGCCCAGGGAATATTAAATAATTAAAAATTGCCTTCATCTTTTCTTAGGGGGTTGTATATCTTCCTTTGACCATTTCCGCGTATGCACTGCCAAATGCTCTCCGACAAAAAAGATATTTCCCTCTAAACTCTCTTCTACTTCTTTTACCTCTATGGCTTTCTCCGGGCACCCTGCCACACATTTAGGAAGCCTCTCGGTCTGCCCCACGCAATAGTCGCATTTAGAATCGAGGTATGGAATGAAATCCTGAAATATGATCCCGAAAGGGCAGGCAATAGAGCAAGACTTACAGCTGGTGCAACGCATCTTATAACGTTTAAGGTGCCCGTCGGAGGCGCGCTCCAGCGCCTGATGATAACAAGAATTGACACAAGGCGCTTCTTCGCAGTGCCGGCAGATAGTAGCAAAAGTAGCATATTCGCGCAGTGACGCGATACCATTATTCTGCGGATGATAAAAGTAATCGCAAAATACTTTGCATTCCTTGCATTCGTTACAAATATCCAAATCCACAAATAAACGTTTCATTGATCTTAATCCCAGATATCGTGTATGTCTTTTAACTGCTCGTAGGTAAAAACCGGCCCGTCTTTACAGGCGTAATATTTGCCTACCCGGCAATGCCCGCATTTACCCAGGCCGCAGGACATATTTTTTTCCATCGATAGATAAATATCCCCCGGAGCAAACCCGGTATCCAGCAACTTCAAGGTCACAAATTTCATCATAATAGGCGGGCCGCATACTATACAAACCGTATTCTTTATGTCTACGGGTAAATCCTTGACGATGGTCGTGACTATGCCTACATTGCCTTTCCATTCCGGGTTGCCTACATCCACCGTAGTCACCAGGTCCACCTTTTTTTTGTTTGCCCAAAGCGGGATAGCATCTTTATAGACCATGTCATTGGGCGTGCGCGCGCCATAACGTAAGACTATTTTATTATATTTATCTATCTCGGCAAATAAACTGAATAATAAAGAACGTAAAGGCGCTAAACCCACGCCGCCGCCTACGATTACTATATCTTTTCCCGCGAATTTATCTAAAGGATAGCCTTTACCATAGGGCCCGCGTATGCCTACGGAAATATTTTTAGGGCTGTTGTGCAGCAGAGAAGTAACCCTGCCGGCATTCATTATGGTCACATCTATCTTTTCTTTGATATTCGGATCCGAAGAAGGCGTAAAAGGCGCCTCCCCCATACCGGGCAAAGTCAACTCGATAAACTGGCCGGTCCGAAAAGAAAAATCCTCTTTGGGCCTTAAGACAAAGGTTTTGATCGTCGGTGTCTCAACGATGACGCCTTCAAGTGTTGCTTCTATCGGCCTGTAGATATTTTTCATTTTTGATTATTCGACTTTTTAGCCAAGTCCTTCAATACTTCTCTTATATCAATTTTCCCCGGGCAGACTTCGATGCACCTGCCGCAGCCGCAACAGGCAGGCATCCCTAAATTATCCACAAAAAAATCGAATTTCTTCATAAACCTGTTGCGCAACCTTGCTGCCCTTGTCTTTAAAGGATTTGCCCCGCCGGCGACCCGGGCATAATTTGCGTATAAACAAGAATCCCAAACCCTGATCTTTTTGTTCTGGTAGTGGCTTTCTTTCTTATCGGCTAAAATAAAACAATGACAGGTATCGCAGATCAAATTACAACCACCGCATTCTACACAGGTAAGCATGAACTGCTGCCAGGTATCAAAACTATAGCCTTCCTTGACTATTTTTTGCACCATATCCTTAGGAACTAAGCTTTGCGTAAGAAGATGTTTTTTTAGGCGGTCAATAAGGTTATCTCTTTTTGTCCGGCGCGCAGAAATCTGCACCTCTTTGGCAGGAATAAAATAATCTTTGTATTGCCCTATCAGCTCCTCGCCTTTCCTGGAGCCTGCCTCCACCAGATAACCTTCATTTAACGGCGAAAGATTAAGATCGAATCCGGCTGTCGGGTGCGGCAGGATATCCCAGGCAAGGCAATGGCAGACTTCTTTAAAATCCGTGAAATCGCTGGAGATAAGAATGGTATTTTCTCTCCTGGCGGCGTATAAAGAATCGACCTCCACGCCCTCCAAGAAGACAAAATCCTGTATCTTATGCCCTACGATATCACAACTTTTAACGCCAAAAATAATAGCCTTACCTGCTACCTCGGTAATATTTTTTTCAGGTGAAAAATAATCCGTTACCTTCTCGCAGGCAGAAGTAAAAAAAGATTTTAGGGGCTCGACCGTGCGGTAGCTATTATATACAAAAGAGGTATCGCTATTTATATTACGATAGTAGTAATCTATCTCTTTTGCATTCTTATCTTTTATAGCCGGAGAAAATACCTTATAACCTTCTTTTACCCGGTTAAAGAAAGCGTTTAATTGGGAAGATTCAATATAATATACCTTAGACATCTTAACTGCTCTGGGAATTTAGAGGTGGGGTACAACTTTGTGAAACCTATCACAAAATAGCCCTAAAAAAATAAAAGAACCATTATTAAATTAACACGCCACGTTTTTATTGTCAAGTGAAAACTTGTTTTACGGCAAAAGGATCTCTTCGTTTTTCGAAGGTATGTACACGCTAAGGCCTTTTTGGATAAGCGCCTCCGATAAAACCCTGGACTGGTCCGGTTCTGCGTGGACTAAAAATACGCGCTTTAAAGGACGGCAGTTTAAGGCAAAATCAACGAGATCGTTTTTATCCGCGTGCCCCGAAAAAGCGTTTATGACCGCCACCTCGGCATTCAGTTCATGTTCCACTCCGAATATCCGCACAAAACGCGCCTTTTCTACGATCCTCCTGCCTAAGGTATCCTGCGCCATATAACCCACGACCAATATGGTATTCCTTGATTCCCCGATATTATTCTGAAGATGGTGCAGGATCCTACCGGATTCGCACATCCCGGAACCGGCAATAATGATCATCGGCCGCTTATCATTATTCAGGGCCTTGGATTCTTGCTGATCGTGTATATATTTCAGGTTCAAAAATTCAAAGGGCCCCTCACCGTTACTAATATCTTTTCTGGTCTCTTCATCCAAAAAATCAATATGGTATTTAAATATATCCGTTATATCCGTGGCCAGCGGGCTATCCACATATATAGGTATAGGGGCAATTGACTTTTCTTTTAAAAGCTCATTTAAAAAATAGACCACTTCCTGTGTGCGTTCCAGGGTAAATGAAGGAATAAGGATCTTGCCTTTACGCGCTACCGTGCGATTAATAGCATCGCGAAGTTTAGTCTTAGCTTCTTCTATGGGGGCATGCAGCCTTCCGCCATAGGTGCTCTCTAAAATCAAATAATCAAGCTTCGGCGGGATAACAGGATCCCCAAGCAAAGGAAGGCTCTTTCTTCCCAAGTCTACCGCGTAACCCAAACGCATCTCCTTTGCGCCTTCTTTTATATTCAATACGACGATGCTGGAACCTAAGATATGGCCGGCATCATAGAGAGTGGCGAATATATCTTTCGCAACACAGGATTTTTCCCCATAGGCAAGCGAATGAAACCGCTTGCTAACTTTACTGGCTTCTCTTTTGGTATAAAGCGGCTTGCGCATGGGTAAGCCCAACCTCCTATTAATTTTATTGACGTATTTTATATCTTCTTCCTGAATTTTACCGGAATCTTCTAACATAAGTTTCGCTAAGTCTTTTGTCGCGGAAGTAGCGTAAATTTTGCAGCGTAAGCCCTGCTTGATTAAATTGGGGATATTGCCGCAATGATCAATATGCGCATGCGACAGCACAAGCGCGTTTATCTTATGCGGATTGTAATTAAAAGTAGTATTTATCCTATAAAACTCGTCGCGGCGGCCCTGAAAGAGCCCGCAATCAAGGATAACGCTGGTTTTATCGGCAGCAACAAGATGGCTGGAACCCGTAACAGTCCCTACACCGCCTAAAAATTTTATAGTTACAGACATGAAGATTTCTCCTTACGTTTTACCTTAAACGCTACTAAAATAGCTAATATTAAATAAGCTAAACTAAAGATAAACAAAGGCTTATTTTGCAGTAGATATTCCGAGAGGGCATAGGGGTTATGGAATATGCTTTTGCCTACCCCGCTAAGGACATACTGGACCCAAAAAATCCTTAACGGCGAACCGAGGATCACCGCCAAAAAATACCTTTTAAAAGAGATACGGGTCAGGCCGCAGGCTAAATCCAGAAATCTAAAAGGGAATAACGGCACCGCCCTAAAAAGAAAAAGCCAGAAGAAATTTATGCTCCCTAATTTTTTATCCAGGTTATTATACTTAGCCTGGAGATGCTTCTCGACAAAGCCGCGGCCGAGATGCCGGCTAAGGCCGAATAATATAACGGCGTTTATGATTTCGGCAAGATAGACAAATAGAGTGCTCATATATGCCCCGAATAAAACTGCTGCTATGAATTTAAAAGCATCCTTGGAGAGCCAGACGAAAAAAGTGACTATAACATACAAAGCGACAAAGATAATGCCCGCATAAAAAAGAGGGAGTTTCTTTAAAGAGGCTTCGATGGCGCCCGTATCAAAATGGACTAACCTTCCCCAATACCAGAGGAAAAATAGGGAAGCAATGAAAAATAAAAAATAAACCGTATTCCTGTTTATTTTAATGGCCATAAGAAAAAATGGTATGCGTTATGTTACAAAGAGATTGCGGGAAGAAAATTTCCCATCTGTAGTCAAATTAACGCCCAGCCTTTTTAAGCCAACCTCGTCGCCAGGGGTGGGAATATGTGTCATATGCACTTCGCAAGTATTCAACTCTACTAGCTTGTTCATCGCCAGTTCTGCCGTATGATTTGTGGTCGCGCTGATAGAAAGCGCGATCAGGGTCTCTTCGAGGTCAAGGCTCTCTGATTCCGCATTCAAAATGCCCTCTTTTAGTTTAGCGATCTGATTTATTATATGAGGAGAAAGTAGGAGTATCTCATCGGGGATATTCGCCAGGACTTTTAAAGCGTTCAATACCAGGCTTGAGGCTGCATGCATCAGCTTGGAGTTCTTACCGGTGAGGATCCGGCCGTCGGATAACTGGATAGCGGCGCCACAATATATGCCTTCATTGCCTTTGCCGCCTGCCTCTGCTTCCTCTGCCGCCTTCCTGGCTATTTCTACTACCGGCCTGTCCGTAACCTTTACGCCCAGCTCTTCCATCAAAAGCATCACCCTGTCTACCGTCTCTTTCTTTTCTATCCCCAAAACATATTCCGTATTATACCTGAAATACCTCCTGATCAATTCCTGCCTGGCGGCATCCTGGACCACTTTATCATCCACGATACCAAAGCCGGCGCGATTAACCCCCATATCGGTAGGCGAATTATACATCGGCAGATTCAGATTTTTGTCAAATATCCTGCTTAATATTAATTTTAATATCGGAAAGCTCTCCACATCGCGGTTATAATTTATGGCGGTCTTATTGTATTTATTCAGATGGAAAGGATCCACCAGATTGAAATCTTGTATATCGGCAGTAGCTGCTTCATAGGCGACATTTACCGGATGCTTAAGCGGAAGATTCCAGATAGGGAATGTCTCAAATTTAGCGTAACCGGCGTTTACTCCCCGCTTATGTTCCTGATAGAGCTGAGAAAGGCAGATCGAAAGCTTGCCGCTGTTCGGGCCGGGCGCAGTGACTACTACTATAGGATTTTTAGTCTCAATATATTCGTTCTTGCCGAAACCCTTATCGCCGGTGATCAAATCCACGTCGGCAGGATAACCATCTATGGGATAATGCAGATAGACCTTTACCCCCCGGCGCTCCAGTTTATTCTTAAACATAACCGCGGCGGATTGATTATTGAAACGGGTGATCACTACCGCCAATATATCCAAACCCCATTTTCTCAGGTCGTCTATCAGCTTCAGGGTGGCCGCGTCATAAGTGATCCCAAAATCACCGCGCACCCTTCCCTTTTCAATATCGCCGGCGTATATCCCCAGCACGATATCCAGCTTATCCTTCAACTGCTGCAATAGCCTTATCTTGACATTCGGGTCATATCCAGGCAGGACCCTGGCGGCGTGATAATCAAAACAAAGCTTACCTCCAAATTCCAGGTAGAGTTTATTGCCAAGTTTTTTCACTCTATCCAGGATCGCCGCGCTCTGTTCCCTAAGATATTTCTCGTTATCAAAACCGATTTTTTTCATTTTATTTATTGCTCCAAGGGAAATTATACCCTCTTTGTGTTTATTTGCAATAAAAAATATGCCTCTCTTGAAACTCTAAAGAGAGGCATATTTTAAATGACCAACAAAATATTAAACTAACCCCTGGTCCAGCATTGCATCGGCTACTTTGACAAAGCCGGCGATATTAGCGCCTTTGACATAATCCACGTAATTGCCTTCTTTGCCGTATTTGACGCACTGTTCATGGATAGCGATCATAATATCGTGGAGTTTTCTGTCCACTTCTTCGCGCGACCAGGATAACCTCATACTGTTCTGTGACATCTCCAACCCTGAAGTCGCCACCCCGCCGGCATTAGATGCCTTACCAGGCGCATAGAGAATCCTTGCCTTTTGGAAGACACTGACCGCTTCCGGAGTAGAAGGCATATTCGCCCCTTCGCCGACAGCGATACAGCCGTTCTTGACGAGGGTCTTGGCGTCTTTTTCGTCTATTTCATTTTGAGTAGCAGAAGGAAAAGCGATATCGCATTTGACCTCCCAGGGTTTCTGTTTCTCGAAATATTTACAGTTGAATTCCTTGGCGCATTCCTTTATGCGGCCGCGGCGCACATTTTTAAGCTCAAGCACGCAATTTAATTCTTTTTTATCAATGCCGTCTTTGTCATAAATATAACCGTCGGAATCGGACAATGTCACGACCTTTGCCCCCAACTGTATTAGTTTCTCTACGGTATATTGAGCGACATTTCCGGAGCCGGAGACCGCGCAAACCTTGCCTTTAAAAGATTCTCCTTTGGTTTTAAGCATCTCTTCTACAAAATATACGCAGCCGTAACCCGTGGCTTCAGGACGGATTAAACTCCCGCCCCAATTCAAACCCTTGCCCGTAAGCACACCGCTGAATTCATTGCGCAGCCGTTTATATTGGCCGAACATATAGCCGATTTCACGTCCGCCTACTCCGATATCGCCTGCCGGAACATCCGTATCCGGGCCGATATGCCTCTCTAATTCCGTCATAAAACTCTGGCAGAACCTCATTACCTCGTTATCTGATTTTCCTTTAGGATCAAAATCCGAACCGCCTTTTCCGCCGCCCATAGGAAGCGTGGTCAGGCTATTTTTAAAGACCTGCTCAAAGGCCAAAAATTTCAATATACCTAAGTTGACGCTGGGATGTAAACGTATCCCGCCCTTATATGGGCCAATAGCGCTATTCATTTCGATGCGATAGCCTCTATTTATCTGGATCTCGCCTTTATCGTCCGTCCAGGGGACCCTAAACATAATTACCCTCTCCGGCTCTACCATCCTCTCCAGAATTTTTGCTTTTTCGTATTTGGGATTCTTCTCGATGAAAGCTGCTAACGACTCTGCTACTTCTCTTACCGCCTGATGGAATTCCACTTCACCGGGATTCTTTGCTGCTACCTTCGCCATAAACTCTTCGATTTTTTTAGACATTGCTTTTCCTCCTTTACTTTTTTTTAAGATAATTAATTATCGCAGAAGAAGCCTTCTTGGCCATACCCATCGCCTCGATTACCGTTCCTTCACCTCCTACAATATCTCCTCCGGCAAAAACACCACCGACAGATGTCTCCATAGTCTCTGGATTTACGACAAGATCCCCGTATTTATCTGTTTTTAACTGCGGTGTTACCTTGGTCAAAATCTGGTTTGCTTTTAACCCTACGGCAATGACCGCCAAATCGCAATCACTTTCAAAATCACTTCCCCCGATAGGGACAGGAGACCTCCTCCCCGAGCTATCAGGTTCTCCTAATTCGCATTTAAGGCATCTGATCTTTTTTACAAAACCCTTCTCATCGCCAATAAATTCCTCGGGCTTGACTAAAAATCTGAATTTTACCCCTTCTTCCTTGGCGTGTTCGATCTCCAGTCTTCTTGCCGGCATCTCTACTTCGGTCCGCCTGTAAAAAATCGTGGTATCAGAAGCTACTCCATTCATTTTCTGCAGCCTCAAAGCCACTCTTGCCGCATCCATCGCGGTATTTCCTCCGCCGATAACCACGACGTGCCTGCCGATATTCACCGGCGTATGAAACTCTGGAAATTTATATGCAGACATAAGATTTACCCTGGTCAGGAATTCGTTGGCAGAATAAATATTACATAGATTTTCTCCCTGTGCCCCCAGAAACGATGGCGTACCGGCCCCCAGGCCTAAAAATATTGCCGAAAATCCTTCCTTAAAAAGTTCATCCAGCGTCTTGACCTTTCCTATAATAAAATTGGGGATAAATTCTACGCCCATTTTTTTTAAATAATCAATTTCGAAATCTAAAATGTTTCTCGGCAAACGAAACGGGGGGATCCCATATCTCAAGACTCCTCCTGTCTTGTGCAGGCCTTCAAAGACAACCACCTTTACACCCCGGCGCGCTAACTCTCCGGCACAACAGATGCCTGCCGGGCCCGAACCGACTACCGCTACTTTGAATTTAGCCAGATTACTGCTTTCTTCGGAAGAAACCTCCAGATCATTATTCATCCCGTAGTCGCCGACAAATCTTTCTAAAAAATGGACGTTGATCGCCTCGGGCGCAGCGAAGGAAGAACCTTTTTTAGTCAATATACATGCCTTGCGGCATTGATATTCCGCAGGACAGATCCTTCCGCAGATAGACGGGAAATCATTTTTTTCTCTAATAGTAAAATAAGCCCCTTTATAGTCTTTTTGAGTAACCTGGTAAATAAATTTTTTAATGTCAATTCCGACGGGGCAGCCGGAAATGCAGGCAGGATTCTTGCACTGCAGGCAACGCAGGGCTTCTTTATCTGCCTGTTCCTGGGTGAACCCAAGCACCACCTCATCAAAACCGCATACCCTTTTTGCGGCTTCGAATTCCCTGACTTGCTGTATCTCTGGCCTTGGCTTCTTAGCTTCCATATTTACTTAAAGATTTAATTTACAGATGTGGCTTTCTTTATCCGAATAAACTTTATTCCTCTTTTCCAATTCTTCCCAGTCTACTGCGTGCGCGTCGAATTCCGGGCCGTCCACACAGCTAAATTTAGTCTGGCCGGAAACCGTGACCCGGCAGCAGCCGCACATGCCGGTAGCATCCACCATCAACGCGTTTAAAGAAACCAGGGTCTTTATTTTTGCGTTTTTGGTTATGGAAGCCACCCTCTTCATCATCGGGATTGGCCCGACGGCGTATACTAGATCATAATTTTTTTTCTGGATAAGCTCTGTTAAAACATCCGTAGTAAAGCCTTTTCTTCCGTAAGAACCGTTATCAGTAGTAACATAAAATTCATCAGAGGTATTTTTTAATTCACCCTCTAAAATCAGCATTTCTTTTGCGCGGGCTCCGATAATAGTGCTGATATGATTGCCTTCTTTTTTTAAAGCCCTGGCTACAGGTAAAATTTCAGCCAGTCCGACTCCTCCCCCGATAATGATAACGCTGCCGTAATTTTTAATCTCAGTGGCATGCCCCAGGGGCCCGGCCAAAGAATATAAGGTATCCCCTATTTTAAACTTTCCCAGAAGCTTAGTAGTAAGCCCTGCCTCCTGAAAGATCAAGCTGATAGTCCCCCTGGCCTCATCTTTCTCGACTATCGTCAGGGGAATCCGCTCCCCCTCTTCGCTAGTCATCAATACCACAAACTGCCCTGGCTCTGCCTTCAGCGCTATTGCAGGCGCAATGACTCCAAGCCTTGTGATAACCGGATTCTCTTTAGTTAAAATCTCTTTTTCGATTATTTTCATATCTGTACCAAAAAAAATGCCTCCCGGCAAAATTTCCGCCAGAAGACATCATTGTCTTTCTGAATTTATTAAAGAGTAAATATATCACATGTATTTTTATTTGTCAAGGCTAGCATTATTGACTTTTCTTTAGGTCTTTAGTCAAAATTATAGCCTCAGCGATCTCGCGCATGGTTTTACGCGAATCCATACTCTGTTTCTGCATCAGCCTGTAGGCCTCAGAAGGCAGAATATTCGCCTCCTGCGAAAAAATATCTTTGGCCCGTTCGATAAGCTTGCGGGTAGTCAATGCTTCTTCAGCGCTACGCGCGCGCAAGCCGAGCTCTGCGTTCTCAATGGCCACAGCTGCCTGATTGGCTAAAGCAGTCAAAACATTTAGTTCCGGCTTTGTGAATACATGCTTTTTAGAGGTATAACAGTTAAGTACGCCGATTACTCTTCCTTTTACCGTCAAAGGAACGCTGGCCAGAGAACAAAGGCCTTCTTTCTTTGCTATGTCCCTGTTCAAATAGCGGCTGTCTTCTTTAACGTCCAAGACGCAGAGTGGCTTATTGTCCCGGGCAACAATCCCCGCAATCCCTTCTCCTAGTTTAACATTAGGCTTTTTATTGTAGGCATCTGAAATTGACTGGGTAGCTCTTATTACCAGTTCCTTTTTATCCGGGTCTAAGAGCATCAAAGAAGAGATCTTGGAATTCATTATTTCGGCGGTGACATTGACCACCAGCCGCAAAAGCTCCTCTAAATACAGGCCGGAAGTAATCAGGTTGGCTATTTTAGAAAGGGCCTCGATTTGTTTAATATAAATCTGATAGTTTTCTGACTTTTTTTTGCCTGGCATTATAATATCGGTAAATATTTATCTATTTCGTATTGCGTAACCTGAGCTTTATATTCATCCCACTCCAATTTTTTATTACGGATAAAGAAATGGAATAGCTCATCGCCTAAGGCTTTTTTCACCAGCTCTGATTTCTCGGTTACTTTAATCGCCTCTAAGAGATCCTCGGGCAGGGAATTGATTTTTGCGCGCGCTCTTTGTTCATCGGTCATATGGTAGATGTTGTCATTCGCAGGTTCTCCTAAAGCATAACCCTTCTCAATACCCTCTAAACCAGCTGCCAGCATCACGGAGAATGCCAGATACGGATTACAAGCCGGATCAGGCACGCGGTATTCCATGCGCGTTGCTTTTTCTTTCCCGGGCTTATACATCGGCACACGGATGAGCGCGGAGCGGTTCATTTGCGCCCAGCAGATATAAACCGGCGCTTCGTAACCAGGCACCAAACGTTTATAAGAATTGACCCATTGATTAGTCACTGATGTTATTTCCGGAGCATGCTTGAGCAGCCCGGCGATAAAATGCTTAGCAACTTTAGAAAGATGGTACTTTTCTTTTTTATCAAAGAAGGCATTGCTCGAGCCCTTAAACAGCGACTGATGCACATGCATGCCCGAGCCGTTTATCCCAAAAACCGGCTTAGGCATAAATGATGCGTGTAATCCTTTGGCCTGGGCAATCTCCTTGGCTACTAACCTATAAGTCATGACATTATCCGCCATGGCAAGCGCATCCGAATATCTTAAGTCTATCTCATGCTGGCTGGAGGCAACCTCATGATGGCTATACTCGACAATAATGCCTAAATCCTCCAATGCGCTGACAGTCTCATTCCGGACGCTCTGGGCGACATCTAAAGGAGTCAGATCAAAATAC
>Ga0265297_10008836_pt1 | contig 13273 bp, 10 predicted proteins | sample Munlanlwell13791_FD_192502 | JGI IMG/M metagenome (GOLD analysis project Ga0265297, IMG submission 192502) | Leachate microbial communities from a municipal landfill in Southern Ontario, Canada - Leachate well 137-91 | ecosystem: Engineered > Solid waste > Landfill > Unclassified | place...
TATAGGCAAATGGGTTTTTTCGCTTTTAGGCGTTACTATCCCTGATTTTCAAATTGCCGGCGGAATCTTATTATTTGTTCTTTCAACGCGTTTACTGTTTCCCGGCGCGCAGAAAGATTCTTTAATCCATAACCACGAGAGGGGCTTAGGGGTTTTCCCCTTAGGCACGCCTTTAATTACCGGCCCGGCAGTCCTGACCACCACATTAATGATGATGAATACTTACGGTATTATGCCGACCCTGGTATCGTTAGTATTAAATATGGGCATTGTGTGGCTGACTTTGGCTAAAGCTGATGTGATTATGAAAGTTATCGGCCCCAGCGGCACGCGGGCATTTTCTAAAATTATGTATATATTACTAGCGGCAATCGCCGTAATGATGGTCAGGCACGGCATATTTGGGGCTTTTATAAAATGATGCGTAAAGTTTTAACATTTATTATGGCCGGTGGAAAAGGAGAGCGGCTCCTGCCTTTGACCAAAGACAGGACAAAACCCGCGGTCCCTTTCGGCGGGATATACAGGATTATTGATTTTACTCTGAGTAACTGTATCAACTCAGGGTTACGCAGGATATATATCCTGACTCAGTATAAATCATCTTCGCTTCAGAGGCATATCCGTTTGGGCTGGAATTTTCTTCCCTCGGAACTGGCCCAGTTTATTGAGCTCCTTCCTGCGCAGCAAAGAGTAGGGGATTCTTGGTACATGGGGACTGCCGATGCAATATACCAGAATCTCTATACCCTGGAAATGGATAAGCCTGATGAAGTTTTAATCCTTGCCGGCGACCATATTTACAAAATGAATTATTATAATATGATAGATTTCCACCGCGATAATGACGCGGACCTAACTGTCGGTGTAGTGGAAGTTGAAAAAGAAAAGTCCACGCATTTTGGTGTGGTAGAGGTGGACAAATCAAACCGGGTAGTCGGTTTTCAGGAAAAACCAAAATCTCCCAAAAACATTCCCGGCAAGCCCGATAAAATATACGCCTCAATGGGTATTTATGTATTTAAGCACCCTGTTATTGAAGAAGAACTGCATGAGGATGCCAAAAGAATAGGTTCCAGCCACGACTTCGGCAAAGACATAATTCCCCAGATGCTTAAAAAAGGCATGAAGGTTGTTGCTTATAACTTTTCCCGCCAGGCTATTTTAGAGCGGGCGGGATCCCGCGACACAAAAGAAGGCAGTGCGGGAACCGGCGAAAATAAAAATGAGGCGCACTATTGGCGCGATATCGGGACTATTGACGCTTATTATGAGGCGAATATGGATTTAATTCAGGATGTGCCTACTTTTAATATGTATGATAAAGATTGGCCTATAAGGACTTTTCAGGAACAGTTTGCTCCGGCAAAGACCGTGCATTCAGGAGAAGAGATTGCCGGAAGAATCGGGCTTGTGCTTGATTCCATAGTATCCGGCGGAAGCGTTGTTTCCGGGGGCAAGGTCCAGCGTTCAATTCTTTCTCCGAATGTCCGGGTAAACAGTTTTTCGGAAGTTTATGATTCAATTCTAATGGAAGGCGTTAATGTCGGCCGTTACGCTAAGATTAAAAGAGCGATTATTGATAAAGACGTGAATATTCCTCAGGGTATAGTTATCGGGTATAATTTAGCAGAGGATAAGAAAAGGTTTTTTGTCAGCGAGTCGGGTATTGTAGTTGTTGCTAAGGGGACTGAAATCAAGTAATACCAGTAGGGACTGTCCCACGACAAGATACGCGTTGGTCGGGAGATAAGCGAAAAGATGATCAGGAAAGCAAAAATAAAAGATATAAAGCCAATTCAAGAGTTGATTAATTGTTTTGCCCGGCAGGATATTATGTTGTCCCGTTCGCTTAATGAACTTTATGAAAATATACGCGACTTTTGGGTGGATGAAGAAAAGGGCAAGATTGCAGGTTGTGCCGCGATGCACATCTCTTGGGATGACCTGGCTGAAATTAAATCCCTGGCAGTAGCCAAGAAATACCAGGGTCAAGGCAGGGGCAAAGAATTAATTATGGCTTGCTTAGAAGAAGCCCAAAGCCTGGGCGCGAAAAAGATATTTGTATTGACCTATAAACCCGAATATTTTAAGAAACTGGGATTTAAGCGAGTCAAGAATGCCAGCCTTCCGCATAAGATTTGGGCAGAATGTATTAACTGCTGCAAATTCCCCAATTGCCAGGAGATCGCCCTGCTAAAAATATTGTAAAATAATTATTTTATGTTATAATTTTTGGAATTAAACAGGAGGATACATGGATTATTTATTTACCGATGAACAAAAGATGATTAAAGAGTTAGCGCACAAGATCGCCGAAGAGAAGGTCCGTCCGGCCGCGGCCAAATATGACATAAGCGAAGAATACCCCTGGGATGTGCTTAAGGTTATCGGGGAATCAGACCTGTTTGGTTTATTCATCCCTGAAGAATACGGCGGAATGGGCGTAAATATCACCAACCTTTGTTTAGCTACCGAAGAACTTTCCCGGGCCTGCGGCGGTATCGCTGTTTGTTATGCTGCGAGCGCGCTGGGGACATTCCCTATCGTTTTGTTCGGTAATGAAGAGCAAAAGAAAAAATACCTTCCGGATTTAGCCAGCGGTAAAAAGGTCGCTGCTTTTGGCATAACTGAGCCGGAGGCCGGTTCTGACGCCTCAGCGATTAAGACTACCGCCAGAAAAGAAGGCGACCATTATATTTTAAACGGCCTAAAGCATTTTATTACTAACGGAGGAGACGCGGAGACTTATTCTATTATTGCCATGACCAATAAGGATAAAGGCGCGCGCGGAGCGTCAGCCTTTATCGTTGAAAAAGGCACGCCCGGTTTTACCTTCGGGAAAAAAGAGGATAAATTCGGTATCCGCGCTTCTTCAACCCGGGAGTTAATCTTTACGGATTGTAAGATTCCGGCGAAGAATTTACTCGCTAAGGAAGGCATGGGTTTTATCGTAACCATGAGGACATTTGATATGTCCAGGCCCGGAGTCGCTGCTCAGGCATTGGGTATTGCTCAAGGCGCGCTGGAGCTGGCTGTAAAATACGCTAAACAAAGGCACCAGTTTGGTAAATCAATTTCAAGCTTCCAGGGTATCCAATGGATGCTTGCTGATATGGCGACAGAGGTTGAAGCGGCCAGGGCATTAGTATATTCCTGCGCGAGGGCAATTGACGCCGGCTCAAGGGATGTCTCAAAAGAATCAGCTATGGCCAAGATGTACGCTTCGGATGTAGCCATGAAAGTAACCGTGGACGCCCTGCAGATATTCGGCGGATATGGTTATATGAAAGATTATCCTATTGAAAAATATGTCCGCGACGCCAAGATTACCCAGATTTATGAAGGGACAAACCAGGTCCAGCGTAATATCATCGGCCTGCAGTTAATTCGCGAGATGGCGAAATAAAATGAACATTATTGTTTGCATAAAACAGGTTCCTGAGACAACCGAGGTAAGGATAAACCCCGAGACAAATACCTTAATCCGTGAAGGGGTAAAATCAATTATTAACCCTTTTGATATGTACGCGATAGAAGAAGGCGTGCGGCTTAAGGAGAGGTTCGGCGGCAAGATAACAATTCTAACCATGGGCCCTCCGCAGGCAGACAGCGCTTTACGCGAGGCAATTTCTATGGGCGCCGATGAAGGGATATTGGTTTGCGACCGCGCGTTTGCCGGAAGCGATACCTGGGCGACAAGTTATACTTTAGCCGGAGCAATTAAAAAAATCGGAACATTTGACCTGGTCATCTGCGGTAAACAGGCCTCTGACGGCGATACCGCGCAGGTCGGCCCCGGCATAGCCACGCATTTAAATATCCCGCAGGTTACTTATGTAAAGAAAGTAGAAGAGGCGACTGATAAGCTGATGCGTTTAGAAAGAATGCTGGAAGAAGGTTTTGAGATTATTGAGACGCCTTTGCCGGCGTTACTTACTGTTGTTAAAGAAATCAATGAGCCGCGAATTCCGTCGTTAAAGGGTATGATGCGCGCCAAAAGCGCCAAAATTATCATATGGGGCCAGAAAGACCTGGGTTTAGACCCTCAGAATATCGGTTTATGCGGTTCCCCGACTCAGGTAGTTAAGATATTTACTCCCGCGCCAAGAGTAGGCGGCCAGATACTTAAAGGCGAGGCCCCGGAGATCGCCGAGAAAATCGTAGAATTATTAAGAAATGAGGTCAATTAATTATGCCTATCCAGATTATTGTTGAAAAATGCACGGGCTGCACGCTTTGTTTTAAGGCCTGCCCATTTGACGCAATTAGAATGATGGACAGGAAAGCTATCATAGACCTGAATAAGTGCACTCTTTGCGGCGCGTGCAAAGATGCCTGTAAATTTAAAGCAGTATTACTGGAAAAAACTCCGGCTAAATGCGAGCTGCCCGATATTAAGGATTATAAAGGAATTTGGGTATTTTTAGAGCAGATGAACGGCAAGGTTCAGTCTGTTTCGTATGAACTATTAGGCAAGGCCCAGGAGTTAGCCAAGAAGCTTGGTTGCGACGTAAGCGGGGTCTTAATCGGTAATAAATTAGAGAGCCAGATGGATGAGCTGATTTTCTGCGGGGCGGATAATATCTATCTGGTTGAGGCCCCGGAGTTAGCTAATTTTCAGGACGAGCCGTATACTAATATATTGGTAGAGTTAATTAAAAAACATAAACCGGAGATTTTCCTGTGCGGGGCCACTAATATCGGCCGTTCGCTTATTTCGCGCGTGGCAATTAATATTAAAGCCGGCCTGACCGCCGATTGCACGGGGTTGGATATTGACCCGGATAAAAAGATTTTGCTGCAGACCCGCCCGGCGTTTGGCGGAAACATTATGGCGACGATTATTTCGCCGAACTACCGGCCGCAGATGGCGACAGTCAGGCATAAGGTGTTTGCGCCGCTGGCCGCGGATAAAAAACGTAAAGGCAAGATTATAAGAGAAACCTTTGACAGCTCTTTATATTTCTCGCGCACAAAATTACTGGATATTGTGGAAGAAGTTGAATCGCTGATAAATTTATCCGAAGCGGATATTATTGTTTCCGGCGGCCGCGGAATGAGCAACCCGGAAAATTTCAAGATATTGGAAGAATTCGCCCACGTATTAGGCGCGGCAATTGGCGCTTCGCGCGCCGCGGTTGACAGCGGCTGGAAACCCTACTCGCATCAGGTAGGGCAAACCGGGCGCACTGTCGCTCCCAAGATTTATTTTGCCTGCGGCATATCCGGCCAGATTCAGCATTTAGTCGGAATGCAATCCTCAAAAATCATCGTAGCAATTAATAAAGACCCCGATGCCCCGATATTTAAGGTAGCTACTTACGGGATAGTGGGGGATCTTTTTGAAATTGTCCCTGCCTTAACCAAGAAGTTCAAAGAAGTTCTGCGTAAATAATCATCTCCCAACCATTTCTCTAGCAATAACTTAGGATAAAAGTAACTATTACCTGTTTCTGCACTGTTTATCATCATAACAACCCTGTCCGCATCATTATGTTAAAGAATGTTAAGATTTTCCTTGACAAAATCTTACTTTCTTCTTATAATGCGAATATTCATCTGGGGACACTTTAGCCTGCCTGCTGGCAGGCAGGCTTTGAGTTGAGAACCGTCCCTGATTAAGGAGCATATGATAAGCAGCGGGTTAATGACAATTGAAGATTTAGCGGATTACCTGAAAGTTACCCGCCGGACTATTTATGACTGGGTTAAGCATAATAAGATTCCGGCGTTAAAACTTGTGGGGCAATGGCGTTTTAAAAAGGATAAAATTGACGCGTGGCTGGAGAACCAGTCCCAACATCATTAGTACCCCGCGCTTATAAGGAATTGCGCGGGTATGCCTTTGTAGGCAAGGAGAAGCCATGTATTTTAAAAAACTTGAGCTCGTAGGTTTTAAATCATTCTGCGATAAGACTACTTTGAATTTTGAGCCGGGCATCACCGCGGTGGTCGGCCCGAATGGATGCGGGAAATCTAATATTTTTGATTCTATACGTTGGGTCCTGGGGGAACAGTCAGCCAAGTCCCTGCGCGGTTCTGAGATGCTGGATGTTATATTCAACGGCACAGATAACAAAGAGCCGTTAGGCATGGCTGAGGTAACCCTGACTTTTGACAATAAAGCGCGTTTTTTTAATTTTGATAACGATGAGGTCGCGATTACCCGCAGGCTGTTTCGTTCCGGGGAAAGCGAGTACCTTTTAAACAAGAACCAGGTCCGCCTGAAAGATATCCTGGATTTGCTTTTGGGCACAGGTATAGGAGCGGAGAGTTATTCTATAATCGCCCAGGGTAAAATTGACCTGGTTTTAAGTTCAAGGCCGGAGGACAGGCGTTTGGTTTTTGATGAGGCCTCAGGAATTACAAAGTATAAAGCCCAAAAGAGAGAGACTACCCGGAAACTGGAAGAAACAGAGCAGAATCTTTTACGCGTCAATGACATTGTCACTGAAGTAAAACGCCAGATCGGCAGCCTCGAGCGCCAGGCCAATAAAGCGCGTAAATACAGGGAGGTCTTTGAAGAACTTAAAAATAGAGAAATAGACCAGGGCATTTTATCTAAAAAAGACCTTTTAGCGCAAAAAGAGGGGATTGCCAATCAGCTAAAAGCCCTGCAGTTACACCAGGAGGAGCTTCAGCAGGTTATTCATGAACAAGAAGCCAGGATTTCCTCCCGCTCCGGCGAATTAAAAAACCTGGAAGATAGCATGATGTCAATAAGAAATGAGCTTTTGAACCTGGAGAGCCAGGTAATCAGGAATAATGAGCGCATAAGTTTCAATAAAGAAAAAACCCTGGAGTTAGAAAAATCTAAGGGGTCCTTAGCGGAGCAGATTGGAGAAGTAAAGATCAAGCTTATTATTGACGAAGAAAAACTCAATGAAGTGAAAAAGGAATACCTGGGATTAAAAAATATCATTGAGGATAAGAGCCGCGTCTTAGCCGAGAAAGAAAAGCAGATTAACATTCTTGCGCAAAATATCAAGGATTCCCTGGCTAAAATTGTAGATTTTAAAAAAGATATTATGGATTTGGCTGTTAAGATAGCCGGAGCCAGGAATCAGATATCTGATTTTACTTCACAGCAGCAGGTGTTTTTAGCGCGCAGGAAGAGGCTTGAAATTGACAAGGCAAAAGCTTATGAAGAGAAGGCCATGGCGCAGGAGAGTTTAAAGTTAATTACGCAGGAAGTTGATTCTGTTAAGGCTATAGTTGAGGGGTTATCGCAAAAGATTACGGCAGTGAAGAGCGAGCTGGAAAGTGAAGGCACTTTATTAACGGGAATTAACGCGGAGATTGAAGACCTGGAGAGGCAAAGGCTGACTTTAGAGTCGCACAAAGAATTTCTGGAGAAGCTAAAAGAAAAGTACCTGGATATAAGCGAAACAATGAACGCGGTTGTCTACCTGGATAAGCTGCCGGTAGAGAAGGCAAGCGGCCTGGTGATCAAGATAAATAATTCCAGCGGCTTGAGTGACGAAGACAAGGCGTATCTGCCGGCTAATTTCAAGTTGACCGGCGAGGCCAAGCCCATTGAGCTGGATACGCATAAAATTGATGAAAAGATCGCTAAAATTACAGCGGCATTAGGCATCTTAAAGAACGCGAAGCAGGCCAAGGAGGCGGGGATTGAGGGATTAAATAAGTCAATTGCCTCGCTGCATCAGGAGCTGCGTTCGCAGGAAATTTGCCTGGCGAATAAAGAAACTTCCCACGCGACCATTTTAGAGCAGTTCAATAAGATTAAAGAGGAAGAGGACATTATTGTCCTGGAATTTAATGACACTCAAAAAGAACTTTTGGTCCTGGATGCGAATATCCTTACCTCCCAGAATTCCCTGGGGGAATTAAATAACAGCCACCGGCTTGCCGAAGATTCCATACTTAAAGAAGAGGACAGTGTTTCTTTAAACAACAAGTCAAGGGAAGAATTATTGGTGGCGATTACCCGGGGGAAGACAGAATTAGAGGCTTTAACTAAACGCATAGTTTCGGATGAAGAGACGCTTAACATCCTGGAAGATACCTTTAACCGCGATAAAGAAAATTTAAGGAATACCGAAAAACAGATTGAAGATTCCGCCCGGCAGATTTTATCCTTTCAGGAAGAGACTAAGGAGTGCGAGCTTAAGATTATAGAGCATAATAAGGATATTGAAAGTAAGTCGGCGCTGTTTAATGACATTCAGTCTCGCTATACGCAAGTCTCAGAAGGCTCCGGGGACGCTACGGCAAAGATTGAGTCAGACAGGCATGAATTGGACGGCCTCAAGAATAAACTCTATGAGCTTCAGATGCTTGATAAGGATATAGATTATAAATACGCCGCCATCAAAGAAAGGATGCTCCAGTCTTACAAAACAGACCTGGAGAGTATTGATACCCTACCGACGGGCATTGATGTTAACGCGCTCTCCCGGGAGATCGACGAGTTAAAGAGAAGACTGGATTCTTACGGGACAGTAAACCTGGTAGCCATTGAAGAATACGATGAGCTTAAGAAACGTTATGACTTCCTCATCCAGCAGCAGACAGACCTCATGACAGCCAAAGATTCATTGCATCAGGCAATATTAAAAATTAACCGGACCACTAAACAGATGTTTATGGACACATTCCAGAAGGTGCGGGAGGAATTCCGTAACTATTTCCGCCTGCTTTTTAACGGCGGAGACGCGCAGGTCTATTTAATTGACGAGCAGGACCCCTTAGAATCGGGGATTGAGATAATCTGCAGGCCTCCGGGCAAGAAACTTCAGAACGTGTTATTGCTTTCCGGCGGCGAAAAATCAATGTCCGCGATTGCTTTAATTTTTGCCATCTTTAAAGTTAAGCCTTCGCCTTTCTGCATACTGGATGAAATTGACGCGGCATTGGATGAAGCTAACGTGGATAGATTTTCCAGGGTATTACAGGAATTCTCCAAAGGTTCGCAGTTTATAGTCATCACCCATAATAAAAAGACCATTATTAACGCCAATGTTATGTATGGGATTACCATGCAGAATTCCGGGGTCTCCAAGATTGTTTCTGTTAAATTTGCCCAGGATAAAAAAGAGAATGAGAATAATGAGGCGGTAGCTGTCGCTTCTTAGCAGCAGGTAGTATTTCTTCCTTTGTTTTTGGCCTGGTATAAGGCTTTATCCGAAGCCAGAACAAGGTCGGCAGGCATTATCCCGTCTTCGGGGAAAGATGAAATCCCGAGGCTTACGGTAAGTTTCTTGGTTGGGAATATATCTTCGTGGCTAAAGGTGTGTTTTTCAATATCCGTCCTCAAGCGTTCGGCAATTAAGAACGCCTCTTTTTTGTCAGCCTGCGGCAGGATTATCGCGAATTCCTCTCCTCCGTAACGGCAGACAAAGTCCATTTTGCGCGACTGATCCTTAAGAATGGTCGCCAGCTCCGTTAATGTTTTATCTCCCGCCTGATGGCCCAGGATGTCGTTGTAAACCTTGAAATGGTCTATATCCAGTAAAATCAGGCTTAACGGAATTTTTGCCGCCCGGGATTTTTCCAGTTCTGTTTGCAATAGATACTGGAAGTATCCGTGGTTCCAGAGCGAGGTCAAAGAATCCATGTGCGCCAGCATTACAGTTTTTTCATAAAGCTGGGAATTTTCAATGGCCAGGCCCGCCTGGTTAGCGAGCATAGTGAGCATATGCAGGTCATCTTTACCTATCGGTTCCCTGGTGATAAAATTGTCCGCGATAATTATCCCGTTTATTTTATCTTTGGCCTTTAGCGGGATCAGGACCAATTCCTCGCTTTTTAAAGACTGGACAATCGGAGAATTCCGGTAATTGTCCATTGTTTCTTTTGTCAGGTGTAAAGGCATCCCTTCCAGGGCTACCAAAGAAAGTATGTTTTCATTTGTATCGTGAAGTGAAACCTTCATTCCTTTCACCTGCTTGTTAAAGCTGGATTCAGAACCGTTAGCGGGGTCATTGGAGAATTTACAGGCGCTGATTAGGTCCTCCAGGTCCATTTTTTCTCCCTCTATCTGGCTCCAGATGCGATTTGCTTCTTCGCCTGAATCAGGGCCGATGCCCATTTTTCCTTCAATTAAACCTTCTCTTTCATTAATTAAGAACAGGAGCGCGCGGTTAAAACCCAGGCCGATGTGCGCGGTTACCCCCGTAAGGATAATATAGAGGATTTCATCCAGCTTCAAAGTGGTGCGCATGGCGTTGGATATTTCGTAGAGAATACCCAGTTCGGTTTTGGTGCGTTCAAGTTCCAGCTTTAACTTATTAATTTCTTCCATAGTGCATAAATGTAGCATATTTTGGCCCTGATGTCAATCCCGGAGGGAGCTGCGCGTTAGATTTTAGCTGTTCTTACGTCTATTATACTAGAGAGGAGGTATTTGTTAGGTATTTCGCTCTCAGGGTATTGTTCACGGGCGAAATTTTTCGTTGAACAATACCCTTCGGCAAAATATCTATAATAAATGCCAATAGCAAGTTTACCGCGAATGGAGGTTTTAGCCAATGGAGCTTGAGTATTTCGGACCCTCCTGAGGCCGTCCGAGAGGACGGCAATCTCGGGACGGCGCTGGTGTCTGACACCCGGAGCAGAGGCGGAGGGTGGAGTTCAGTTAGCCACCGAAAATACGAAAGACCTTTGGCGGCCCGAAGGGCAAAATCGACCTGAGCGGGAAACTTGGTAGTGGCATTTAGGGTATTATTTGTTTGACAGTGGGGTGGGGGTGGGATATAATACTTCATCTAAAACTATAAAAATTGGAGGCAGTTATGGTTACAAAAGAGAAGAAGGAAGAAGCGCAAAACAATATTTCTGATCGTAATAAGGCGTTAGAGCTGGCTTTGGCTCAAATTGAGAAGCAATTCGGCAAAGGTTCCATTATGAAGCTTGGCGCACATACCAAGGCAAACGTAGAGACAATATCCACGGGCGCGCTTACTTTAGATGTGGCTTTAGGCGTGGGCGGCCTGCCCCGCGGAAGAGTGGTTGAGATATTCGGCCCGGAAGCATCCGGAAAGACCACGCTGACTTTAACGGCGATAAGGGAGAACCAGAAGAAAGGCGGAGTAGCCGCGTTTATTGACGCTGAACATGCTTTTGATTCTACTTACGCCAAATTGATTGGCGTAAACCTGGAGGATCTTTTAATTTCCCAGCCGGATACCGGCGAGCAGGCCTTGGAGATTGCCGAGACTCTCGTGCGTTCAAATGCCGTGGATTTGGTGGTTATTGATTCAGTTGCCGCGCTTACACCGCGGGCTGAAATTGAAGGTGACATGGGGGATTCGCATATGGGCCTGCAGGCGCGCCTTATGTCCCAAGCTTTACGTAAGCTGACCGCAGCCATCAGTAAATCGCGCACCACGGTAATTTTTATTAATCAATTGAGGGAAAAAATCGGCGTTATGTTCGGTTCGCCGGAAACAACTCCCGGAGGCCGGGCGCTAAAATTCTATTCATCGGTAAGATTAGATGTGCGCAGAATCGCTTACTTAAAAGAAGGGGATAGAGTTATCGGTAATCATGTCAGGGTAAGGGTAGTGAAGAATAAAATTGCCCCTCCTTTTCGCGAGGCCGAGTTTGATATCCTGCATAACGAAGGGATCGCTAAAACCGGCGCGGTAATAGACGCCGCTGTTAATATGGAGATAATTACTAAATCCGGAACGTGGTTGTCGTTTAATGGTGAGAAAATCGGCCAAGGCAGGGACGCGGGGATTAAAGCCCTGAAAGAAAATCCTAAGCTGCAGGACGCGATAGAAAAAGAAGTCAGGAAAAAACTGAGCGTTGATTAAGCAGGCAGATGGTTTTAATAAGGCGCGCGATTATGCCTTTTTTCTGCTCAAATTCAGATTGCGTAGCGTTAATGAGCTAGCCGGTCGCCTGAAGCTTAAGAAAATTCCCGAAGATACGATCAAAGAAGTAATCTCTTTCCTGAAAGAGAAGAGATTTATTGACGATAATATTTTCGCCAGGGCCTGGATTGATTCGCGTTTAAAGAGGCCATTAGGGTTAAGAAGGATCAAACAGGAGTTAAGGCAAAAAGGCGTGGCTAAGGAAATAATCGAGGCGCAAACCGCCAAGGTAAAAGATTATTCCGAAGTTACAACAGTTTTGGATTTAGCCAAAAAGAGATTAAATAGATTAAAAGGAATTGATAGGCTTAGCGCGAAGAGACGGGTTTACGCGTATTTAGTGCGCCGCGGTTTCTCTCCCGAAGTTGTCATTGATACATTAAATCAATTATGCAGGTAGATTCTTTAAGAGAAAAATTCCTCAATTTTTTCAAATCCAAAAAACACAAAATCGTTGAAAGCGATTCATTGGTGCCTAAGGATGACCCTACGGTATTATTTACGCCGGCGGGAATGAATCAATTCAAAAAAGAGTTTTTGGGGTTTGATTCCGGATTTAAACGGGCAGCCACTTCCCAGCGCTGCCTGCGTACTGATGATTTGGATAAGGTGGGTAAAACCTCAAGCCATCATACTTTCTTTGAAATGCTGGGTAATTTTTCCTTTGGCGATTATTTTAAGGATGAGGCGATTACCTGGGCCTGGGAATTCCTGACTAAAGAGTTAAAAATAGAAGAGGATAAACTTTGGGCCTCGGTTTATAAAGACGATGCTGAGGCTTATAAGATTTGGAAAGATAAAATAGGGCTCCCGGTTAAGAAAATTATTAAGCTGGGGGATAAAGATAATTTTTGGCCGGCTGAAGCCAAAACAAAAGGGCCGAATGGCCCTTGCGGCCCCTGTTCTGAAATATTTTATGATTTCGGCGCGAACATAGGATGCGGTAAGCCGGATTGCAAGCCGGGTTGCGATTGCGGCAGGTTTGTTGAAATCTGGAATTTGGTTTTTACTCAGTTTAACCGTAAAGACAATGGAATGCTTGAGCCGCTTCCGAATAAGAATATTGATACCGGAATGGGGTTAGAGAGATTAGCTTCGGTAATGGAAGGCAAGCAGAGCAATTTTGAGACAGAATTATTCCAGCCGATAATAAAAGAAATAACGCGGGGACTCTCCCCCCAGGGGACCGTCCCCGAAAAGAAACTTCTTTATGCTATAGCCGACCATATCCGCGCAATAGTTTTTTGTATTTATGACGGAGTATTGCCTTCAAATGAAGGACGCGGTTATGTGGTCAGGAAAATAATCCGTAAAAGCGTATTACACTTGAGGGCTTTGGGAATAGACGGATCGTTACTGAATAAATTAGTTCCTTTGGTAGCCCAGGTGATGCGAGTTCCTTATCCGGATTTAAAAGATAAACAGGA
>Ga0265297_10008837_pt1 | contig 13271 bp, 11 predicted proteins | sample Munlanlwell13791_FD_192502 | JGI IMG/M metagenome (GOLD analysis project Ga0265297, IMG submission 192502) | Leachate microbial communities from a municipal landfill in Southern Ontario, Canada - Leachate well 137-91 | ecosystem: Engineered > Solid waste > Landfill > Unclassified | place...
CGGGCTCCTGCTTCAGGATAAAGATTTAGCGACGCTGGATATGAATAAGCTCAAGGTGGTTACGAAAAAGAAACCCACAAAGAAAGAGCTAGAATCGCTTATTTTCGCCTGGAAAGTGGCAAAACACGTCAAGTCTAATGCCATTATCCTTGCCCGGGGGACAAAGACAGTCGGTATCGGAGCAGGACAAATGTCCCGGGTTGATTCTGTATTCATTTGCACCAAAAAATCCGGAAAACTTGCCAAGGGCTCTGTTTTAGCATCCGACGCCTTCTTCCCCAAAGAGGATGCAATTACTTTAGCTGCCAAATATAAGATCAAAGCTATAATTCAGCCAGGTGGCTCAATTGCCGACGCTAAAATTATCCAGACGGCCGATAAACATAAAATAGCCATGGTTACAACCGGCATGAGGCACTTCCGCCATTAATGAATGACCTACCCGGAAGCAATCCAATATCTGGAATCTTTTATTAACTATGAGAAGATTCCTGTCTATCCCTATAAGGAATCTTGTAAGCTAGAGCGTATTAAAGGATTCCTGGAGACAGTAGGCAACCCTCAGGATTCCTTGAGATGTATACACATCGCCGGGACAAAAGGTAAAGGCTCGACCGCTGCATTTATCGCCTATATCTTAGCTAGCGCCGGTTATAAAGTAGGGTTATATACTTCTCCTCATCTTGTGGATTTCCGGGAGAGGATCCGGATATTGGAAGAGCGGCCGCAGGATGACTTTGCAGGCATGATTCTTAAGGAAGAGCTGGCGGGTTTAGCAGAAAAAATGAAACCCGCGATAGAAAATTATAGCCGGGATTCACAACACGGGGAGCTTTCGTTTTTTGAAGTTTATACAGCCTTGGCATATATTTATTTTAAAGAAAAAAAATCCGATTTCGTGGTCTTAGAAACGGGCCTGGGCGGAAGGCTGGATGCGACTAATGTAGTGAACTCTTTAGTTTGCGCGATTACTCCTATAAGCTACGAACATACGCAAAAACTAGGCAGTACCCTAGCGGAGATAGCTACGGAAAAAGCAGGGATAATAAAAGATCCTTGCCCATTGACAGTAATAACTGCGCCGCAAGAAGATGAAGTGATGCGGGTGATCAGGGATAAGTGTGCAGAAACCAAAGCCAGGCTATGCGAGGTTGGCAAAGATATAACCTATCAAAAAACAGCGCAAGGATTTAATATAAAAGGGGCATTCGCAGAATACAACGATTTGAAAATAAATTTATTAGGCAGCCACCAGCTGGTCAATGCCAGTGTTAGTGTCGCAAGTATCGAAGCTTTACGTTTGTGCGATGTGAATGTCAGTATCGATGCAATAAGAAGCGGCCTTTATAATACCAGATGGCCCGGCAGGTGCGAGATTATTTCCCGGACGCCTTTGGTAGTATTAGACGGCGCGCAAAATGTGGCTTCAAGCAGGGCTTTAAAAGAAGCGGTAAGAGAAAATTTCCGCTACCAGCGTTTAATTTTAGTGCTGGGTATCTCTAAGGACAAAGATATTAAGGGCATATGCGACGAGTTATATGACTTAGCGGATGTAGTTATTTTGACCAAGGCTGATAATCCCCGCGCCAGTGAACCGGAAAATTTGGCGGGTTATTTTAACGGCAAGGCCGTGCATATCACTAATAATATAAAAGAAGCAAAGGCCAAGGCTTACAGCCTGAATAAAAAAGAGGACTTGATTTTAGCCTGCGGGTCATTATTCGTAGTAGGAGAGTTTAGGGATGTTTAAAGAAGATTCAAATGATACTATTGCGGCAATATCTACGCCTCCCGGAGAATCAGGCATTGGTATTGTCCGCTTAAGCGGCAAGCGCGCGCTTGCCATTGTTGACGAAATATTTGCCTCTAAGGATGGCGAAAAAGCCTCTGGCTTTAAGACATACACTACTCATTATGGCTGGATTATGCAAAACGCGAAAGTTATCGATGAAGTCATCCTGACTGTTATGCGTGCCCCCCGTTCTTACACTAAGGAAGACATAGTGGAAATAAATTGCCACGGAGGCATCGTAGCAATGCGCGCGGTGTTAGATTTGGTGTTAATGAAGGGCTGCCGCCTTAGCTTGCCAGGTGAATTTACTAAGCGCGCATTTTTAAACGGAAGGATCGACCTGGTCCAGGCAGAAGCAGTCTTGGATATAATCCGCGCTAAAACAGATTCTGCTTTAAGGATAGGGACAGAACAGCTAAGAGGTACCTTGTCCGGCAAGATAAACAAGCTAAGGCAGATACTATTAGAGATGCTCGCAGGGATCGAGGCAAATATCGATTTTCCCGACGAGGATATAACCGGCGTCCATCTGAAACGAACGCTTCAGAAATTGAATGAGATCAACGGCACACTAAAAGAGATTTTGGATACTGCAAGGTGCGGGCGTATCATGCGCGAGGGCATACACGTAGTTATCTGCGGCAAGCCTAATGTAGGCAAGTCCTCGCTTTTAAACGCTTTACTTAAACAGGAACGCTCCATTGTTACGCCGGTTGCAGGCACCACCCGCGATACTATCGAGGAAGTTATTGATATAAAAGGCTTACCCGTAAGGATAGTGGATACTGCCGGTATATTAGAGCCGCGGGACTTGATAGAAAAGAAAGCCGTAGAGCGCGCAAAAAGATTTATTCATCTGGCGGACCTGGTGCTTTTGTTGTTTGACGCAAGCCGGAGATTGGATAAAGAAGACCAGGCCCTGATAAGGAAATTAAAGAAAAAGCCCGCTATCGCCATTATCAATAAGATAGACCTCAAAGAAAAAATCGAAAAAGAAAAAGTCTTAAAAAATTTTAAATGCGTAATCGAACTATCCGCAAAAAAACTAAAAAATATTGGCCTTTTGGAAGAAGCTATTGTTAATCTGGTTTATCACGGCAGGGTCAGTTCTCCTGAATCAGTACTGGTCAGTAACCTAAGGCACATTGAAAAAATAAGAGAAGCCCAGAAACTTATTGAAGAAACAGCCAAATCATTAGATAATAAGCTGTCTTTAGAATTCGTTGCCGAAGGTATTAAGGCAACGCTGGTTTATTTTGACGGTATATTAGGAAAAAGGTTCTCCGAAGAACTACTGGATAAAATCTTCAGTGATTTTTGCATAGGTAAATAATGAAAGGAAAATAATGGATAAGAAGCGCATTGAGAAAGCAGTCAGAGACATATTAGAGGCGATTGGCGATAACCCCAAAAGAAAAGACCTGCAAGAGACCCCTCGTCGCGTAGCAGAGATGTATGAAGAGATATTCCAGGGGATAGGCCATGACCCGGCCAAAGAACTGGAGGTCATTTTAGAGCAGAAACACGATGAGATCATCCTGCTTAAAAATATACCATTGTATAGCGTCTGTGAACATCATCTCCTGCCTTTCCTGGGCAGGGCGCATATTGCTTATATCCCTAAGCAGGGCCGCGTCACGGGTCTGAGCAAATTAGTGCGCGTGGTGGATACCTTAGCCAAAAGGCCGCAGGTCCAGGAGAGACTTACTACCCAAATTGCCGAAATTATCATGTCTAAGCTTAAGCCGCGGGGATGCATGGTAGTAATTGAAGCCGAGCATATGTGTATGTCTATGCGGGGGGTAAAGAAACCCGGCGCGCTTACGGTTACCTCAGCCGTCAGGGGTATTTTTCAGAAAAACGAAAAAACCCGCGCGGAAACCCTAGCCCTGATTAAGTCCTAACTGTTAGATTATCAAGCAGTTTTAATCCTGTATAATTATTGATCCGCTGACTCTACTCTTTCTTTGAATTTGACTTACCAGTTTTTATATGGTATATTTTAGCTACCAATCAAGAAGGAGTAAAATGCTCTAAAAAGCATCCACTTGTTAAAGGCAATTCTGCTGGAGGAGATTGCCTTTTTTATTTATCGATAATAATATGAAAGACCAAGATAAGACAAAAGAGCAATTATTAGAGGAGCTATTGGCATTGCGCCAGCAGGCTTCCGAAGTAGAGAGTTTAAAAAATGAGCACCGGCAGATCGCAGAAGAATTACGTAATACCCGCGATGAGCTGGCCATACGGGTCAAAGTGCGCACCGCAGAGATTACCAAGATCAACGAGGATTTGTATAAGGAGATTATTGAGCGCAAACGGGCAGAAGAGGCTTTGCAGTCCCGGCTGGAATTCGAAAGGTTGATCGTCGGAATATCAACAGACTTCATTAATATAAAAGCAGAAGAAGTCGATAATGAAATAAACCATGCGTTGCAGGAGATCGGGAAATTCGTAGGCGTGGACCGTAGTTATGTTTTTATGGCCTCCGATGATAAAGCCAGCATTGCGGTGGATAATGCTTATGAGTGGTGTGCTGATGGCGTAGATCCGCAGATCGATAAATTAAAAGGCTTGAGTGCAGAGAATTTCCCCTGGTGGTCAAAGAAAATCTTTAACCTCGAGAATATTTATATACCGCGCGTTGATGATCTCCCCCCGGATGCAAAGAGCGAAAAGCAGCTTTTTAAAGATCAAGATATACAATCCCTTATCGTGGTGCCGATGGTTTATACGGGGGCCCTTATAGGGTTCCTGGGATTCGATTCGGTACGCTCGGAGAAGGCATGGTCGGAAGAGCATATTACCTTGCTGCGTATAGTAGGGGATATTTTTGCGAATGCCCTGCAACATAAGAAAATAGAGGATCAGATCCTTAAAAAAGAAAGCTTTTTAACCAGTATTTTTGAGAGCATACAGGATGGCATTAGCATACTCGATAATGATTTCAATATTATCCGTGTCAATGCAACGATGGAAAAATGGTACGCCCATGCCATGCCGCTCTCCGGAAAAAAATGCTACAAGGCTTATCATAGCCGCGATAAAATCTGTGAAATTTGCCCTACCGCAAAGACTATTGAAAAGGCGGAGGCGGCATATGAAGTTGTTCCGAAAGAGATAGCCGGCGGGAAACGTGTGGGATGGCTGGATCTTTACAGTTTTCCCCTCTTTGATACAAAAACCGGTAAGATGAGCGGCGTAATCGAATATGTGCGCGATATTACCGACCGCAAAAACGCGGAGGATAAATCCGAGAGATTAAATAAGGAACTGATAAAAACAAACAGTAGATTGAAACAACTGGCCCTGCGTGATCTTCACACCGGCCTTTATAATTATCGTTACCTCGAGGAAGTTATCGAGGCGGAGTTTTACCGCGCCAGAAGGTATGCACATTCTCTCTCGGTAGTAATGTTGGATATAGATTATTTTAAGTCGATAAACGATGTCTATGGCTTGCCTTTTGGCGATCTGGTATTAAAACAGTTTGCGCAGCAGCTTAAGCGGATGGTGCGCCGCTATGATATTGTCATCCGTTTTGCCGGAGAAGAATTTATCGTGATCTGCCCCGGGGCAGAAAGGCCTGCGGCTTTAAATTTAGCACAGAGGATCCTGGATAGCCTTAACCTCTACAATTTTGGAGATAATAAACACACGGTTAAATTGAAATTAAGTATAGCCGTTATCTCGTATCCCGAAGATAAGATAGTCAAAGGCGCGGGTTTGATTGAATTAGCCAGGCAGATGTTAAATAAGATCAAAGACGACGGTGGCAACAGGGTTTATTCTTCTTCGGATACCGAGAATGGCAAGGCTGCTGTAACGGCTAGGCACGAGAAGAGTGCCGAGGTAAACTTTTTAAAGAGCAAGTTAGATAAATTGAACAAGCAGGCAAACCAAAGTTTGATTGAGTCAATTTTTGCTTTTGCCAAGACAATCGAGGTGAAAGACCATTATACGGGCGAGCACGTCGAGAAGACCGTCAGTTACGCCACGGAAATTGCCCGGGCATTAGATCTCCCCAAGGAAGATAAAGAGCGCATTAAACAAGCAGCGATGCTGCATGATTTAGGCAAGGTGGGGATCAGCGAGAATATCCTGCTTAAAAAAGGCAAGCTCACCAGGAAAGAATTCGAGACAATAAAGAAACACCCGCAAATAGGCGTAGATATTATCCGGCCAATCCAGTTTTTGAATGCGGTAATCCCATTGATGCTTTATCATCATGAAAGATGGGACGGCAAAGGCTATCCCAGCGGTTTAAAAGGCGAGGATATCCCTATCGGGGCGCGTATTATCGCCCTGGCCGACGTATTCCAGGCCCTGATCTCCGATCGTCCTTACCGCAAGGCGTATACTAAAGGCGAAGCTACAAAGATAATCAAAGAAGGTAGCGGCACCCAGTTCGATCCCCAGATAGTAAACGTATTTTTGAAGATCTTAAAAAAGGAAAAATAAATCCTCCCCGTGGCAAAGAAGGCTCCCGGTAGAATAAAGACTATTTGGTTTATTACCTTACTTATAGTTATTACCTCGGCCATATATTCTGGGTCTCTGGGAAATTCTTTTGTTTTTGATGATGGCCTGGTCATAACCAAGAACGATTTTGTTAAATCCTGGAAAAACTTCCCTCTTATTTTTAGCAAGGCCTATCTGACTTCCGTCGGGGATGTCACCAGTCTCGGGCTGCGTAATATAGGCGCCGGAGAAATAGGTTACCGCCCCGTAGTCACCGCATCTTATTTCTTAGACTATAGCTTATGGAAACTCGATCCCTTTGGCTACCACCTGGTTGGTTTATTGCTACATATCCTTAACGTAGTATTATTATATTCTTCGGTATTTTTAATCACTAAAAAAAGGAACCTAGCGCTGTTGGCTTCCCTGTTTTTTGCGCTACATCCTGTCAATGTGGAGGCGGTAGCTGTCATTTCGTTCAGGGAAGACCTCCTGTCTTTCTTTTTCTTTTTCCTTTGCTTATTGTTATTCATCAGGGCCGATAACCATACAGGCAGAAAGAAAGCTTTTTATTATGCTGTTTCTATTCTATCGTTTTTACTCGCCCTGTTTTCTAAAGAGATGGCTTTGACCCTGCCCCTTATCCTGATGTTATACGATTATTTTTTTGTCTTTGGGAGGAGGATAAAGGAGGTATACAAGCATATTAAGTCGCGCTATCTGGGTTATATCATCGCCCTCCTGTTTTATTCCTTGGTGAGGTTTTCTTTTTTGCATAATGCCAGCGAATTTAATTTAAAATATCCCGGTGACAGTTTTTATACGAACATCTTGGTGATGGCGAAGGTCTTTGCCGTGTATATCCAATGGCTTTTATTTCCCGTCAATATCCATCTTATGTTACCGGGCGACCCCGCATTTATTCCAAAAACGTTATTGGCGCCCGCAGTCTTGATCTCGTTTTTTATATTGATCGCCTGTTTTAGCTTTGCCCTCAAAGTAAGAGAGAAGTCAAGGGAGATTTCATTTGCCATAATCTGGATTTTTATTACTTTATTACCGGTCTCTAATATATTACCCATAAGAAATTATATGGCCAGCCGCTATTTATATTTACCGGCAGCAGGCTTTTGTTTGTTATTAGCGGTACTTTTATTCAAGTTGCCGGGATCGAAGATTCTTTCGCTGCCGCGGGATATCTTACAGAGGATAGCAATGTATGCTGTTGTCGCATTGCTGGCCTTTTACTCCATATTTACTTTAGCGAGGCAATTTACCTGGAAGAATGACCTGGTTTTATGGTCGGAGATGGCCCAAATATACCCGAAGAGTTCCATGGCGCACCATAATTTAGCAAACACCTTAAAGAGCATCGATTTACTGGATGAGGCTATTCAAGAATACGGCATAGCTATAAAATTGGATCCCCGCTATCCAAACAATTATAATTTTCTTGGCCTCTGTTATTATGGTAAAGGCAGATTAGATGAGGCAGCAAAAAATTTTAGAAAGGCAATAGAGTTAAACCCTAAACTGGCGGATGCCTATATTAATCTTGGCATTGTTTACGGGGATAAGGATTTATATAAAGAAGCGATAGATTATTTCCGGCAGGCGATAAGGATTGACCCCCGGCATCCTCAAGGCTACGTTGATCTGGGAATTACCTATGCCAGAATGAAAAGATGGCCCGAAGCAAAAGAGGCGCTCTTAAAGGCGCTGGAGATCAATCCTGAGTTTAAGGATGCGCGCGACAATTTAGAAAAAATAACGAAATCAGGCCATTAAATAGAAAACTACTTCCTGCTTCATTCTTATTTCTTGATTTTAGTTTTGGGCAGGGTATAATAAAAAAAGATAAAAATCTTAAAATCTAGAGACTAAGGCCTAAAAATAGCAAAGGAGGGCCGCTATGGGTGATAAAAGGAGGATATTGATTATTGACGACGAGAAGTATTTGCTCGAGATAACGAAAGCAAACTTGGAAGAGAGCGGCAAATTCGAGGTTATGACGTTATCGAGCGCAAAAGACACCATATCCTACCTCCATAGTTTTAAACCTGAGTTGATCCTGGTCGATCTGCTCATGCCTGTAGTAGGTGGTATAGAAGTATGCGAGATGTTAAATAATGACCCGCTTGGGCAAAGGACGCCTATTATTGTTCTTTCTGCCTTGGAGAAAGATGGCGATAAATTCAACGCCTACAAGAAGGGCGTGGTGGATTATCTCACAAAACCCATAGAAAAGGATGTCCTCATCGCCAAGATAGAAAAGGCCCTGGAAGTCAAGAGTAACGAATAGATTTAGAGAACCATTCTTCTCAAACGAAGAACTCTCTATCCAAGCTCCGGTACTGTATCGCCTCCGAAAGATGTTCTGTTCTTATTTGTTCCGATCCCGCTAAATCCGCGATTGTCCTTGCAACTTTCAATATCTTATCATAAGCTCGGGCGCTAAAATTCAATTCAGACATCGCCATTTTGAGTAGTTCATTTTCCTCTTTGCCAAGCACGCAAAACTTTCTTACCTGCTTATGGCTCATCTGGGAATTATAAAAAATTCCCTCATCCTTCAATTTTTCACTTTGAATCGCGCGGGTTTTATTTACTCTTTCTTTAATTTGCGCTGAACTTTCAGCGGGCAGGTTTCCGCTTATCTCCTGGTATCTGGCTGCCGGAACTTCTATATGTATATCTATCCTATCTAATAATGGGCCGGATATTTTTGCACGGTATTTATGCACTTGCGTTGTGCTGCACCTGCATGTAGATTTAAGCTGCCCAAGTGTTCCGCAGGGGCAGGGGTTCATTGCGCAAACCAATATAAAAGAAGCAGGGAAGGATAGAGACCTGATTATCCTGGATATACGGATAGAGCCGTCTTCCAATGGCTGCCTCAATGCTTCTAAGCAACCGCGCCGGAATTCCGGCAGTTCATCCAGGAACAATACTCCGTAATGCGCCAGGCTTATTTCTCCCGGAACGGGTATAGAGCCTCCTCCTGCTAATGCCACGTCGGAAATAGTGTGATGAGGGTTACGGAATGGCCGGGTGGCAATTATCCCGTCTTTAAAAGCCAGCGTCCCGGATATAGAATGTATTTTAGTGATTTCCAGCGCTTCCTGGAGTGTTAGCCCCGGCATGATCGTGGGAATTCTTTTAGCCAGCATTGTCTTGCCGCTGCCCGGCGGGCCGATCATCAGGATATTGTGCCCGCCAGAGACCGCTACCTCCAGCGCCCTCTTAGCCAAATATTGCCCTTTGACTTCCGAGAAATCGGCTTGGTAATGCGCACGTTCTTTAAATAAATTTTCCAGATCCGACTTAAATGGTTTTAGGGTATCCGGATTATTGAAGAATTCCACGCTTTCTCTCAATGTTTTGAGCGGCCATACAGAGATTTTCGAGACTATGCCTGCCTCTTGGGCGTTCTGCCAGGGGATAATCAGATTATTCGCCTTGGTTTTAGCTAGCGCCATACTAATGGGCAGGGTTCCTTGGATTGGCCGCAAAGAGCCGTCTAAAGACAACTCTCCCAGTACGTAATAATCTTTTAGGCTTTGGGTATTGAGTTGCCCGGTTGCAGAGAGTATCCCTAAGGCGATTGCCAGGTCAAAACTGGCGCCCTCTTTCTTTATATTAGAAGGCGCTAAGCTTATGGTGATTCTTTCACTGGGCCACTGGAAACCGGAGTTTTTTATGGCGGATTTGACTCGTTCTTTACTCTCTCTTATGGCAGTATCTGCCAGGCCCACTACTGTAACTGCCGGTAGCCCCCTTGAAACATCCACTTCAATCTCGATAGGGTATGCTTCTATACCCAATATACCGAAGCTAGAAACCTTTGCTAACATGGTCATCCCTCCCTTTTGATCTTAATAGACGCAATACGGCCTGGAATCTAACAAAAGACTTGTCGCTGCGGAGATTTTATGGTAATCTATTACCTGCTATGAAGAATTATAAAGTTATTTTAGTCGCCATTTTATGCGGGATAACCATATTCAGCGTTTTTAAATATGTTTCCGCTTTAAGGCAAAAACACGAGCTCTCTACTACCATAGAGCAGATAAGAGAACAGGCAGCTTCTTTAGAAAAAGAGAGACAAAACCTATTGCAAACATTGGAGAAAGAAAAGCAGCTCCAAGAGCAGCTTAATGATAAGATTCTAACGTTTAAGGATTATCTGAAGGCAGGCCAGGCAAGGATAAGTAAGCTTTTTACCGATAAAAATAAAAATAAAAAGACGATCGAAGAGTTAAGTTTCCTGATCTCCGAATTAAAAAATGAAAATAAAACGTTAGAAGAAGAAAAAGCGCGTATTTATCAGGAAAATGAAACCCTGAGCGCAAAATTGAATTCCGTTGCCGAGCTAAAAAAAGCAATGCAGGAGTTAAGGAAACAGATGCGCAAGGTGGGTATACAGATATTAAAGAAAGTTGACGCTAACCAGAGCAGCGAAGGTAACCGCGGCTTTGTCGTAAAAGACGGCAAGCCTACCGGTTCTGCCAAGGTCAAGATAGAAGTTATGCCTGCCCCGCTCAAATAACAATGAAAGAGATATTTACCGAAATAGTCAATAATAAAATTTTTATTACTACTCTATCCGCCTGGGTAGTTGCCCAGAGCATCAAGGTGGGTATCGGGATTATCCGTCAAAGGAAAGTGGATTTCCGCTGGTTTGTCGGGACGGGAGGCATGCCCTCCAGCCATGCTGCCGGCGCTTCCTGCTTGGCCACGGCCATCGGCCTTGAATGCGGTTTTGATAGCGTGTATTTTGCTTTAGCTGCCTCCTTTGCCATTGTGGTGATGTTCGACGCGCAGGGTGTACGCAGGGCTGCCGGAAGGCAGGCGCGTATCCTGAATAAGATGACGGAAGATATTTATTGGCAGGGAAGGATCAAAGAAAACCGTTTACGCGAACTCGTGGGGCATACCCCTACCGAGGTCATAGCGGGATTCGTTTTAGGCGTGGTCTTAGCTTTTTTATTACGTTAACTCCGGAATAATTGTAAAAATAGATCCGGTTATGAAAATCAAGAAGGAGAGCTTTAGTGAATAAGAAATGGTTATTGGTTATCGCAGCAGTTCTTTTGGTGCTAATCATTTTTATTATCGTCAATATTAAGAAGCCCGGTGCGTCTTCAGTAGTCAATAAAGGCAAGGCCGGCTCTTTATCCGGCATCTATAATAAAGCCGTGTCTTTGGAAGCAAAGGGCGATTTGCAGGAGGCAAAATCTTTATATCAAAAACTCGTTAATGATTTCCCTAATTCCAGGGAGATCGCCAATTGGCAGGGCAAAGAGGAAGCGTTAAATATAAAATTATTATTTTCTCCTATCCTGACTCCCAAGAGCGCTCTCTACCAGATAAAGCCGGGCGATACCCTGGCCAAGGTAGCCAAGGAATTTAAGACCACCGTAGAATTAATTATGAAGAGTAATAATTTGACCAGCGACAAGATCGCCCCGGGCAGAAAGATTAAAGTGTGGACAGCGCCCTTTAGCATAGTAGTGGATAAATCCCAAAATATCCTCATTTTAAAAACCGATGAAGAAGTCATTAAAACATACATCGTATCCACAGGCGCAAATAATTCTACTCCCGTCGGAAATTTTAAAATCACAAATAAACTTACGAATCCTACCTGGTTTAAGGCAGGCGCAGTCGTTCCGGCAAATAGCCCCGAAAATATCCTGGGCACGCGCTGGCTGGGGATAGATGTTCCGGGTTATGGTATCCACGGCACAACCGAACCTAAAAATTTAGGCAAGCAGGTCACCCAGGGTTGCGTGCGCATGTCTAATGCCGAAGTTGAGGAATTATATACAATCGTTCCCGTTGGCACGGAAGTAACCATCGTTGACTAATCCTATATTTATAGAATGAACGGACTTAATTTCGAAAAACCTATTGTAGAGCTGGAGAAAAAAATTCAGGATCTAAAGAATTATAGCTCTGATAAGAAGATCGATATTTCTTCGGAAGTCAAGCGCCTGGAGGAGAAGCTCGAGGAACTAAAGAAAGAAACCTACAGCAATCTCACTGCCTGGCAAAAAGTGCAGATTGCCCGGCATCCGCAGAGGCCTTATACCCTGGATTACATCGGCATGATCATGTCCGATTTTATAGAGATACACGGGGACAGGAGTTTTGCCGATGATAAGGCTCTGATCTGCGGTTTCGCCAAGATAAACAATAAAAAAATCATAGTAATGGGGCATCAAAAAGGCAGGGATACAAAAGAGAACCTGAAGCGCAACTTTGGATGCGCGCATCCGGAAGGGTACCGTAAGGCGCTTAGGGTTATGCAGTTGGCAGAGAAATTCGATCTACCGATCATTATTTTTATTGATACGCCCGGTGCATATCCCGGTATAGGCGCAGAGGAGCGCGGCCAGGCATGGGCCATTGCGCTTAACTTAAGAGAGATGATGAATGTTGCGGTCCCCATCGTGGCCACGATTATCGGCGAGGGCGGCTCAGGAGGGGCTTTGGGTATTGGTATTGCCGACAGGGTTTGTGTTTTGGAGAACGCCTACTATTCGGTGATCTCGCCGGAAGGGTGTGCGGCGATATTATGGAAAGAAGGTTCAAAAGCGCCTGAAGCGGCAGAGGTATTAAAATTGACTGCGCAGGATCTCTTGAAGAGGGGCATTATAGATGAGATCGTCCCTGAACCTATGGGCGGTGCGCACCGTGATCCGGAAAAGATGGGGCAGATCTTAAAAGAATCAATAAGCAAGAATTTAAAAGAAACAAGCGCTCTCGATAAAGAAGAATTATTGAAATTAAGGTATAAGAAATTCAGGGTTATCGGCGCTATAGGATGATCGAACAAGAACTGTTATTATTGGGTTTATTGAAAGAAAGCCCGAAGCACGGCTATCAGATAAAGACTAAGATCAAAGAGATCCTTTCTCTGTTTGCCGGCGTAAAGCTGAAATCTATATATTACCCTTTGCGCGTATTGGAGAAGAAAGGCTTAGTGGCAAAACGCACAGGCAAAGAGGGAAAA
>Ga0265297_10008838_pt1 | contig 13270 bp, 14 predicted proteins | sample Munlanlwell13791_FD_192502 | JGI IMG/M metagenome (GOLD analysis project Ga0265297, IMG submission 192502) | Leachate microbial communities from a municipal landfill in Southern Ontario, Canada - Leachate well 137-91 | ecosystem: Engineered > Solid waste > Landfill > Unclassified | place...
CTCCCGGTAATATCCCGGCTGATACACGCCCGTGACATTATGGCCCGGACGGTCAGGAGAATCAAGCAAGCCGTATTTCAAAGGGGAACCGTCCAACCCCCAGAAAACAACCGGGATATCGCTATCGATCAACTGGGTGCCGAGGTAATGCGCGGCATTGTCGTCTCCGAGCATGACCAGATCAGGCTTAAATTCTTTTATCTGGCGCATCAGGCGCGAAGCAACAGCCGCTATTTCGTTTTTCTGGCTTTTACGTTTGGTATCCATCCAGGCCTTCCTGATAACGACCTTGTCCGTCTCCAGGTAATCGCTTTGCGTATATTCATCCGCCTGTTTTTGATCATCGAGGAATTTAAAATCAAGCAATCCGGCGCAAACCCCCTTATGCGTATCCTGCGACCAAAGATAATCCCGGTGATAACTGCTCACTACGAATATCCTGATCTTATCCTGCGCGCCATGGCACACAGGAGGTAAAACAAGGGCGGATAATAAAATGCACGCGGCCCTCAATGCCATTCTCATCTATACCTCCCCATACGGCGCGGGCCTTCCCAGTTCACCGCTTAACCTGTTGACCTCTTTTTTCAGTTCCAGCATTTTGAGTTCGCGGCCGACCATGATCCTGTTCATTTCTTCAAGGTCCTCCAGGAGCCGCTTCTGGCGTTCCTGCGCCTTTTTACGCTCATCGATATCCTCGACCATCTCGATGAAGCCCCGCAGCTTGCCGTCCGGGCCGAAAAAAGGGATGGCGCGGTTACGGACGTGGAAACGGGTCCCGTCGTCGCGCACACCCTGGGTCTCCACCTCTTCCATTTTTCCCGAAACCATGGCCCGTTTACCGGGACAATGGAGGCAAACCGCGTCCCTCTTCTCAAACTCGTTAAAACAAAATTTACCTACAAATTCAGCGGCGGGTTTTTTAAACAGCCTGGCGAATGCCGCGTTCACCATGATGATCCTGTAATTAGTATCCAATACGGCGATCCCAAAAAGATTGTTTTCCGTAAGCGCCCGGTAGCGCTCGCGGCTTTCCCATAACTCTTCCTCTATCCCCTTACCCTCGCCAAAAGAAACATAGGTATCATTGACTGCTCCGATAAATTCCCGGAAGCCGGCATCCTGGGGGATCGCGCCCTTAAAATGTTTTTCAAGTTGTTCGCGCAGAATTTTATGCATATTCATCATCTAAAAAATCCTTGGGGCTAAAGCAGGTGTAATCGCCCTAATTCTACTATATTTCGAATTGAAACGCAACAAAATTATTTTTTCAACTTATTACTTTACAACGGGTTAACAACACGCCTGTATAAAAACAACCCGTTGACCGGCCCCTCTGCCAAAGGCTCAAGGCAGCCGGCTTCGCTCTCAGAAGGTTTATAGGTAAAAACGACATAATTGACCCCTAACCGCGCCAGTTTCCGGTTGCAGGGGTGTATGCTGATGGTATAAAGATCAATCTGATCCAGGGTAAAATTGATCTCGTTTTGATCGGTATTCGCCGCGCAACAGATGGCGGCGTAACGATTATACACGTTCCGGTAACGGCCGGCAGGGTCGAGCAAACTCAGTTTAGCCAGTTCCGGGGCCGCCTTGGTGCCGTTAAATACCGCTACCCCCGTACTTTTAAGGAAATTAGCTACCCGGCAGTCGCCAAAAACTATCCATTTCGACGCCTGAGCCGGAGTATTGATCCGGCTTATAAACCGGGACACATCCTGGCCGGTTAAAGGCGAGAGTCCCCTGGCCAGCGGATTGACCCCCGCATGAGGAAAGATCAAGCTACCGAGAATGAGAAAAAAAACGGCCTTCTGCTGCCTGAGCAGGGCATAACCCAACCCCGCGCATAAAACACTTACGATGAGGATCTGATAACCCTTAAAAAAACCTTCGAGTGCGTAATTCAGCCAGAGCCCATGCAGGAGCCCGGCAGAGAAAATCACGGCCATGAAGATGAATCCCTGCCCAAAGCCGCAATTTATCCTGTACTGAGGCCGGTTCAGGAATAAAATAACACTGATGATATTAGCCGTTCCCAAAGCGAGCAAGGCGCGCTGCTCGGTTACCAGGGAAAATAAGGTGAATTTAGAAATTGCCGCGGGAAAACCCGCTGTTATCCACAGGGCGAGGAGAAATTGAAATAATAATAAGATGACCAGAAGGCGTTCTTTCTTAAGCCAATCCCTGAAGTGTAAAAAAAACGGGAGTAAAAGGAACGGGCTTAAGATAATAAAGTTGGCCGCCTCGCAGATATTTAACCACCGGCGGGGAAAATTATTTTCACTGAGAAAAATATTATAAATGCCTCCCAGCACCCTCTCCATGCCCATCCCCGCGCCGAAGCAGGAGCGGGCTCCGGGATATACCGTATTCCGGATGATGGAAAGCGTCGGCCTCAGCTGGATAAAAAGAAAAAATAGACCAGCCCCTATTGTCAGGAGAACAAGGATCAGGATAACTGCCCGCCAGGGACCCGGAGCGCGCCAACCCCTCTCCCCACCCGCCCTGCCGCAACAATACCCGAGGATAATGGCGCACATTAAATAAAACAGGGGGACCTGGTATGGAGGATAGGCAAAAAGGATGAAATTCAGGAAGGAAAAAATAAATACAACGCCCGCGATAGCGGCGAAGACAGCGCTGCGGGAAAAAAGCATATAGAGCATGGCTGCAGTCGATAAAAAGAAGGCGCCAAGCATCTCCGGCAGCATTGCCGGAGAGGAAAACCACCATTGGGTATACGCGGAATAAAACAGCCACAAAGAGCCCGCAATCGCCAGCCAAAACTTATTGCCAAGCAGCAATAATAAGGCGAAGCAGCCCAGGAATAAAGCGAAGGCCTTCAGGTTCCAATACAGCGAGAAGGCCGTTTCAAGATCCAGGAAGAAAAAACCCCAGTATTGGGGCCTGAAAAACGCGCAAAAATGCTTTACCGGCAGGTTAAAAAGAAGAGGTATTTTCCCGGCGCCGATACTCTCGTTCTGCGCGGGGAAGCAGGGCCGGATCATTGCCTGCGCAACGATTGCCGGCGTAACCACCATCCATTCATCCAGGCGCACAGCGCGCGGTTTGCCTAAGATCAGATTGGAGGGCGCCTGGCTGCCTAAAAGCGTATTCCAGTTCTCCACCGAAGAGCCGTGCAGCTTCAACGCGCTTGCCAGGAATAACAGGAGCAAACACCCTGAAACTAAACCGGCCGTCCTCTTATCCGGGGAGATCATCTGCGCCTTCCTTAATAAAACGGGTTCTCCTTATCAATACCTTTAAGTTTCAGGGCTTCAGGATATCTCCTGAAGAATAGCTGCGCCTTACCCTGGACTTTAACAGCCACTTGCGCGGGAGTAAGCGCCCTCCTGACCCAGTGAAGCCGCGCCTTGATACCGCTTTTATCGGCAATGATCATCTCGATGATAAAATGAATATGCGGGTGCTTTACATAAAGAAGATAGCTTTTTAAAGCCGCGCCAAACTGCTCGTATCCCTCGAAATCCTTATCCACAAGCCCCATAAAGGCCCGGAAATCGCCGGCGGCGTAAGCATACTCCAATTCACCCAGGGCATCCTCAACCATCGCCTGCAAGGCCAATCCCTGCGGCGGCTCCGGAATTTTACTCTTAGCCGGGGCGCGCCCCATACCCAACAGGGGGAAAGCCAAAAAGATCACCATCAACAAGGGGTAATTCCTGATGCCCGCTCCTTTCCATAAAAAACCCCGCACTCTCAACCACAAAGTGCGGGGTCTTTTACAACTCCTGATACACAGCTTATTTCTTTTTCATCTTCTCGATAAACTCAGCCATGTATTTACCTGCCAGATCCCTGCAACCGAGGCCAAAAGCCAAAGCAAAGGCCAACCCAATGCTCCCTAAAACAAGCGAGAGGGTCATCTCGGTTATGATAATGCCGATATTTAATTGCTCCATCGCCGCAAAGATAACGAAGACGATGATGATTATCTCAACGAGCTTGCTTAAGATCTTCCCCTGATGCAACCCCGCGTTATTGGCCGCCGTCAAAACGATATTCCTTAAGATAGTAGCGGCGAAGAGGCCCAGGATCAGGATGAAGATGGCAGCGATGACATTGGGTATGTAAAGGACGACTTTGTTCAGGAGGTCAGCGGCGATCGTCAATCCTATGGAATTGATCGCGACCATGAAAGTAACCAAAAGGCCGAGCCAATAGCAGATTATCCCGACCAATTCGGAGAGAGAATAGCTTATCCCGCCTTTTTCCAGCAAGGCCTCCAATTCGATCCGGTCAGAGAGCTCATCGAGCTTGATCGCCCTCAGGCCCTTGGTGACCACCGTTCTGATCAGCTTTGAAATCAACCAGCCGATAATGAGTATAATGAGCACCAACAAAACGTTCACTACGAACTGGCCGATCTGGCTTAAAACCGTACGCGCTGGTTCCAGCAAAACTATTTGCCAACTACTCATCCTCCACCTCCTTAGGTTAGCCCCGGCAAAATATGTTTATCGCTTATCCGGGGTTAGCGTTTCTTAATCCGTTTAACTCTATCATAAACATAAGGTTATGTCAAGAAAAAGTTTTAAACTTCCAGTGTCATACCGTCATAAGCCGCTTCCACTACCCTGCCCAGCCGTTTACTCAATGCCTCTGCCTGAACGCGGGGTTTGGCCGCGAGCATACTCCTGCCGAAATGGGTCAGGACCGCCTTTTTAGGTTTACAGCTGCGGATAAGCTCTTCAGCGTCAGGCAGACTGAGATGGTCCACCCCCGGCCGCGGCTCGAAAAAAACCACCGAGATGATCAAAAGGTCGGTCCTATAAAAATCTTTTAATTCCCTGAAATATCTCGTATCCGTCAGCAACCCTACGCTGGTATTGCCTAATTTGAACTTCAGCCCGTAGGTTTGGACCGGGTGGATGTGGCGCATGGAAACCTTGAAACTAAGATCACCCGCCTTATAAACCCCCTTCGCCTTCAAGGTCTCTATTTTCGCGGGAAGTTTCGCGGCGTATTTCAGGATGATGGGGTCTTCCCCTCTGGCGTCGGCAGGGCAAAAAACTACCCCTCTCTTTTTAAAGCCGCCTCCGGTCATTGCCTCGATCATTACGTTGATGTCGTTGGAGTGGTCCAGGTGCTTATGCGTGAGGATGATCCCGTCCAGCTTTGCCGGGTCTAATCTCGGGCGCGAAGCGGCGCAGCGTACGAGACTACCCGGCCCGGGGTCGATCAGGATATTGGTGCCCCTGCCAGAAACCCAGATCCCCCCGGAAGAACGCAGCTGCTCAATCATCACAAAACGCGCCCCGGCCGTCCCCAGGAATTTTATGAAAGCCATATTTTCTTGAGCTCTTCGTTGATCTTGTGCATCTGGGTATAGGTGATCCCGGGTTCCGGCGAGCCCGCCTTCTTATGCGGCAATTTATCCTGAAAAGCGAGAAAATCCTTCACGCTCTCCGGCCTGGCCCTGCAGGCCCTGGCAAAAAAGATTATTTCTTTGTCATCCGAGACAACGACTACATTCCGGGGGTTGGGGATCAACTCTATCAGCTTCCTTATCCGGTCATCCGCGCTCTCTTTCCTCGAAAAGACCACCATAATATTACCGTTATCCAGATTATCCAGAGAGGCGTCGGGATAACCGTCAAAGACGACCCAGAATTTATTGTGCGGGCTGGAAGCTGCTTTTTTCTGCCGGATCAGTTGAATGAGGCGGGCCCGGGGGTCAGAGTGCTGTTGAGGATTGCGGTCAGCGAACCCGGGATGGTTGGTGACGTTGTAACCGTCGATTATGTACTGTAAGGACATAGACCAGGCCTCCTGCTGCTCCGTAGATCAGGATGAAAGAAAAGCTCAGGAGGGACATGGCAAAAGCCAGGTTCTGTCCTACCCCTGCCTTAGCAAAGAAGAAGATAACCGAGGCGTCCCTTAAGCCCAGGCCTCCGATCGAGATAGGCAGGAGCGTGATCGCCCCGATTATAGGAATGAAGATGAAAAAGTAGGCGAGCCCTATCTTGATCCCCAGGGAGAGCGCGATAATGTAGGTGGTAAGCGGCGGTACTGCCTGGATGATGATCGAAAGAAGCACATTCTTGATAATTACCCTCGGCTTATCCCTGAAAAGATGTATCTCCTCATGTAAGGCGCTGAGCGCATCCCTGATCCTGCCGGAATTGGGATTTTTAAGAAAAGCGTTTATTTTAGTAAAAAGGAATTTATTGAAAAGCAGTAATAGAACCACAGCCAGCAGCCCGATGATCACGCCCAGGGAGATCAACACACTTTTATCCTCGAGGATCTTCCAGCCGAGGAACATCGCCAGCAGCGCCAGGATCACCAGGCCGATATAACCGCTTAAGCGGTCGAGGAATATCGTGGCGATGACCTCCTTGGGTTTTTTGGTATGCACGGAGAGGTCCACGCTGCGCAGGAAATCTCCCCCGATCGTCGAAGGCAGGAAAAGGCTGAAAAAAATCCCTCCCGAGAATGAAGTGATCACCCTTTTAAGCGGCAGATGGATCTTTACCGCCTTAAGCAGCATCACCCAGCGCCAAAGGCCAAGCGCGTAAGTGAGGAAGTAAAAGACAAAGGCCGTGAAGAGCAGCGGCTTATTCACGTTCCTGATGATCTGCAGGAGGGTTTTTTCATCCGCCTGCCTGAACAAGAAGGCCAGCAAGGCGATGCTTATGCCCACCCTGATCAATACGGAGAATATCTTCTTGATGACGATCATCAGTCCAGCTCCTTGCCGGTCAGCTTCCGGTAGGCCTCTAAATATTTCTGCGTTGTTTTTTCGATAATATCCGCGGCCAGCCCGGGCGCCGGAGGCGCCTTGGGCCAATCCAGGGTCTCCAGGTAATCACGCACAAACTGCTTGTCGAAACTCGGCTGGGCTTTTCCGGGCTCGTATTGATCAAGCGGCCAGAAACGGGATGAATCCGGAGTAAGCACCTCATCGATCAGGATAACTTCTCCCTTACGCAGGCCAAATTCGAATTTGGTATCCGCGATGATGATCCCCCGGCTCAAGGCGTAATCAGCGGCCCTTTTGTAGATCTCGATGCTGGCGCCGGCAATGCGGTCAAAATTTTGTTTTCCGATCAGTTTTACAACATATTCCGGGGTAACATTCTGGTCGTGGCCGCTCTCGGCCTTGGTCGAAGGGGTAAAAATGACTTCCGGTAGTTTGGCTGATTCCTTTAATCCCGCCGGGAGTTTTATGCCGCATACGGAGCCCTGCTCCCGGTATTCCTTCCACCCCGAACCCGAGAGATAACCTCTCACAATGCACTCCACGGGAAGCGGATCACTTTTTACCACGAGCATGGAGCGCCCGGCCAGCGTTCCGCTGTATTTTTTTAACTCCGGCGGATAAGCCCCAACATCGGCGGTAATAAAATGATTGGGGATCAGATCCTTGAGGAAATCGAACCAGAAGCACGAGAGCGCGGTGAGCACCCTCCCCTTAAAGGGTATGCCGCAGGGAAGGACCACGTCAAAACAGGATATCCTGTCCGTCGAAACGATCAGTAGTTTATCGCCGAGATCATAGACATCCCTGACCTTGCCCTTGCGGAACAGCTTCAAGCCGTCAAAAGCGGTATTCAGGAGGGGTTCTTCGGCCATCAGGTCTTAAGACGCCAGCTAAGCGCTTCATACTCCTCCCATAATTCCGCGGGAAGGTCTTTTTTAAAACAATTGAAAAATTTCCTGATCCCCTTTAATTCCTCAATCCAGTCGGGCCTGCGCACCTCCAGCAGCCTCTCCATGGCTCCTTTAGCAAGCTTGAGCCCGGTCATATCGATATCCGCCGGATACGGTACATAACCTATCGCGGTCTCGCACGCCCCTACCTTATTATTGCAACGGTCGATGATCCATTCCAGGACCCTTAAGTTCTCCTTGTAGCCCGGCCATAAAAACTCCCCTTTTTCGTCGGTCCTGAACCAATTCACATGGAAGATCTTCGGAGGCTTGGCCATGCGCCCGCCCATATCCAGCCAATGCCTGAAATAATAAGCCATGTTATAACCGCAAAACGGGAGCATGGCCATGGGGTCCCTGCGCACCTCTCCCAATTTGCCGACCTGGGCGGCTGTGCGTTCCGAGGCCATAGTCGCTCCGGCGAATACGCCGTGCCGCCAGTTGAACGTTTCATAGACCAGGGGCGCCAGATGCCGGCGCCTGCCGCCAAAGACGATCGCCGATATAGGAACGCCGTGATGCTGTTCCAGTCTGAATGAGGCCGAAGGGCAATTAACAATAGGCACGGTAAACCTGCTGTTAGGATGCGCTCCCAGGATGGGCTTACCCGCGGCATCTTTTGTCCCGGGCTTCCAGGCGCGGCCCTGCCAATCAATGCCCTGGGCCGGAGTAGCGCCGTCCGCGCCTTCCCACCAGACCGTATTATCCGGCTTAAGCAGGACATTGGTAAAAATAGTATTTTTCCTGACAGTCTCCACCATATTGGGATTGGTGTGCGAATTGGTGCCCGGGGCAACCCCGAAGAAACCGGTCTCCGGGTTGATCGCCCAAAGCGCGCCGTCGGAGTCCACGCGCATCCAGGCGATATCGTCCCCTACTGTCCAGATACGGTAACCTTTTACTTTTAATCCCTCCGGGGGGATAAGCATGGCCAGGTTGGTCTTGCCGCAGGCGCTGGGAAAAGCCGCGGCAATGTATTCGATATGGCCGTTGGGCTCCTCAATACCCATGATCAGCATATGTTCTGCCAGCCAACGCTCGCGGCGCGCCAGAAAACTGGCGATACGCAAAGAAAGGCATTTCTTGCCGAGGAGGACGTTACCGCCGTAACCCGAACCCACGCTCCAGATGGTATTATCTTCGGGGAAATGCAGGATCAGGCGTTTGTTGATATCCAATTGCGCCTTGGAATGCAGGCACTTGGTAAAATTATCCTCTTTTTCCAGCTGTCTTAAAACCGCATCCCCTACGCGGGTCATGATCAGCATGTTCAGGACCACGTAACGGGAGTCCGTCAACTCCACCCCGATCTTGCTGAAACGGGAACCGACCGGGCCCATGGAAAAAGGAATGACGTACATCGAGCGGCCGGCCATCGCCCCTTTGAAGATAGCCCTGGCCTTGCGATAAGCCGCCTTGGGAGGCATCCAGTTATTGTTCGGGCCGGCATCATGTTTTTTCCTGGTACAAATGTAGGTGAGGTGTTCGGTGCGGGCAACGTCGTCAACCGCGGTGCGGTGCAGGAAAGAACCCGGGTGTTTTTCCTGGTTCAAACGGATCAGCTCTCCGGTACCCATCGCTTCTTTTTCCAGCGCCAGGCGCTGGGTATCTGTCCCGTCGATCCAGACGATATCGTCAGGCCGGCAGAGCTTGGCCATCTTCTCTACCCAGGCCTTTAATTTTTTATTATGCGTGGGAAATCTGGTCATAGGTTCATCAGGTATTTATGCGCCGCATCCGCGGCTACCGCCCCTTCTCCGCAGGCATTCACCACCTGGTACAAGCTCTTCTTAACGCAGTCACCGCAGGCGAAGACGCCCGGAGACGAGGCGCGCATTGCCTGGTCAGTAATTATAAACCCGAATTCATCCCTGTCCAATATTTTTTTTACGAAATCGGTATCCGGGATTATCCCCACGAATATAAATACCCCGTCGCATTTTATGGACGACTCCTTGAGCGTTTTAACATCTCTTACCCTGACCCCGCTTACCTTCCCCTCGCCCGCGATCTCCTCGATGACGCTTCCCAGGACAAGCCTTACCTTCGGGTTGCTTTTAAGTTTATCGACCAGGATCGAGGCGGCGCGGAAGGCGTCACGCCGGTGCACCAGGGAGACGGAAGCGGCGTAGCCGGCCAGAAAGAGCGCATCCTCGATCGCCCGGTCTCCTCCGCCCACTACCACGATAGCTTTATCCTTAAAAAGCGGGCCGTCGCAGGTACCACAGTAGGAAACGCCGCGGCCGATCAATTTATCTTCCCCTTTTACCCCGAGCCTTTTGGCACGGGCGCCGCTGGCCACGATCACTGCCCTGGCCTCCAGGACTTTCTCCTGCGTCCTGACCTGAAAAAATTTTCCTTTAGGGATGACCTCCAGTACCTCTTGATCCTCGATAGACATCCCCAGGCCCTGGGCCTGTTGTTTAAACCTGTCGATCAATTCAGAAGTAGAGACTCCCTCCGGGAAACCGGGATAATTCTCTATCGAAGGAGAAAGCAATATCTGCCCTCCGCAGGATAACTTTTCCAGGATCAGGGCATCCAGTTTAAACCTTCCGGCATAGAGCCCCGCGGTCAGGCCCGCGGGCCCGGCCCCGATAATGACCAGGTCACGCATAATTCATCTCCTCAATTAATTCTTCGGCGCCGTAAGAACTTCTTACCTTCGGCCCGGATAAAACTTTTTTAAAGCCCAGGGAGACGGCTATATCCGCATATTCCCGGAATTGCTCCGGAGGGACAAATTCCTTTACCGGGTAGTGCCCGGGGGTAGGCGGAAGATACTGACCCAGAGTAAGGATATCGCAACCAACGCCGCGCAGGTCCCGCAGGGCCGAGAACACCTCATTTTTTTCCTCACCCAACCCGAGCATCAGCGATGACTTGGTGAGCATATTCTTATCCTGTTCCTTTACCATCTTTAATAAACCGAGTGAGCGCCCGTAATCCGCCTCGGGCCTGATCGCGGCGTATAGCCGTTTAACTGTCTCAAGATTATGTCCCAGCACAAAGGGGCGGCTCAGGATAACCTTATGCGCGCTCTCCTGGCTCCCCCGGAAATCCGGAACCAATACCTCCACCCTGATACCGGGATCGCTGCCGCGCAGCAATGCGATCACCGCGGCAAATTGAAAGGCGCCTCCGTCACTCAGGTCGTCGCGGGTAACCGAGGTTATGACTACGTATCTTAACCCCAGCAACCTTACCGCCTCAACGATCCTTGCAGGTTCATTATCGGGGATGGTTCTGCTCCTGTTGAAATCATTCAGCACAGAGCTATCCCCGTTTTTATTTAAATTACAAAATTTACAGTTCCTGGTACAGCGATCCCCCAGGATCATAAACGCCGCCCTGCCTTGCGCGAAACAATCGTTGATGTTCGGGCATAATGCCTTGACGCACACAGTATGCAGTCCTGATCGCGTAACAGCCAGTTTAGTGCGCAGGGAAGAAGGGCCGGGGATATCCTGCCTGAGCCAGCCGGGTAGGCGGGTCATAGGGAAAGGCACAACCCGTCTTTCGTACTCCGCTTCAGCTCCTTGAGCATTCCCGCGATCCTCACCTTCTCCAGGAGAGAGGCGTAATCGATAATAAGCTTGCCGTGCAGATGATCTATTTCATGCTGGAAGACACAGGCGAGCAGGCCTTCGGCCTCGATATTGACCGGCTTCCCGTCTTCATCCAGCGCCCCTACCAGGACTTTACCGGCGCGCCGGACCTTAAGGCAGATCCCGGGTACGCTCAGGCAGCCCTCTTTATTCACCTGCGAATCCCGCGCCTTGAGGATCTTAGGGTTGATCAGCTTATAAAGCCCTTTGCCGATGTCTACGACGATAAGCGCCTCGCTGATCCCTACCTGCGGCGAGGCAAGCCCCACCCCTTCGTCTTCATACATGAGCCGGGCCATCCGGCTCAGGATTTCCTTATGCGCCGGTTTCACATCTCTGACCGGGATTGCCTTCTTCCTTAAAACCGGGTCGCCGAATTTTCTAATTTTTAATTCTGTTCTTTCCATCTACCTTGATGATCCTGGGTTTGATCGTCCTTGCCTCTTTCTCCTCGGCATTGACATAGGTCAGGATAACTACGCTATCTCCTCTGCAGGCGCCGCGGGCTGCCGGTCCGTTCAGGCAGATCACGCCGCTTCCCGGTTTCCCCTTGATGGCGTAAGTCTCAAGGCGGTGCCCGTTATTCAGATTAAGCACCTCGACCTTTTCATGCTCAAGGATATCCGCCGCCTTCATTAACGCGGCGTCAATAGTAATACTCCCTTCATAATACAGGTTTGCCTCAGTAACCATTGCCCTGTGGATCTTTGATTTCAGGATCGTCCTTAGCATTTTACTCTCCCTTTAAGGCCCTGGCGATCTCTTCGCCGAACGCGCGGGCGCTGGCCGGGCCGTCCGCAGTAATGATCTTCCCGTCGCGCTCAACGGGCTTGGCGGTGTATTGCGCGCCGTTCTTGATCAACTCCTGCGCGTCACCCGGAAAAACAGTCGCCGCCTTACCTTTTAATATCCCGGCGCGGGCCAATGTCGCGCTTGCCGCGCAGATACCCGCGCTGACCTTTCCCGAGGCAGCAGCTTCCTTAAGTAATTTATGCGCCAGCGGATCGTCCCAGTAACGCGTTGAACCCGGGCCGCCGACAAAGATTATCGCGTCAAAATCCCGCATCTTAATATCGCTAAAAAGCATATCCGGGCCCACCCTGGCCCCCAGCTTACCCGTGGCCTGGCCGGCCTCCGTAGAAGCGATCTTTACTCCGATACCGTTTTCTTCCAGGGACTTTTTGGTATCCAGCAGCTCCTCATCCCGGAAACCTTCGTGGCTGATCACCATCACCGCGTTTTTCATCTTCCCCTCATTTCTCTTCGCCGTCGATCAAGTGGTACGTCTGGCGGGCGATCATCAGCTCTTCGTTGGTCGGGACAACCAGGATCTTGGGGGCTTTTCGCAAATGCTTGAAGATATTTTTAACGATCCTCTGCCGGATACCCTTCTGGTTCTCCCCTATCCCGCCCGTAAACACCAGCGCGTCACAACCGGACATTACCGCGGTATAAGCCCCGATGTATTTCCTGACGCGGTAAACGAAAATATCAAGCGCCAGCCGCGCCCTCCGGCTTCCTTTTCCCGCTTTCTCCTCAAGCAGGCGCATATCGTTGCTTACGCCCGAGATCCCCTTGAGCCCGCTGGCCTTATTCAACATGGCGTCCATCGCGGCAATATCCATTTTTTTCTTTTTCATGATATGCGTGATCAGGGCCGGGTCGACATCCCCGCAGCGCGTACCCATCACCAGCCCTTCCAGCGGGGTAAAGCCCATGCTTGTGTCCACGGATTTGCCTTTATGCACGGCGGTTATGCTGCAGCCGTTTCCCAAATGACAGGTGATGATCTTCAATTCATGGATATGTTTGTTGAGGAGGCGCGCCGCTTCGTGAGCCACATATTCGTGGCTGGTGCCGTGAAAACCGTATTTTCGTATGCCGAATTTGGTATAAAGCTCGTAAGGGAGCCCGTAGATATGGGCGTAATCGGGGATACTCTGATGAAAGGCGGTGTCAAAAACCGCCACCTGCCTTACCCCTTT
>Ga0265297_10008839_pt1 | contig 13269 bp, 6 predicted proteins | sample Munlanlwell13791_FD_192502 | JGI IMG/M metagenome (GOLD analysis project Ga0265297, IMG submission 192502) | Leachate microbial communities from a municipal landfill in Southern Ontario, Canada - Leachate well 137-91 | ecosystem: Engineered > Solid waste > Landfill > Unclassified | place...
CTCCCTTGTAGAGAGCCTGGCGGGTCTCAGCAAAGGGATAGAGCATGGCGGCCTCGCGGGAGAGACCGCGCTTCACCGCCACAGTCACGCAACCGTCACCAAAGAACTGCCGTGCTTCCCGACAGGCTGCCTCGTCGCCGGTCACCATGATCGTCGGCACGCCGTAGTGACCGGCGATGGCCGCGGATTGCGCCAGCTCACCCGATTCGACGCCGTTATACCAATAGCGATTTTCGGTTTTTGAGGATTGGGTGTGATTGAGCACGCCGTCGGGCGTGCCCATCATGGCGTGGCATCCCAACTGGACCAACCCGACGAAGGATTCGTCGACTCCGCCACCGGAACGTGGCAGGCCGGTGATGTATTTTGCCCCCGGCGCCATCAGGTGCGGGACAAACGCCTGTGAGCCGTGACCATCGCTGACGATGATCTCGGTGGCGCCGCCTTCGCGCAGGCCGCGAACGACGGCTGCGATGTCACCCATGAGATATTCCATCGCTTGCCGGCCCAAGTCCGTCTCCTGGCAATTACGCGTCTGCGTGAACTTGTAAACGCCGCTGGCTCCTTCCAAATCCGTCACGATGTAGATTTTCTTTTCGGCGGCAGAAAGAGTCGCGTGGCCCAAGACGACCATCGCAACCGTCAATACAAGCCGCCAGTGTCTCAGGCGGGGTTGAAGAGGAAACGAGTTCATGGGTGCAAGTTCTGCGTACATGTGTTTTTCTCCAAATCGTTGTCGAGAGCGGCTGCCACTCTCACTGAGTTGCACCGGCCTTGCCAACTTCCAAGGTCTGCCCTTCCTTCGCAAGCTCGGTGTTGGGGAAGATGGCTTTCGCCTCGGCGAGAATCTTCTCGGCCCGGTTTTGCGAGTAGTGGATGAGCACCAGTCTTTCGACGCCGGCTTGTTTCGCGATCTGCGCGGCGCCCTTGGCGGAAGTGTGGCTGCCATCGTGAATCAGCAGCGACGCGCCCTTGGCAAACTCCGCGATGGGCGGATGGGGGTGGGTGTCGCCAGTGTAGACCGCGCACGCGCCACTGGCTTTGTCGGTAATCTTATAAACCAGCGCCTGCTCAATCTTGTTCTTCCCCGAGAGGTGATTGGCGGCGAACGTCTCAAAGCGCACGTCCGGCACTTCGAACTTGTCGCCCGCAGTGAGCGGAATCAGCTTACGGTTCACTGCCAGTTCCGGGAAGCGAGGAACCTGTAGGAACACGTCCACGGCCTCGACAACGCGTTGGAGGTTCTCGCTGGGGCCGGCGATATTCAGCGGCGAACCGGGGCGTTTCCGCAGACCCACGAAGAACAGCAGTTGCGGCAGGCCGAGGTAATGGTCCTGGTGGAAGTGCGTCAGAATGATGGATTCCAGCGCCAGAGGATCGAACCCATACTCGCGCATCTTCAGCGCCGCGCACCAACCCGTGTCCACGAGATGCTTGCCGTTGATCAGCAAACACGCCACTTCGTGGCGTACATCGGGGATGCACGAGGAATCGCCGATGACGGTGATCTTCAAGGGCGATGCGGAAGCGGCGGCTTGGGCGGTGAGCGCGCTGCTGATGCCGACAGCGCCAAGCGCAGCCATGCGCGCGAATTCACGCCGGGTCATGTTGGATGTCTTCATTGAGGTTCTCCTGGTTTCTGCTTCGGATTTTATCGTGGTGCGGCTTCGAGTTGGGCTGCGATCTCTTCCCTGACGCGATAGAGCGCGGCGGGGTCGCGCGAGAATTCGGTCTGGCTCTTCACCAGCCGCGACACGAACGCCTCGGCGGCGGCGCGCCCCTTCGCATCGGCCAGCATCGCCAGATAATCGTAGTCTTCAAGCCCGTCACGGATGTTCTCCAAGCGGATCGAACTCACCGGGCCTTCGGGTGTGGGATACATCAGGCATCCGTCGCCGGTCATCCCCGCAATGCAGGGGGATTTCCAGTCCAGATACGGATCAGCAGCCGTGATGATGCGGTTGGGGTGCCAGTAGTTGACGTGCCAGTAGAGCAAACCGTCGGCCTCGTAACCGAACGTCATCCAGCCCAGCAACCTGCCTTCGATGGAGGGATAGTCCACCGAGGCGAAGTTGGCATGGGGATGATGCGGACCGCAGCAGACATACCACCAGACCTGCTTGCCTTGCGACCGCAGCCGCCGCGAAAGCTCGCGGTCATACTTCGGCGTCAGCGGGCAATACCAGTCCATGCAGTCCTGGTAATCGGGCGGTGTCTGGCGGCGCTTGTCATACATGTAGCCCGCTGTCGTGAACGTGCTCACCTCCGGGTAGCGTTCCTTCAGGAACTTGCAGATGCCTTTGATCAACTCGTCGTATTCCTGCCCGCGCTCGTCGAAGCCGTAGAAATACGCCATCTTCGACAGGCCGTGCCGGCGCAGTTCCTTCATGTAGTCGTCCAGCCGCGCAGCAAGCTCCTGCGTAAAATCGGGCCGATAGTCCTGCAATCGCACGTAACAGGTCCACATCGGGTTGCCCTTGGGTTTCGGCACGAGGTTGAGGATGTTGAACGTATTCATCCCGTGTTCGCGGGCGTAGAGCAGATCGTTGATGGCCGGCGGCTCGGTGCGGGAGATGTCGTCGGGATTGAGACGATGCGAGAGCATCAAATCCATGCCGCGGCGGCGCAACTCAGGCGTGAGGTCGTCATACGCAGCGCGTGTCCAGCCGTCCATGATCGCGAACGCCGTCTTCATGCGCGGCACGCGGGGCAGCGCGAAGCCATGCACCCGCACACTCACCGGCAACTCGACCGCTGTCATCTCCGCGGGGCGGACCGTCACCTTGCCCCGATAGGTTCCCGCGCGCAGTTCTTCGCGCGCGTGGAAGTTGAGCCACACCGTCTGCGTCCGTCCGCCGATCACCTCGAAAGGCCGGGCGGGCAGCAGCACCTCCGGACACCAGTTCGGCAAGGCGGGCGCGTTGGGATGACTCGACGGAGTGTCCACATAGACATAGCCCACCAGATGCTGCTCGATGCAATCGCGCGGAAACTCGTCGCCGCATTCGTTGACGAATTTGCCCACTGACACCTCGACGTTGCGGAGCCGCTCACCGTCGGCAGGCGTGATGGCAAGCTGGAATCCCTCGCGCTCGTTGCGGGCGAGCGAGATCGCGGTCTCGCCGCTGCCGCCCGCGGGTGGGAACTCGGTCGGATATACCTTCTGCATCGCGTTCTGCCACCAAACTGCATAGCCGCTGCGGACAGGATTTGCGCCCCGCGCCGGCGGCCCGGCAACCGGCAGGCGCAGCTCGGTCTGCTCGCCGCGTGAATTCTTCGCCGTGATGCAAAGCCGCGCCGGACGAACGTCCGCACGGCCGGTCCAGTCCCAAGAGACTGCATTGCCGCGCCCGCTGCACGCGTCCAGTTCCTTGCCGTCAGCGTCCAGCAGCACGCAACGCCAGTCCGCGCTCGCGGTCAATTGCGCGCGGATGCGCTGCCCGTGAAGCGTGCGCGGAAAGTCGGACGCGGTGCGGGGATGAAGCACATGCAGCCCGCCCCGATGCACAAAGACGTCGTCGAACCACGCTTTGCCTGTCGTGCGGCGCAGAAAAACATACGCGCGAATCTCGCGGACTGGCTTCTCAGGCCAATAGACCTGTGCCGTGTATTCCCAATCGTGCGTGCCGCGCGACCAGCCGCTGGTCTTGCCCCACCACGGCGAGCCGTCTTCGTAGATGACGTCCAGGTAAACGCAATAATCGCCGCCCGCGCCGACGTTCTCAGCCCTGCTCCAACCACCCACGATGATCGGTCGCTTGTCGGGACGACTACAGTGGATGATCTGCCCCGCCCCGCATGCCTGGGTCGGCTTTGTGGATTCGCACCGCATGGACCGCTTGCCTCCGTGCAGATTCTCGCTGTCGAGCGCAAATCCCTGCCGATAAGGTTTCCACGCAGTGAGTTTGGCGGCGGCGGCGTCCTCGAAGCCGGCATTCTCAAACTCATTGGCCACGTCCGCAGCCTGTGCGGCAAACAACGCGCCACTCAACGCGACACCAGAAAGCAACGTCAGGAAGCAACGATGCGAGCTTTTCATCTTTCGATCACTTGTCCAGCACTTCATAGCAGACCAGGCGCACCGGCCCAAGCAAACCGGAGGGCACCATCTCCTTGTCAAAGGGAAGGTATCGTTTCACGTAGGAGTTTCGCAGCCAGCCCTTTTTCTCCAATTCCGCAAGCCGCTCCGGGTTTCCGGCCAGTTCGTTGGCCGCTGTGTTCGTGATCTCGATCTCCAGGACATTGGCACCCGCTCGAACTGCGCCGCCGACCGGCCAGCGGAAGGGCCTCCATGCGAGCGCGCCGAGGTCTTTTCCATTCAAACAAACCCGTGCCGAATATTTCACGTCTCCAAGGTCGAGATACAGTTTCTGTTTTGTTTTCGCAAAGCCGGGCGGCACGTTGAACTCTTTCGTGTAGCGCGCCGTGCCACAGTAGCCTGGCTCGCCGTATTCAGCCCATGTCTTCAAGGGACCCGTGAATTCTTTCGCGGCAATCGTCAGCTTCCAATCGCCTTCGATTGGGATGCTGTCGCTGGTTTGTTTCAGCATGGGACAGACCCCCTTCGCTTGTGAAGTGGATGGTCCCAACACAATCGTTCGTGCTTCATACGGTTCGAGCGTCAGTGACAGGCGGACACCATCACCCTGCCGGCTCCACGCAGCCGCTCGCGCCCTCTTGCCCGTGACGGCGTCCCAATACTCCGGCGCGCCCGCTCCTTTCAGCACGACGGCCAGATCAAGTGCGCGGTCGGATTCGTTGAAGAGGAAATACACCTCGCCATCAGCCAGATGACGGTGAACATGCTTCACCGCGGGACAAGCCGCGCCCGCAGGCCGTTGTTCCAGTTTCAAATCGAACGCCGGCAACAAATCAGGAGCGCGACCGAGCAACTCGTTGTCTGTCACCAGTGTGGCCCAAGCCAATTGAGCCGGTCCTCTGGCGGCGTGCAGGTAGGTCTTGCCCGAGACGAGTTCCGGCCACTTCCCCACGAAGATGACCTTGCCGCCCGTCTTGGCAAACGCCTCCAGCCGCGCGAGCGCCGTCTCCGAAATGACCTTCACGGGTGGAACGATGACAGCACGATAGCGCTGGCCGCTCTGATTCACCAACGCCGCCGATTCGAGCTTGAGCCCCGACTGCAATGCCTGTTCATCCACGAAGTCGAAATCGCGCTGGTTCTCCAGGAGCCGCTGCGCGATTGCCAGCGTCGCAGTGTCGGCGGAGAAGTCGCCCAGCCACCCGCTCGTCGTTGGATAGTAGACCGCGATGGCAGCCGCCGGTTGGCCCACTGAAAGCAAATAGGACAGCCGGTTGGCGTAGGCGTGCAACTGAGCGAACTCCGGCCATTGCGGACTGAGGTTCAGGTCCGGCGGACAGAAGTATGGACGGAACGTCTCGCGCGAGGAGAGATACGACATGGTCTGGAACAAGTTGATGCCGCGCGCGAGATGATGGTCGAGCACCCACTTGGCTTGTTCAACGCTCAGTCCGCGGCCATAGACGGCATACCCCTCGCTGAACGCCCGCGGCCGGCCCCAAACGTGCGCGGCAGACGAGGCGAGCTTCGCGTAATCCGCCACTTTGTCGGGCCAGACTTGCCGCCAGATGGCGTCCACGCCCGGCACCTGCACCGGCCGCATGCACTTGAAGTAGTCGCCGTTCAACGTCACGAGCGTCTTCATGTCCTCCTCGCCGCAAATGTGCATCTGAAGTTCCAAGCCGTGCTGCGCGCACCAGTCCGCCTGCGGTTTGAAGAAACTGTCGCGATAACGATCGCTCCACACATCCCAGTAGTCCGCGCGAATCCGCCGGTCTTCCTCGCTGGGCTCCTTCGCAAACAGTTTCGGCAGATGCGGACGCACGTCATAGCCTTTGCGCCGCTCGAACTCCTCGAAGATGCCCGCCGTGTAAGGAACGCCCGGGAACGAAGGTTCATCGCCCATGAACCCGAGCACCGTGCGGCCGAACTCGTCGCCGATATGCCGCCGATACTGCTCGTGCACATCCTTCAGGAAATCGCCGGTGGCCGCCGGGTCCAACGCGTCGAACAGCGAGCAGGTCTCATCCTTTCTGAAACCGGGCGTGTGGATGTAGCGCGTCGCCGGAGTGCGGAATTGCGGCTTCACCTCAATCTGACCACCCGGTGTTTTCTGCGCCGTGAGAATCTGCATGCGCTGCGACGGCCGATCTCGCGTGACCTTGCCGCCGATGAACCCGCTCGGATAACAGCCCTCATCCGCGATCCAGACGCGCACGCCAGCGCGCCGCGCTTCCTGCACCGCGAACTTCACGCGTTCGAACCACGCCGGGGAGAGATACTCCAGATTCGTCAGCCCGTTGTAACACCACAGCATCACCGCGTGGACGTTGTGCGCCTTCAAATCGGCGAGGTCGCGCCGGATGTTGGCCTCGCTCATCTCCCCATTCCAGAACCACCACATCGTCAGACCGTATTCAGCCGGTGGATTCGCAAACTTCCGCGCCGCGTCCCGCACGCTGGGCACAACCACCTTCTGCCAATCCCGGCTCGGAGGCTGCGCGGCTGTGAGCGCCGGCACCATGCAAGCCAGCGTCCAAAAAAACGCCACACTCACACACTTGCACAACAAGTTCCGATGGTTGTTCATGTCATTCACACCTTCTTGCTCACCTTGGCTCGGTCTTCTTCACAATCACGGCGCTCCAATCCCGGGCGATGCGCAGTTCGGAGAACATCGCGCCGTCGCGAAGGGAAACGCTGCCGGCTTCATCACGCACGAGCAGCAGGCTACGCCGCGCGCGTCGAGCGGACAATCACGAAACACTGGGAGGGATTCTGCCACGCCGCTGCGTGGCACACGTTCTCTTCGCGAACTGCGAGGCTATGGACGGGGTCCACTGGGTGCGGGAGCACTGACGGCTTCGACGGGGCTTCCTTTCCACAGACGGTTGACGACCCACAGCAAGACCACGCTACTGAAAACAAACACGAGCAGCAGCATGACCATACTGGCCATCCGACCGTAGAGAAAATTGCCGATGGCAAACAACGCCGACCAGATGCTCGTACAGCCTGCGACCCATCCCAGGAGACCCAACGGAATGCTCTGGCCGTGCGCGCTCGTGTCGTCCTTCGGAATCCCTGCCTCACGCCGGATTCCCTCCCAGCCCGGACCGAACGGCCGGACCTTCTTGTAGAACGCGACGAGCGTCGCCCGATCAGTCGCTGGTGCCGCATAGGCAGTCACCAGCCAGCACACAGTGGTCACCGCGACTGTCAGCATCAATTGAACGTGCGTTGAGAAATGGAGTGCGCCGCTCTTGTGCAGCAGGAGAAACGCGGCAGAGATGACAAACGAAACAACCATCGCCACGACCTCGCACCAGGCGTTGACGCGCCACCAGAACCAACGGACCAGATACAGCAACCCGGTGCCGGCACCCACCTGTAGGATGATATCAAACGTGTCTTTCGCCGAATCCAGAACCACCGTCAGAAGCGCCGACCCGATGAAGATCAGCGCCGTGGCGATGCGGCCGGCGAAGACATAGTGCCTTTCGCCCGCGCCGGGCCGGAGAAAGCGTCGGTAGAAATCATGGACGAGGTAGCTCGCGCCCCAGTTCAGAAGCGTCAGGACCGTGCTGGAATTGGCAGCGATGAGTCCGCCAACCATCAAACCGATAAAGCCGACGGGCAGGAATTTCAACATCGCCGGGTAGGCAATGTCGTGGTTGACCAATGCCGGATCCACGTGCGGAAAGGCGCGCTGGATGTCGCCCAGTTCCGGATAAACGATCAACGACGCCAGCGCAACAATGAGCCACGGCCACGGCCGCAGCACGTAGTGGGCGAAGCTGAAGAACAACACCGCGCCGAGCGAATCACGCTCCGATTTCGACGCGAGCATCCGTTGAGCGATGAAGCTGCCGCCGCCCGGTTCCGAGCCCGGATACCAGACCGCCCACCATTGCACCGCGATCGGCATGATGAACACCGCCACCGCGATGTCCCACTGATTGGTGAAGTCCGGCAACATCGCCAGATAGTTAATGCCGCCAGGGCCGTGCAGCGCCGAGACTTTTTCAACCAGTCCGCTCAGTCCTCCGACCTGTGGCAGTTGCAGCGCAAAATATGCCGCGGCAACCACGGCTGTCATCTTCAGGAAGAACTGAATCATGTCGATGACCAGCACTCCCCAAAGCCCGGAGTGCGCCGCCATGACGACGTTCAGCAGGCCCAGAAGCAGCAACGTCTCCCAGCGGCCGATACCAAAGAGCACATTGGCAATCTTGCACGCGGCAAGGTTGCAGTTCGCCATGATGAGACAATTGAAAAACAGGCCCAGATACACCGCCCGAAAACCGCGCAGCCCGGCGGCGGCCTTGCCGGAATAACGCATCTCGTAAAACTCAAGGTCCGTCATCACGCCGGAACGCCGCCAGAGTTGTGCGTAGAAGAACACAGTGGCCATTCCTGTGAGCGCGAACGCCCACCAACACCAGTTGCCGGCGATGCCCTGGCGGCGGACAATGTCCGTCACGAGATTGGGCGTGTCGCTGGAGAACGTTGTGGCCACCATCGAGAGCCCCGCGAGCCACCACGGCACGGATCGGCCCGAGACGAAGAATTGCGTCGTATCCTTGCCCGCGCGTTTGCCGAGGAACAGCGCCGGCGCGAAACATATCCCCAGCGAACCCAGAATAATGATCCAGTCAATCAGGTGCAGTTGCATCGTTGTTCGTCACCCGGCACAGCCGTCGCCAGCTCTAGGAAATCGGTGCCACGGTAATTCCGCCGTCGGCCCGGATAATCGCCCCGTTCAGGTAGGACGACTCGTCGGAGGCGAGGAACAGCGCCAGATTGGCGACCTCTTCCGGCGTGCCGAACCGGCCCAGTGGAGCGCGTTTGAAGAAGTAGGCCGCATCGAAGTTCGGGTTGTCAAGGTTGCTGGCCTTGACCATCTCGGTCTCAATGCCTGCCGGGCAGATGCAGTTCACGCGCACCTTTCGTGGACCGAACTCTACTGCCATCGAACGCGTCAGGGCCACGGTCGCGCCCTTGGTGGCCGTGTAGGCATCGCAGCCGGGAATGCCCATCACACTGGCGCTTGAACCGGTGTTGATGACCGATCCGCCTCCGCTCCGAATCACCAGCGGGATGCCATATTTGCAGCAGAGGAAGACGCTGTTGAGATTGATGGCCAACACCTTCGCCCAGGTTTCCTCAGCCAGATCGCTGACCGGACCGTCCAGTTTGTTGAGAAAGACCGAGGCGTTGTTGTAGAGCACATGCAGGCCACCGTAGAGCTTCTCGGCGCGGTCCATGAGATGCCGCACATCAGCGCTATTCGAGCAATCCGTGCGCACGAACACAGCCTCGCCCCCGGCGGCGCGGAGCTTCTTCTCAGCGCCACGCCCCAGTTCTTCGTTGATCTCGGCGGCGACGACCTTCGCGCCTTCACGAACAAACGCCTGCGCAGCAGCGAAACCGATGCCCCGCCCCGCGCCCGTGATGATTGCTACCTTGTCCTTCAATCGTTGCATGGTTGTCACTCCGGTGTCGCATCGAAGGTCAGCACTTCGAACGGTTTCAAGTTGAACGAGTGGCGTTGGCCCGCCGTTGCCCGGATCGACGCGCCAGCCTTCCCTGTTTTCCAGGCGTTTCGGAGCGCGTAGGTCCGCGCCGCGCCATCTGGCAGTTCGAACGCTTCGGCGATGTCGAGCACGATGGTCGCAGGTTGATCCGACGGGTTGCGAAGCGACAGGATGCCCTTCCGTTTCGACCATGAGGCCCAACCGTAAACTTCCGCTTTCCCCGGATCGCCGCCGACCCAATGCGTATCGGCCAGCACATCGGCGTTTGCGCGAGACCATTTCGCGGTCTCGGCCAGAGTGTCCCAGGCCGCGGTGGTCATCAATTCAGGCGAGATGTAGAGTTCCTGCACGTTCGCCCCCGATGCGAAGAACGAGCGAATCTCGTCGAGCATGTCCCGCTCGTCGAAGGTCTTCACGCGACCGCCACCGTTGATCATGATGCCGTGAATCATCAGGGAGGAAATCGGATAGAGCGGGCCGTTGACGAGCACGCGGTTGTGCACCTCGAAATCCCGATACGTGATCCACTGCTGCCGCTCAGAGCCTTTCGCGCCGGCGATGCCCGTGTCGCCGCCGCCGCGCCAGATCGAGTCCGCACGCAACAGCCAGAACGGAGATGCCCATGTCCCGGATGAAGGATTGATGAACACCTTGGGATCGGCCTCCCGCAATTCAGCCAGCAAACGCCAGAGCGCTTCGACGTCACTGCGATACTCCCCTGCTCCTGCGGGGCTGTTGGACCCGGCAAAGCCGTCGAACTTGTAGTATTTCACATCGTGATCACGCAGCAGGTTCATGCATGCGGCCCGGAACCGCGCGTAGTAGCGTGGTCCGGCCAGTGACAGGCCGCCTTGGTTCGTTTCAAGACCCTGCTGCCGTCCGCACTTCACGCGCGCCGCCTTGCAGGGGTAGCCGCCCCATGGTGAGAACCAGATGCCCATGTGGGACCTGAATTTTGCCGCAACTTCGATGAGCGGCTTGAAGCCGTTCGGAAATCCATTGTGGAATTGCCAGACAAGGTTTTCGTCGTCCCATTCGTAGTCGTGCACAAAAGCGTCGAGTTGGACGCCGCGCCGTTCGACCAGTTCACGGCCGACGCGCTCCATCAGTTCGCGCCAGCGCTGTTCCTGGCCGGCGCGAAACCCGGCAGCTTGTGCCGTCTTCTTCTGTGAGATCATCTTCCAGTAATCCAGCCCGAGTTGCTCGCCGTTATTGTGATGCAGGAAAAGCCGGAACGGATGCGCCCTCTCGCGCTCCAAGTAATGCAGAAAACCACGGCGTCGCTGGCCAGGTGGAACAACACCGACGACTGAACTCAGCGTCAGGGGTTCTGCTGGTGTGACTGCGTCGTTGCATGGGTAAGCGCATCTCACAATATCCGGGTCCATCAATTTGCTGCTGGAAGCTGGATGCTCGACGCCTAAGAACATCTTGTCGCTGACGGCCGGCGAACCATCCACCCTCCCCATCACCTCCGCTTGCGGCACGCGCATCTCCAACAACATAACTTCCACCAGCTCGACCGGCTCACGCAGAGGACGGAGTGTGATCTCCTGACGGATGTAATTGGCGCCGTCGCGCAGCACCGCGCGCCAAAGCACCTCGAAGCCGGGCGCGGTCGAGGTTAATCGCGCCGACAATTCCCAGCCGCCGAAACGCTCGCCCAGCCGCACCGCATTGGGTTCCGGCTGCAACCGCTTGATCTTCGGCGGCTGCGTGAGCTTGAGTTCGGAAGCCTTGAGAATGCGTGTTCGCGGGTCGGGCGTCTGGCCCAGGACCAGTTGGAAGCAATCGCTGCCTTGGAACAAAAAGCTTGTGGAGGACTGCTTGTGCGATAATCGCCCGGGCTTCAACCGGCCGCCGTCGAAAATCCACCGCATGGCGATGGCGTCGTTCTCAAGCGTCGCGTCCGTCGCCGAGCAGGCGGCACGCGCAGGGCCGGGCGGTGGGCCCGGATAGTCAACAGCCCTTGCCAACGGAGCCAGCAGCAGGACAGCAAGGATGAGGGTTATGTCTTTATGTCGTGTGAACATGGTGTGGTTTCCCGATTGAGTTTGGGTTGGAGGTCATCGAGCCGCTTGTGCCGGTTTGGCTTGCGTCGGCACGAGTGCGAACAGGCGACCCCACCACCCCTGATAACCTCTCATGAACCAGACTATATCGAGCACGTCATCGGTTTCCGTCTCGTGCGCGGCGACCTGTTCGACCAACTGCTTCCAAAACGCGTCGGCTTCCTTCTGTTTTTTCTCGATCTTCGCCTGCACAGCAGCAGCAAGTTTCAACGTCATATCCGCATGCAGCGACAGGAGTTTCCACGATTGTTGGTGCGCCGGGTTGCCGGTGGATGAATGACTCGCGATGATCGGCTGGAAGTCGGCCACGGTCTGCGAGACCTTCGCCAGTTTCGTCAGCGCCGCTTGTCTGGCGGCCTCATCTTTCACAAACAGCATATCGCGGTCCAGGTAGAGTGGCGCAAACAAGTCCGAAAGCGTGGTCATATATCGCCGAACCTGCTCGGAGCCTTCGCCAAATGCCCCGGCGAAATATTCACGGGCCAATTTGTCGGTGCTGGCGGCCGGGTTCCAGAGCATCCGGGCGTGGAGATACATCGGGTAGCCGTGCGGGAAATAGGAGCGGAGCACCTGGCAGCTCACGAACCCGTCCATTCCCATCTTCGGCAACCGGCGAATGTCCTCGGCCATGACCTTCGTGAAACCGCAATATCCCGGGTCGCGGTAGTGATGCCACGTCATGTGGTAATCGAAGACGAATGCCTCCCCTTGGAAGACCTTCTGCCAGCTTCGCAGGACAGTCATGCTGGCGTGTTCGTCCGTCGGCCTTTGGTTCTGATTGAGCCGGTAGGGAGGCAGGTCGTCACCGGTGGCTGTGAGGTCGTAGGGCTTGTCGTAACGGCGCGAGATCGGCGCAAACATTTCCACGAAACGCTGGGGATTGTTGAGCCGCTGTTTCTCCGGCGGCCAGATGAGATCCTGATAGATCAGGAACACGATCTTGATCGGGTTGTTGCGCCGGGAAAGCTCGGCGTCAATCCCGTTGAGAATCTCCACATAGAGATCGCTCAAGCGCGTGTCGCGGCAGAGCGGACACTCGCAGGTCATGTTCATCGCGTCGTCGGTCCAGAAGTGGAGATAGTCCACCTCCGGATGCCGCGTGGCGTAGTCGGCCACACACTGCACGATGCGCTGACGCACCTCCGGGTTGCCATAGCAAAGGTCGGTGAAGGTCGGCCCGCGACTCAGGTCCCGCTTGCCCTTGACCAGCGCCAAGAACCGCTCTTTGCCCGGCGGCACGGCCGGCCTCGCGCCGTGATCGGATTCCGATTCCGGCAGGCCCAGCACAACGCTGGTCCAGCCGTGTCCGGCCGCGTGGTAGAACATCCCCCGCCGTTTGATCTCGCGAATGCTCAATTCGTGGTAGGCGCGAATCTCCTCGTCGGAGCGTGGCTCAGGGTCCTTCAGGCTGGGGTAGTTCCGTTTGTAGTAATTGTTGTAGAGATCGCGCGGCAGGAGGAACTCGTGGAAGAACGTGTTCAGTCCGACCTTGGAGGCCCATTCGATCTTGTCCAGCATCTGGTCGAGCGAGTAGGTCCCGCAGTTGTTGTTGCCGCGGAAGCGGTAGGTGGCCCGATCTGTGAAATGGGCCGTCAGATTATCCACGGCTCGCGTGGGAACA
>Ga0265297_10008840_pt1 | contig 13268 bp, 9 predicted proteins | sample Munlanlwell13791_FD_192502 | JGI IMG/M metagenome (GOLD analysis project Ga0265297, IMG submission 192502) | Leachate microbial communities from a municipal landfill in Southern Ontario, Canada - Leachate well 137-91 | ecosystem: Engineered > Solid waste > Landfill > Unclassified | place...
GTCGGTACAGGTGGTACAATTACAGGTATAGCCGAGGCTTTAAAAAAGAAAAAGGCGTCCATTAAAGCTATAGCGGTCGAGCCGGAAGACTCGGCGGTTTTATCCGGCGGTAGGCCGGGGGCTCACAAGATCCAGGGTATTGGCGCGGGCTTTATCCCCGGGGTCCTGAATTTAAAAATTGTTGATGAAGTGATCAGGGTCTCTAATGATGACGCCATGCAAACAGCCAGAAGGCTGGCTAAAGAGGAGGGGATTTTAGCCGGGATCTCCAGCGGAGCAGCTGTGTGGGCGGCGTTAGAAGCCGGAGCAAGGAAAGAGAATAAAGGAAAACTGATCGTAGTAATCCTGCCGGACACCGGAGAGCGTTATTTAAGCACAGGGTTATTTTAAAAGGAGGATAAGAATGAGAGAGCGTATTGAAAAGGCGTTAGAGAAGGTTCGTCCGATGCTTCAGGCAGACGGAGGCAATGTGGAGTTAGTCGAGGTAACCAGTGACGGAGTAGTCAAATTAAAACTTAAAGGCAGCTGCGGGTGCTGCCCGATGAGCTCGATGACCTTAAAAATGGGGATTGAGCGGATCATCAAGCAGGAAGTCCCGGAAGTAAAAGAGGTTGTGGCAATATAATTAAAATTTTTTATTAGAGGTAACCGATGAAGACCATTAAAGAGATAAACGAAAAAATTAAAAAAGGCGAGGTAGTCGTAGTCACTGCCGAAGAGGTCATTGAACTGGTTGAGAAAAAAGGCGTCAAAAAAGCAGCCCAGGAAGTCGATGTTGTCACTACCGGTACCTTCGGCCCGATGTGTTCAAGCGGCGCCTATTTTAATATCGGGCACTCTAAACCCCGGATCAAGATCGGCGGCGGAAGCTGCACGCTTAACGATGTTCCGGTTTATACCGGTTTTGCGGCAGTAGATGTTTATCTCGGCGCGACAGCTTTACCTGATGATGACCCGCGAAATAAAGTCTATCCGGGCGAGTTTAAATACGGCGGCGGCCACGTTATCCAGGAATTAGTGGCTGGCCGGGATGTCCGTTTAGAAGCTGCTGCTTACGGGACTGATTGTTATCCGCGCAAGAAAATTGAGACCCTGATCAATATCCAAGACCTAAATGAAGCGGTATTATTTAATATGCGCAATGCCTATCAAAACTATAATGTAGCGGTAAACTTATCGGATAAGACTATCTATACCTATATGGGCATGCTCAGGCCGGATCTCGGTAATGCCAATTATTGTTCAGCCGGGCAGCTTTCCCCGTTGCTTAAGGACCCGGAATACCGCCAGATCGGGATCGGGACCAGGATATTCCTGGGCGGAGGCATAGGCTACGTTGCTTGGCAGGGGACCCAGCATAACCCGCAAGTGGCGCGTAAAGAAAACGGTATACCGCAGGCTCCCAGCGGCACGCTGGCAGTTATCGGAGATTTAAAACAAATGAAACCGGAATGGCTGGTAGGAGCTAGCATGCTGGGCTATGGAGTTACGCTTATTGTAGGCATCGGAGTGCCGATTCCCATACTTGATGAAGAGACGCTTTTAGCCGCTGCGGTAAAAGATGAAGATATCTATACCCAGATCGTAGATTACAGTCAAAATTACCCGCAGTGCGTAGGCCAGTCTTTAGGCGAGGTAAATTACGCGCAGCTTAAGACCGGTAAGATAGTTGTTAAAGGTAAAGAAATATCGACTGGCAGCCTGTCTAGTTATTCCAAGGCCCGCGAAATTTCCGAAGAGTTAAAGTCCTGGATCAAAAAAGGGGATTTTCTCTTAACCGAACCGGTGGCCAAACTACCGGCAAAAGAATCCGGCTATACCTTTAAAATGCTTAAAGAACGACCGATAATCGAGAAAGAGGAATAAGTATGGTTTCTAAAAGAATAGTCCTGCATTTTCCGCATCGCCTGGTTGACCAACCTTTAGTCTACAAGCTGGTCAAGGAATTTGACCTGCAATTCAATATCCTTAAGGCCTTTGTTACTCCGAATGAAGAAGGGCTGATGGTCCTGGAGTTAACCGGTAGAAGAGAGAATTTTGACAAGGGAGTGGAATACCTGCAATCCTGCGGAGTGCGCATCCAATCCTTAAGCCAGGATGTGGTCAGGAACGAGAAAAAATGCACCAACTGCGGCGTATGCGTGCCGATCTGCCCGACCGAAGCCCTGGTAGTCGAGCCTGAAACGCGCAAGGTGCTTTTTCATAATAAAAAGTGTATTGCCTGTGAACTCTGCGTTAATATTTGTCCGCCGCGCGCCATGGAAGTGCATTTCTAAAGCCAGATGCAGCTGAAGAACAAATTATCCAGGCTCAAAGGAATAATAGAAGAGAGCGGCTCCTGCCTGATTGCTTTTTCCGGGGGCGTAGACAGTGCATTTTTGTTAAAGATCGCCTCAAGCGTGCTTCCGGAGAATAGAATCCTGGCGGTTACTGCTAAATCCCCCACCTATCCGGAGCAAGAATTATTAGCGGCGCAGGCAACAGCGCGTAGATTCGGGGTGAGGCATAAAATAATCCAGACATCCGAATTAAGCAACAGAAAATTCATCTCCAACAATCCTGACCGCTGTTATTACTGTAAAAAAGATCTTTTTAAAAAATTAAAAACCATAGCCCGCGAGAATAAGCTTAGATCTGTTTTTGACGCCAGCAACCTCTCGGATGAAGCTGATTTCCGGCCGGGAGAAAGGGCGAAAAAAGAGTTGCAGGTGCGTTCTCCTCTCCAGGAAGCGGGGTTTACTAAAGCGGATATCCGGGCTTTAAGTAAAAAGTTAGGTCTGAAAACCTGGAATAAACCGAGCCAGGCCTGCCTGGCTTCGCGTATTCCTTACGGGACCGAGGTTTCGCGGCCCATACTCAAGCGGGTTAATGATTTAGAGAAGATTTTAAGAGGCGCAGGCTTTAGCCAGGTAAGGGCCAGGCACCATGACCGCCTGTGCCGCCTGGAAGTGCCTAAGCAGGAGATCGCCAGATTGATCAATATAAACCAAAGCTTAATCGACAAACTTAAAAAGTTAGGCTATAATTATATTACGGTGGATTTAGAAGGCTATCGCACCGGCAGCCTGAATGAGGTGATCGGAAAATGAAGAAAATATACTTAGATTACGCGGCAACAGCTCCTTGCGATCCGGAAGTCCTAAAAGCGATGGAGCCTTATTTTTTTGAAAAATTCGGCAATGCCTCCAGTATCCACGCTTACGGCCAGGAAGCAAAAAAGGCCCTGGAAGACAGCCGCGCTATTACCGCTGAATTTTTGGGCGCCAGGCCCCAGGAAATAGTTTTTACTTCCGGCGGCACAGAATCGGATAATAATGTTATCTTCGGAGCAGCTGACGCCTTAAGCGCAAAGGGCAACCATATTATTACTTCGGCCATCGAGCATCACGCTATATCGGAGCCCTGCAAGGCCCTTGAGAAAAGAGGCTTCAAGATTACTTATGTGGGGGTAGATAAGGATGGCCTGGTTTCTCCCGAGGCGGTCAGGCAGGCGATTACCGATAAAACCATACTTATCTCCATTATGCACGCTAATAATGAGATCGGCTCTATCCAGCCGATTGCTCAAATTGGAAAAATCGCTAAGGGAAAAGGCATCTATTTTCATACTGATGCCGTGCAGACTGTCGGGCATCTTCCGGTGAATGTAGATGATCTAAATGTCGATCTTTTATCGCTCTCGGCGCATAAATTTTACGGGCCCAAAGGCGTGGGCGCTTTATATATAAGGAAGGGGACGCGCATAAGCAGGCTTATATACGGCGGAGACCAGGAGAGTAACCGGCGGGCTTCGACTACTAATGTTTCCGGTATCGTTGGCCTGGCCAAAGCAATTGAATTATGCTCTAAAGGCATGGATAAAGAAGCAAAGTATTTAATATCTTTACGCGATAAAATGATCAAGGAGATACCCCAAAAAATTCCCGAGGTCAGGCTAAATGGCCATCCCACCCAAAGGCTTCCGAATAACGTAAACTTCTCCATAAAGTATATTGAGGGGGAATCTATGCTCCTCAGCCTGGATATGCTGGGTTTGGCCTTGTCTACGGGCTCAGCCTGTACATCCAGCTCCTTAGAACCCTCGCATGTGCTGTTAGCGACCGGCTTGGACCATGCGACTGCCCACGGTTCACTCAGGATCACCACGGGCAGGTGGACCAGGGAGCAGGATATAAAATTCCTATTAGAAAACCTTCCCAAGGTAGTTGAGAAGCTGCGCGCTATGTCTCCGCTATATGAAAAAAAATGAGCGATTTACCCGCGTTAGGTAAGATCAATCCTGAATTTTTCAAGAAATTCATTTACCCAAAATTAGGCAATTCCGACTCTTCGGTGATTGTTAAGCCGCAGTCCGGTGTTGACTTTGGGGTGGTTGATCTGGGGGACAAAGTGCTGGTTTTATCCACGGACCCTTTCTACATCGCCGCCGGACTGGGTATGGAAAAAGCAGCTTGGTTTGCCGTGCATATACTAGCCAGCGATGTAGCGGTCAGCGGGATCGCGCCCAGGTATTTAGCCGTGGATTTAAATCTTCCCCCGGAAATCAGCGAAGAGGAATTAGTCCGGATGTGGGATACAGTGGATAGCGAGTGTAAGAAGCTGGGGATTACCGTCGTAACCGGGCATACTGCGCGCTATGCCGGCTGCAATTATCCTTTTGTCGGAGGAGCAACGGTATTTGGTATCGATAAAAAAGAAAAATTGATTAAACCTCAGGCAAAAATAGGGGATGCGGTCATTATTTCCAAAGGAGCGGCAATTGAAACAACCGGATTAATGGCAGCCTATTTTCCCCAATACCTGGAAGAGCGTTTTGGTGCAGGCTTTGTGCAATCGGCCCAGGATGTTTATTACCAGATGTCTACGGTAAAAGACGCGCTTATCGTCGCAAAAACAGGAAAAGTTACGGCTATGCATGATGCTACCGAGTGCGGAGTTTTTGGCGGGCTTTATGAAATTGCCAGCCATAGCCAGGTGGGCATGAATATCTGGCTGGATAAAATAATAATTCAAGACGTGGTTAAGAAGACCTGCGCATGTTTTGACATTGATCCTTACCGGGCAATCAGCGAAGGGACCCTGCTGGCTACGGTAGACAGGTCCAACGCCCGGCAAACAGTCGCTGCCCTGAATAAAGAAGGTATCCCCGCCGGTATCGCGGGAGAAGTAGTTGAACGGGAAAACGGGATCACGGTTTTTGAAGGGAAGAAGGGGTCCAATCTTGTCCATCCCGGGACAGACCCGTTCTGGGGAAAATTCGAGGAGTACCTTAAAAAAAATGCAAGATAGGATCCTAAGCTTCTTGAAAAAAAAAGAAGGCTATGTTTCTGGAGAGGACATCAGTAGCCACTTGGATATCAGCCGGCAGGCGCTTTGGAAGCACATCCAGGAATTAAAGGACAAGGGTTATGATATCGCAGCAGTTCCGCACCTGGGTTATCATCTAGTCTCCAGCCCGGACAGGTTGTTTGAATTTGAGATCCTGCGCGGGCTAAACACTAAAACCTTCGGCCGGAAAATATTTTATTACGATACCCTGACTTCTACTATAGATATGGCGCTGGAGCTGGGGGTAAAGGGATGCGCCAGCGGCACGCTTATTCTGGCTGAAACCCAGACTAAGGGTAAAGGAAGGCTGGGCAGGGATTGGTTTTCCCCTAAGCATAAGGGTTTGTATATGTCCTTAATTTTACGTCCTAATATGCTTCCTACGCAGGCATCTATCCTGACGCTCCTGGCAGCAGTGAGCATCTGCGAGGCCATAAAAAGCACTTCCGGCATTGTTTCCCAGATAAAATGGCCCAATGACCTGTTAGTCAATAACAAAAAAATATGCGGAATATTGACGCAGGTGATCGCTGAAACCGACAGGATAGATTTTGTGATCATCAGCGCGGGGATAAATGTAAATAATGATAAAAAATCTTTGCTCAGTACCGCTACTTCCCTCAAAGAGCAGAAAAAAGAAGAAGTGAGCCGGGTCAGCCTGCTGCAGGAGATCTTGCGGGAGTTGGAGGCAAATTACCTGTCCCTGGAGAAGAAGGGAGCCGGACAGATCCTGGAGAAATGGCGCCAATCCAACGGGACCTTAGGCAGGCGGGTAAAGGTATATTGCCAGCATAAGCATACCGAAGGCGAGGCGCTGGACATAGATACGGACGGAGGATTGCTGATCCGTAAAGATAATGGCCTGACCGAGAAGGTCATGTCCGGGGATGTCGTGCACTGCCGGTAGTCAATTGTAAACTAAAAATATAAAATTGGTTGACAGTTAGGCGCGCCCATTTATAATAGGCATTATGCCAAAGATAAAGCGGCGCGTTTTATTTTTCACATTGATCATGCTGGGGTTATTTTCCCCCGCCTTCGGAGAAGATGAGCCCGCATCCAGCTTAGATAAGATCGTCGTTACCCGGAACAGGAAGTTCCTTCTTGAGCAATATTCTTTGGATTCCGCAGATCTTATAGCTCTTCCCCAAAATTCCTTCATCGAGGCGTTAAGCGTTCTTCCAGTAGACTTACAAAGCCGTTCTCCGCAGGATGCGATACAGGCCGATTTTTCCTTACGCGGCTCAAATTTCCAGGATGTGCTGATCTTACTTAACGGCGAACGGATCAATGACCCTCAAACCGCCCATTTTAATTCCGATATCCCGTTTACCGCAGCGGATATTTCCCGGCTGCAGGTATTGCCGGCAGCTTCTTCCTCCATGTTTGGTCCGGACGCCATAGGCGGGGCGATCAACTTTGTGTTCAAAAAACCCGGAGAAAAAAAGTATATTCTGGGATTATCCGGCGGCCAATACAGCACCTTTGCCCAGCTTTTTAGCGTAAGCGATAAGATCAGGGATCTGGGCGTTCGGCTCTCCGTAGAAAATTCCGGGTCAAAAGGCTTCCGTGAAGATACGGATTACAAGAAGTTTACCGCCAGCCTGGCCTCATCGCTTGACCTGGATCCGGGTTCATTGGATTTAAATATGGGCTATCAGAAAAAAGACTTTGGCGCGTATGATTTCTATACGCCGGGGCTGGGATATCCTTCAAAAGAGTGGACGCGGACCTATCTTGTAGATGCCGGCTTAAATTTGGATAAAGAGGGGTTCATGATTAAACCTAATTTTGTCTGGCGCAGGCATTTTGATAAGTTTATGCTGGACAAAACAGGCTTACGCAGCAGCTTTATTGCCGATCACCGTAATGATACTTATACCCCGAGCATTTATTTTCAAAAAGATCTCCTAAAATTGGGTAAGGCAGGCTTTGGTTTGGAATATGGAGATGAGCGGATTACCTCAACTGCTTTGGGCAGGCACAATAGAGAACATAGAAGCGTGTTCATTGATGATACGCTGGCGTTAGCTCCGCAGCTTTATGCAGGCCTGTCTTTTCGGCTGGATGATTATGCCGGATTTAATAATGTTTATACCGGAGCAATGACCTTACGTTACGAAATCAATCCTGCGCATTTCCTGCATTGTGCTGTTTCCAGGAATATGCGCGTTCCTTCGTTCACCGAGCTTTATTATAATGATCCTACTACCGTAGGCAACTCTAGCCTGAGCGCTGAAAGGTCCCTGAATTACGAATTCGGCTATGCAATAAAAAAGGAGAAGTTTTCCTTCGGCCCGACTGTGTTTTTCCGCAAGGAAGATGACTTTATTGACTGGGTATGGAATGATAGTCTCCAAAAATATCAGGCCCAGAACATCCCTGGGGCGGATGTATTGGGCGTAGAGATGCAATTAGGCTGGGAAATCAATAAAATTATGAGCCTGAATACCAATTATACCTATATTAATAAATTCACGGATAATTCCGGTTATCTTTTAAAATACGGGCCGAATTATGCCCGGCACCTGTGGAATAGCGAGTTCAAATTTAAATTACCCTTTGGTATCCAGTCAATAGGCTTTACCTATAAGCAGAAGCCCGGCCGCTCAGGCTGGTTCCTGCTGAATGCCCGGGCCAACTTTAATTTGCACGAGGGTATATCATTTTTTCTTTCCGGAACCAACCTGTTGAATGTCGGATACCAGGAGATAGAAGGGATACCTCAGCCCGGGAGATGGATTGATTCCGGGATTAAGCTTGAATGGTAAAGCACCGCCCTCAGACATTCAAGTTAATCTCTGGCTATGATTGTAGTTGCGGGAAAATATGCTATAATAACTTATTATGTTCATCCATGTTGTTTTATTCCAGATTAAGCCTAAAGAAGTAGCTAAGTATCGTAAAGACAGCCTGATGTGGGCGGGTTTCACTAAAAAGGCTAAGGGTTTTACGGCTTATTTTACGATGAAGCGTTATGGCTATCCTAACCAGTATGCTTCGGTGTATGAATGGGATAAAAAGAGCGACCATGACCGCTTTATGCAGAAATATCACGATTGGCTGGTCGGTAAATCCAAAGCTAAAGTCAAGGTCTTGGGTTATTATAACCTTAAGGGGATAGATAGGGTTAGTAAAAAAACTTGAAATTACCTGATTTTGTGTTATACTTTTTTTAAATTAGGTCAGCGTTCTTGCTGGAGGGCAAAAACGCTTTAGTAACAGTAGTTATGAACCAGAAATGCCACGAAAAAGAGTTCGGCTTTCTGGTTTTTTATTTTCGCTGATTATTAAAGAGATTAAAAAAGAGGAGCAGGAATGAGCGCCAAACTAAGAAAGATCTTAGCCTTAGTCCTAACCTTAAGTTTACTCTTCCAACAGGTAGGTTTTGCCCAGATAGCTGCTGAGCTTAATATCTCCAGCCATATTTCCAGGATGGCCGGCAATCTTATGGCTGAGAAGTTCCGGCCGGCTCACCTGCGTTATTTCTCTTACGACAGCTTAAATGACAATTTCAAGGTGCTCCTGGATAAGGGTGACCTAAAAGATTCAAAAGACAAAGAGCTTCAAAACTCAACCCAAACCCTCTTAAGCTACTTTTTAGTCGGCCTAGCCCTTCCGGACAGCATGTTCTGGGTAAACTTAAGGCCTGACTCCGAAGACCAGGTTATTGACCAGTATCTAGAGAAGACGGATGTCGGCAGGATCCTGCTAGAGGCTGATCTCCAACTAAAGAAAGATACTGCCGCTATGACCTCTCCAGCTACCCCTGAAGGCAAGGAATACTGGGATAAGCTCTATAAGAAGGCTTCTGAGCTCTACGGCTATGATAATGTGAGTATCCCTACCTTAACTAGGCCCTGGATAGTGCCGGGTGAGATAATCGTCAGGGAGTCAAAAGACTCAGCCTATGTCTATAAAGCTAACCTTAAAGTTATGCTGGAGCAGGATTATCTTAAAGATTCAGCTACCTATAACTTTAAAGATGAACGCTCCAGAGCCCTGAATGAATACTCCTCAGAGCTAATCCGCCAGTTAATCATTCCTAGGCTGACTAAAGAAGTTAACTCCTCTAAGAGATATGCTCCCTTAAGACAGGTATATTACTCATTAATTCTCTCCCGCTGGTTTAAGCTGCGTTTTACCGGAAAAACCGGCACTTACGCCTCACTCATTAATTCCAGGGACCTAACTAATCTTCTTTCTAAGGAATCCTGGTCAAAAACCGAATACTTTAAGCAATACCAGAAATCTTTCTCCCAGGGTGAATATAATATCCAACAGCCAGTACGTACGCCTACCGGACAAGTCATCCGGAGTTATTTTAGCGGGGGGTTAGATTTGAAAGGAACAGCAGCAGGTTCGATTAATAATCCCAGCGGTTTCAGCAGCAGTCCAATTTCTCCCAAATTTTTGAATAGCGGCGTCTTGCTAACGGGGAACTCAAAAAGACTGGATATTGTTTCTAGCTCTCCGGTTACCAGCGAAATAAAAGAACGGGTTAATCTTTTAAGCGGGGCCACCCAGGATCGGGTGGTCAGGGTTTATCGAGAGAAAAGTGGAAATTTAATAGAGACAGCTAAAGCCGTCGGGCTTAACCTGGATATCGTGGAGGCCTATATTAAAGATGCTAACCGGCATAAAGGAGCTAATCGTAAAGTATCTTCCTCTAGCCCGGTAAAGCCGCTTAGAGATCCAGATTTTTCTATCCATCTTAAAGAGGGGATAGGCGCAAGCCAGCTTAGAGACGCGGCTAATATTCTAAAATATCGTAAAGGCACAGTAAGATCCGATAGATGGCTGGATGAGGCCCAAAGCAGACGACAGATAGTATATACTTCGCTTTGGCAGATAGAGGTAGATAAGAATACGGCCCAGGTTACGCTGCTGGATGATCAGGGGAGAGAGGTTATCGGTATTGTCTATACCAAGAGAGACGTACGCAACAAAGCCATCGATGAGGACATAGATACAGTAATCAAGCTTAAAGAAGAATGGCTGAGCGAGGATCTGTTGAAAGCCGTGACCAAAGCCAGCGTAAAGCTGCCGTTAGGTTCGCTATCCAGTTCGCCCTTGCAGGTCCAGGCAGCCGAAAATGATCCGGTTTTACGCAAACAGCAAATAACAGGTTTACTTGAGGAATTAAGGAAGGAAAAAGAGCAACCTGGCTCAGGCGTGTTGCCTTACATAGCGGTGATCTCTGATTACCATGGAGAGATCAGGGGTTTCCTGGATTTTGTAGCTGACGCTATTTTCGAAAAAACCGGGAAAAAAGTTAAACTGGACAGCCAAAATTTTCCCGCGGTATCCCTTCGGGAACAGTTAGAGAAACAAGGCGTTAATATAAAAGAGGCGGGGGTTACTTATTATCTGCTGGGAGATTTTCTGGACAGGGGAGAATACGGTTTGAAATGTTTCCGGGCAGCGGAAGAACTGATAAACCTGGGAGTTGCGCGTTATGTAACGGGCAATCATGACCTGTGGGCTTTTCTTAACCTGATGGGCTACCATTTGCCCGTATATAAAGGCTATAATTTTTACGGGCACCGGCAATCCGAAGAGTTGGTTAAAAAACATTGGGATGATCCGGAGATAGCTAAAGACAGGATCGGTTTCTGGACGGAGAAGCTGGCGGATTATAACCAGGCGCAGCAGGAGCTCCAGGACGGGGTATTAAGGATCGATAACAGTGAAGAGGCTATAGCCGATATCAGGAAGCGCATCAAGGAATTCTATTTAAGTGTTAAGGATCAGCTTAACAAGCAGGAAAAAGAACTTTTGGAAGATTTAGCCGGTTTTTATTTTGGCAAGACCGATGTTTCTACCGGATTTAACGCGGTGGGCATGATGTCGGTCCAGTGGTGGCAGGAGAAGTCTGCTTTGTTGGATAGTATTGTAATTGAGGCCAGCGCTAAAGGCCAGACCCACGAAGTCATCATGTGGGAGATGATCGAAGAGCGGACTAAGGCGGCGTATCAGTTAGCCAATATAAGATTACAGGAAGCTTTAAGGGATGGGCAATGGTGGTGGCAGGTTTTTAATGATATAAATCACCAGAATTATGATTCAGTGGAATGGTGGGCTAAGGACTGGTCTAGCCATAAAGGCTGGGGGACCAGCGTTATTGATGAATTGAATAAGCTGGAAGGCTCGAAAAAATGGAACCAGAGAAATTATATAAATAATAAAACTCTGCAGGACCTGCGTATTTTTTACAGGAAACAATTTAATCTTGCCCTGACCGATCCTTTCGGAAGCAGGGCTATACACGGGTGGCCGCCCGTCGAGGAAGAAAGCGGCCGGATAAGTTTCGCCTATAGGGGTGTCAGATATTCCGGTGATGCGATCTGGCAGGGGTTTGCTATCATCCGCGGCGATGTGAGTAACCTGAATACCCCGCTTTCAGAATTGCATGAGGCGTTAAGCCTGGTCAATTCCTGGTATGCGGATAAGACTACCAGGGCCAAGCCGGCTAACGTGAAAAATAATATTCATAAAATCGGGCTGGAAAAGATCTATAGCCAGGCGGGGATAAAGACGTTATTTAGCTCCCACAACCCCCTGAATACTCTCGACGGGGTGGATTTTCTGGTCAGGCAAGGCTCGTATACTCACGTCTCGGTCGACAAAGGGATGAGTTGGGAGAAATTCAATGATTTGGGAGGTTATGTATTAATTGCTAATACCGGTATTAAGCTTAGAGGTTATGATAGCCTGGAATTTGATAGAATAATCGATAACCCTGACACTATTAAATTAGAGAAGGGGCCTGATAAAAGATATTATTTTAAGAAAACTTGGAGCAATGAACCTTTGGGCTCCGGAGAATTTATTTCTTTAATGGAAAATCAGCTAAGGGCCGAGTTAGCTAGCTTAGGAGGTTCCGCAGATAATCTATCCAGTTCGCCTGTAGAGGAAGAAATCGAAGGGCAGATAAAGGATTCATCTTCGGTGGAATATTTTCTGCCGTTTTTTCCGGTATCTTTACTAAGAAAATATCCTTACAGTATATACGATAAAGATGTCCTGGATTTGATCGCTTCCCGCCCGGAATTCAGGGCCAGCGGTATTGAACATCCGGAAATCCAGGAGTTTATTGACTGGTTATACGCTGAATTTTTCCGTCCGGCTATTGCCCTTGAGAAGCGCGAATTCGGCAGTATGCCGCTGGAAGAGGCTTTGCGCTATTTATTGCCGTTACCCGAGCCGCTCGAGGAGATCAAGTTATATGCCGGCAGCCATAGAGAAGACTTTATCAGGGAACTTAAAGATGCCGTTGCCAGTTCACCGGTTCAAATTCAGAATAGAAGACCTTTAACAATATCAGAACAGGATGTTCGCAGGCTGATAGGGGTGTTAGCGAGCGGGGAAAACCGCTTAGCGGTTAAAGGAAGGGCGGCTAACGACCTGCAGAGGGTTAGGGATCCAAAAAATATCGGTATTTTAAAGCAAGAATTATTAAACAACGCTAACGCTGATTTACGTATTTCTCTTTCCTGGGTCCTCGGGGCGATAGGGAATGAATACGCCGTGGAAGCCCTGATGGAGGCGATAACCAGCAGAAGCTTTGAGCGTAACCTTGCCCCGGCTGAAGCAGGCATAATTGATGAGCGCCCAGCTTCGGTACTTTTTTGGATAATTGTCTCTCTGGGGCAAGCTAAGAGTCCGAAAGCTGCGGATCTTTTAAATGAAATAAAAGAAGGCTATGCTTATGCATCCAGTCTACCTTATAAAACCAAGGGTTCTATTAATATCGTCAGTATCAAGCGGGCCGCGAAAACAGCCTTGGATAAAATAAGCAATACTTCTTCAACCAGTTCGCCGGTGCAAGCGGTAAAAGCGATAACGATGCATTGGGAGAAAGAGGATAAAATTTCCAGTAATTTGAGGGTAGAGATAGAAGATGCTTTAAGATTTAAATTAAATATGCTGCTTTCTAG